>Ga0102950_1000098_pt1 | contig 20789 bp, 17 predicted proteins | sample SalPon2A_B_D2_MG_FD_78505 | JGI IMG/M metagenome (GOLD analysis project Ga0102950, IMG submission 78505) | Soil microbial communities from South San Francisco under conditions of wetland restoration - Salt Pond MetaG R2A_B_D2_MG | ecosystem: Environmental > Terrestrial > Soil > Wetlands | place...
AACTTTAATGTCCAGTCAACTATTTATCCCACTGCACCCAAGGGCTGGCTGTGTCCTGGAGATCCGGGCGTCGCACAGGGGCTGGCCCCCAACGACTACCTTAACTTTGCGCCTCGTATCGGCCTGGCCTATTCTCCCGGCTTCAGCAGTGGCCTGATGGGCAAGGTCTTTGGGGGCCCCGGGAAGTCCAGCATTCGGGCCTCCTATGGCATTTACTATACAAACGTCGAAGACCTCACCCAGTTTTATGAAGTGGGTGACGCCCCTGCAGGTCTTTTTTATGTGAGCCCCACTCAGGTTTACTTCTCGCAGCCCTATAAAAACCGTCAAACCGCGGGAGGGCCTGGCCAGCGGTTCCCCTTTAATCTCCCCAACCCGCAGACCATCAACTGGGCTCAGCTTCAGCCGCTTGCGAGCGCGCCCGGATTTAATCTGAACAACGTGCTTCCTTACGAACAGCACTATGACTTCAGCATCCAGCGGCAGCTGAGCAGCACAACGTTGCTGACTGTTGCCTACGTAGGGACAAACGGGCATCACCTGATTGCCGGGTATTCGTCGAATCCCGGTAACGCAGCCCTATGTCTGTCGACGCCGGGTTGCGGTCCAAATGGTGAAGACTCGACATACCCCCTGGCCGCAGGAGGTTTTCAATACGGAACGCGGCCTTTTTCGGTAACTTCGGGGCGTTTTGCATACGGACAGGGGCTGAACGCCATACTGGACTTCTCGGATAACAACTACACATCGACTATTGCCAATTCCGTTTATAATTCACTGCAGGTTACGATGGAGAAGAGGGTTGGCGCTGTTCAGTTTCTTGGCGCTTACACGTGGTCGAAATCAATCGATGATTCCTCGGCTTTTGCCCAAAACATCAATCCGTTTAATGCAAAATTGAGCCGGGGTCTTTCCACTTATGACATGACCCACAATTTCGTTTTCAGCTACGTGTGGGCTCTGCCCGGCCCATCTCAGGGTATAGCTAGACAGGTGCTTGGAGGTTGGGACTTCTCGGGTATTACCCGGCTCACAACCGGCTTCCCGATTGGAATGAGTGAGAGTGGCGACTACTCACTTTGCGGATGCTCGGGTGTAGACAGGCCAAACTGGACCGGGCAGTCCATCCAGAAACTGAATCCACGAAATGATGTGGTGATTAATGGCGCTGTAAAACACCCGTACTTTTCACAAAGCACTTTCTGGCCTGAATATGGCAGGGATCCCAACAATAAGATTTACGGCGTGCCCGGGAACGCGGGACGTGCATTCTTCCATGGACCGGGGATCGTCAACTTCGATATGGCTCTTCACAAACAGTTTAACTTTACCGAGGGAGTTGGGTTGGAATACCGGGCTGAATTCTTTAACGCGTTCAACCATGCGCAGTTTAACAATCCCTCTGGCAACTTTGCCTCGAGCAACTTTGGCTTTGTTACAAGCGCACGTTCCCCGCGTATCATTCAGATGGCACTAAGGGTGCACTTCTGACACGGGCCTTTACGGTAGCTTTCCAGCCGGGCGGCGTAGCTGCAACAACCTGTTGACAGTTGTGCTGCCCGGGTTTTTTTTCAGCGGTGAAGGATTTGTAATGCGGGGTAGTCTGGGTGGGATCGAGTTTAAGAAGTTTCGGTGGTGTTTTGGCTTTTTTGTTTTCTTCTTGGTCGGACTTGCAACCTGCAGCTTGCCTTGCCGGGCCCAGGACCCCGGGCCGTCCAGGAAAAACCAGCAGTTGGCCGTCCAGCTGAACAAAGACGGAATTGTTCTTGCCGGGAAGGGCAATTACGCTTCAGCTATCGAGAAATTCCGCCGCGCAAGTGAACTCTGGCCGCAGTTTCCTGACTCTCAATACAATCTGGCAATAACGCTCGAGAAAGTAGGCCAGATGGATGAGGCAATCACTGCCTTTAAGGCAGCCGTTCACCTGAAGCCTGATTCCGCGTCCATGCATCTTGCGTTAGGGCTGGCGCTGGCAAAGAATCATGATCTTGCAGGGGCTTCGAGTGAACTGGAACGAGCGGTTGCGCTGGCGCCGCAGGACCCTCTCGCTCACTTCAACCTTGGCCTGACCTACGAACAGCAAGGCAAGATGCAGGCCGCTCTGGCCGAATATCGCAGGGCAATTCAAGTCCGTTCCAATTTTGGTCCTGTGCATGAACGGCTTGGAATTGTATTGCGCCGCTTGGGAAAACAGCCTGAGGCGCTTGCCGAATTCCAAACGGCTGTTCGTCTGATGCCGGATAACGCAGATGCTCACTACAATCTTGGCCTTGCATTGCGGGCTGAGGGAAAACTGGACGAGGCTCTGCACGAGTTGGATGAAGCCATCCGTTTGAAGCCGGACTTTGAGCAGGCCCGGTATAACCGTGCTCAGATCAGCCGCAAACTCGGCCACCCGGCGCAAGCGAAGCAGGAGATGCAGCAAATTGCAGGTTTCAGCCAATTCCGCGCACAAGTTACGCAGGCCAAGAGCCTGACGCTTTCAGCCGCCAACCATCTGAAGGATCATGAACCCGACAAGGCCTTGGCCGACCTTGCATCAGCCCTGAAATATTGGGACCAGAATCCTGCCGCTTATTACCTGAAGGGCGTTGCTTTTGAGCAGAAAGAAAATCTGGCGGAGGCCCGCACCAACCTTGAAAAGGCTGTCGAGCTGAAACCTGATTACCCGGACGCCCTGATCGGACTGGGTCGGGTGCTATGGCAACTGGGAGACCATGAAGGCGCCGTTAAGGAATTTGACAAAGCCGTTGCCGTTGCGCCGGATCTTGCAGAAGCGCATTACAACCGCGGGCTGGCGGAGGCACGGCTGGGCGATGCGAAGGGCGCCGCGGCTGATTTCCGCACGGCGCTTGCCCTAAAGCCTGATTACCTGGACGCAGGTATCAACCTCGGTTTGACTTTGATGCAGGAGCGCAAAGTCGGGGAGGCCGTTCAGCAATTCAAGGACCTGGCGAAGCAATTCCCTCACAATCCCGCAGTGCAGAACAATCTGGGGCTGGCGCTGCTTGAGCATGGCGATCTTAAAGAAGCCTCCGAGGCGTTTCGCCGATCGTTGCGGCTGAACCCAAATTCGCCCGAAGCGCACTACAACCTGGCGCTCACTCTCAGCAAAGAAGGTGAACACCAGGCCGCCGCCGCGGAGTTCAAACAGGCCCACGACCTGAACCCAGCCCTGTCGCCACCCTGAGATGCGCGGAATATAAAGCATTGTAGCGCCCGCCACACCGCTGGACTCGTCGTGAGGTTGCTGAAACCGTTAGGGCGCATGCGGTGGACTATGTAACCCAAAAAGATATACAATTCGCCGTACCTGCCATCTGTTTTGATTCGTAGGTTGAGCAATTCAAGGTTCCCCGGGTGCTGTCACGTGACGGGTGGCCGTGGAAGGAGAAGGAGAGGAAACCATGTTCAACGAGTTCGGAATTAGCATGGAGTCCGCACTACGGCTGAATTCGCCGAATGCGGGATTTGTTCCTGAAAGTGCAGGCTTTGCGGCTGGCGCTCCGGCCGAACAAGGCCAGAGCGGCATTCTGAAGCTGGGTTATGACGGCAAGCCCGCGAAGGGAGGGATCGCCCCAGTCGTTGTGCACAACGGTCTGATTTATGTGGCAGGCCAGGGCGCCAACGAACATCGAGAGCAGGCGACGCTGGATATCACCACTCACGTCACGAGGGCGATGGACAACGTGAAGAAACTGGTGGAGGTGGCCGGGGGAGACATGGACCACGTCCTGACGTTGACGGTTTATCTGGCAACACTGGAATTTTATGAAGCCATGAATAAGGCCTACCGGCCGTATTTCCCGAACAGGGGTCCCGCACGGTGCACTGTTTCGGTGGCCGGAATCCCCGGCAGATCGCTGGTTGAAATCAGCTGCATTGCGGCAGTCGTCCGCCAATAAGGTAAAACACTGACTGAGAAGAGAACAGGAGGAGGCAATGGACACAAAGCGAAATGAGAAAAGACGGGCGTTCCTGACAAGCCTGGCGGCGATTGCAGGTTCAGCGTGGAGTGCACCCAGGTTGCTGGCAAAGGCTGCCGTTCCCCCAAAGCGCAAGCCGAAACATCATGGTCCAATGGTGCATAACGGGCTGATCTACATTTCGGGTCAGGGCGCAAATGACAGCGGTGCCGTGCAGGGCGCCACCATTGAAGACCATACGCGAAAAGTGATGGAGAACATCAAGCGCATTGTGGAAGAAGGCGGCGGTACCATGGACAGCATCCTGCAGCTGAATGTTTATCTGGCCACGCTGGAACATTACCAGGGGATGAACAAAGTATATTATTCCTACTTCCCGAATGGCGGGCCGGCGCGTTGCACGGTTGCCGTGTCCGGCATCCCGGGCCGTTCGCTGCTTGAAATCAACGGCATCGCAGCGGTGGTGAAGTAGGGCACAATACTTGGCGCGCAAAAAGCCTGCCCCCTGACCCGGCGAGACAGCCGCGAGGGACGAAAGCAGCCTGATCTCAAAGTGTTCACAGGCTTTGGTTCTGCGGCGGAAATTGAAACAGGGCCTGCGTGTGGCCTGCTCATGCGGATTTGCGAGCCGCACTCAGGACCGCCCGCAGCCGCCTTCCGACGATGAGGTCTTCGCCCGGCTGAAGGCTCATTGAGACAATCTCAAGGTGGTTTTTAGTGCCGGGCCTCGTGAAGTCTTTTTCGAGCCGGGCCAGAACTCCACTCGGGTTGCTGGCGGTCAGGACTTCAATTCTGGGTTCTCCGTCCCTCAGTTTTTGGGCGCAATCCGGCACACTGAATTTCCATGCCTGCTGATCCCACGAGATCCGGAGAGTGGGATAGCGGTTGCCGTCTTCAGGCACGTATATTTTCGTCTTCACCCCCGGTACGGTATCCACCAGTTTGGCGATTCGATTGACCCGCGCGTTCCAACGTCGATAAAGAGTATTGGGGTCCAGCTTCATCCAGGTTTCCACGGCCGCCAGGCAACCCATGATTTCTTCCTTGCCCACTTTCATGGGGCGGCATACGGCGCCTTCCCAGGGGTTCGTGTTGGCCAGCGCCGCCTCAATCAAATCCTTTCGCCCCAACAGCAGGCCTGAACACTGAGGACCCAGCAAACCCTTGCCGCCGCTGAAGGTATAGAGATCAATTCCCATCTGCGAATAGACCCGCAGGTTCGAAATGGGCGGAATGCCGGCGGCGTCGTCCAGCAGTAGAGGCACACCCGCGCCTTTGGTAATGGCCAGCGCTTTTTTCAGCCGGTCACCCAGCGCAGTGGTGTAAACCATGGCCGTCTTGCCGTTGATGGCGTTCTGCAGTTCGTCGTGCGTGTGGACGACCACCAGCTTGCCGCCCGCCAGCCGAATCGCGCTGTCGAAAGCTATGCGGCCGCCGAACATGATGACCTGGTCCTTCATGCCGGTTGTGTCGGGCAATTGCCAGATTCTCTTGGGGTCGGTGCCAGCGATGCAGCCCGCAGTGGCAGAAGCCATGGCGCCCGCAGCGCCTGAGGTCACCATGCCTGATTCCGCGCCGGAAAGCTCCGCCAGTCGACGGCCCACTGCGTGTTGGAGTTCGATGATGTCAACGTAATGCTTTGCCGCTTCCAGTTGGGCTTGCTTCACCTCGGGAAGCTCCAGGCTGGCGCTGAGATATGTCCAGGTTCCACGCGCGTTGATCAGGGTCCGGACGCCGAGGTCTTCGTAAGTGGGGATTGATTTTCCTGCGAGTTTATTAAAGCCCGCGTGAGCCTTTCCGAACATGTCCTGGGCTGCAATCTGACCTAACAAGGGCAGCGCCACGGCCCACTTGACGAATGTCCGCCGGTCAGAAGAAAACTTGGGGTCCATTGTTCGTCCTCCAAGAGTTGATGGAATCAGGCAGTTTAGTCTGCTGTATCAAGGGCCCTTCGATATGCCTCCACTATATCACCGCGCACGGAATCTGGACACTTTGGATTGAAGAGTCATTCTCCAGAAGGGACTGCTATTGTCATTCGCTAAACATAGGGAATGTTGTGACTGGCCAGGATTCCCTTGATGTAGCCGACACCAAGGATTTTGCCCAGGACGCCGTAACCAGGATGAACATTCACCTCCCCGTTGAGAATGGGGTCGTGGTCCGGACGCAGTGGGACATGAACGCCGCTGTCATGGAGGGCCTGGTAAACTTTCCCGAAATCAATCGCGCCGTTGTCCTGGAAAGTCTCCACAAAATTGTCGCGGGTGCCTCGGAGGTTGCGCGAGTGGATGTAAAAAATCTTTTTCTTGCGGCCAAACTCCCGCGCGACGGCCTCGAAGTCCGCACCCATCAAATAGTAGACGGCTATTTCAAACGTCACGCCGTTCACCGGGCTTGGCACAATGCTCATCACGCGGCGATAGGCGTCAGGGCTGATGATGATGCGGGCAATGCCACGCAGTTCGGGTACGGGCGGATCGTCCGGATGCAGCGCCATCTTCACATTTGACTTTTCGGCTTCCGGAATGACGGCCTTCAGGAAATAGGTAATGTTGTTCCACATCTTCTCTCTGCTGATCCGCCCCCACTTGGTCAGTCCGGGGGGAACATCTCGGATGTTAAAGGAAACGGTGCTGCAGCCGCCGCGCCCCGGGACATGCATCTTACTGCGGTACCAGTCGATGCCCGCCATAAAGTCGTAGCAAACCACAGGAATACCTACCTTGCCGATGGCGTGAATTGCTGCGATATAGTTTTCAATCTCCTCGTCGCGACCTGGCAGTCCGAGTTTGATTTTCTCCGCCGGCACCGGATGGCTTTCAATTCCCGCGATGGTCAGCCCGGCCGCCTCATAGTCAGCCTTGATTTTCGCAACGGTATCCACGTAGCGGGAGCGGGGAACGTGGCTGAGTTGCGAAGCGGTTCCCGCGATTGCATGAGTGACGCCGATCTGCTTTTCAATTTTCACACGGTGCGGATCGTCGATTCCCCAAATTAGGCAGATTTTGAATCTTTCATTCTCCCGGCCGGATTCATTTCCGCCCGCCCGACTTGGAGCACTTATAGCAGTCGAAGGAACGCCCGCTGCGGCAAGAGATGCCAATACTCCCTGCATGCATTGTCGCCGATTTATTTTGGACATGAGGGTACCCTCCTCGAGTCTTCTGCCTTGGAAAATTTATAAAGACAACGCTGGAACCTTAACAAGACAGGACGGCAGTTTACCCGGAATGGGACGGCGAGGCAAGGGCAAGAATATGAACCCAAGGACCGTCTAAAAAGCACCTGGGGCCGTGGTTTCAATACAACTTGCACTTTGGATGTGGTAGAGTTTCTTCCTTGAACCACATGATCGATGGAAGGCATAGAATATCAGGTGGAAATGACTGGAACCTGACCGGACTACTTTCATCAAGGGAAAGAGGGCTCAGTCAGTCGTAGCAACCTATTCAGCAGGATCTTTCCCTATGCTTCAGGAAACCTGCGCAGCTGGCAGTCCCATAACTGGACCGGAATTCAGGGATAGCTTGTTTCCCTCCAAGGCGGTGGACGGCATGGATCAATGCAGTCATTTTATAGCACCAGGGAGTGTGGGCTGATGACAAGCCGACGAGGTTTAGAGATCTTATGCTTGATTGGAATCCTGATGGCTTCCGTTGCCTATTCAGCCGGCCAGCAGAAGCCCCGCTATGACCTGTTGTTGAAAGGCGGGCATGTAATTGATCCCGCCAACAACATTGACCGGGTGATGGATGTGGCCGTGGCCGATGGCAAAATTGCCGCAGTCGAGCCGGCCATATCCTCCACCGAAGCGGGGAAGGTTGTGGACGTCAAAGGCCTCTACGTAACGCCGGGACTGGTGGATATCCATGTCCATATTGGCTATGGTGGAGCGCCGGACAACTGGTATTCGCCGAGCGCGCGCTCTCACACGCCGCCGTTCGGAATGCCGCCCGATTTGATGTTCAATTCCGGTGTCACCACGGTAGTGGACGCGGGCAGTTCGGGTGCGGCGACTTTCTTGCGCGAAAAAGAGATGGTGATGGACCATGCCAGGATGCGCGTCCTGGCTTTCCTGAACATCGTTGCGGACGGCATGAATGGCGGGTTGGAGCAGACAGTTGACCAGATGAATCCGAAGTTGTGCGCGGAGACCATCGAAAAGAATCGCGACCTGATTGTGGGTGTGAAAACCGCCCACTATTGGCCAATAAAACCTTATGACCCCGAGCACCAGCCGTGGACGGCCGTGGACCGCGCCGAAGATTGCGCGCGGATGGCACACGTGCCGGTGATGGTTGACTTCTGGCCGCGGCAGCCTCTGCGCTCATACAAGGAATTAATCCTCAAGAAGATGCGTCCGGGCGATATCCACACTCACGTTTTCGCCCAGCAGTTTCCTATTATTCTGCCCAATGGCAAGCTGAATCCGATCATGGAAGAGGCGCGCAAGCGCGGGGTGATTTTTGACGTAGGACACGGCGGTGGCAGCTTCTGGTTCCGCAACGCGGTTCCGGCCGTGGAGCAGGGCTTTTTCCCGGATTCGATTTCAACCGACCTTCACATGGAAAGCATGACCTGGAAGGCCATCAGTATGGTCAACGTGATGTCGAAATTTCTTGCCATGGGAGTTCCACTTAAAACGGTAATTCGTGAATCGACGGTCAATCCTGCCAAGGAGATCCATCGGACGGAACTTGGAACACTCTCGGTGGGCAGGGTAGCGGACATTGCGGTGCTCCAGGAATTGCATGGAAAATACAGTTATGCCGACGATGGCGATGCGCGGATGGACGGAAACGTGAAACTGATCGCCCGCATGACGGTGCGGGCCGGTCGGATTGTGTTCGATCCCTCGGGGCTCAGCATGGTGGAATGGCGGAAGGCTCGAAAGCAATACTTTACGCCGCCGACTGTGGGTGCGCATCTTCCTTCTAAGGCGGACGATTTTCCGCGTTAGCGCGAGGTGGTGGCCGCACTTTGTTGCCCATCGTTCAGGATTTTTCAGTTTGGTGTAAAATTTAAATTTGATCGGTCGGGAAGATGAAACGTAGAACTTTTCTCAAGAGCGCGTGGCTAGGTTATGCGGCCTCATTTGTGGGTCGATTGAAAGCTCAGGGATTGAAGCTGTTTACGTATCCCAAGGCGCCACCGATCAAAACCCACCCGCTGCCCAACTACAAGCCCTCGCCGCTGGGCATGCCGGGCCTGTTTCCTGGCCACGTGGTGCAGGTTGTTGACCCGCAGGCCATTTCAAACAACCACGTTTCTCAACCCATTGTGCGCCGCATGCTGGAACGCGGCATGCGGGAACTCACCGGGAAAAAGTCCGTTGAAGACGCCTGGGCGCTTTTCATCGAGCCCACGGACGTGGTGGGCATCAAGATCAATCCATCGGGCGCCCCGGCCTGCTATTCGTCACCTGAAATTGTCCGTGAAATCATCCGTGCGGTGGAAAGCGTCGGGGTTCCCGCGCATAACATCGTGGTTTATGATCGCTACTCCTACGAGGTGCAGTTGGGCAGTTACCGGGCCTTCCTGCCGGTGGGAGTTCGACTGGTGGGCATCGAGAACGGAGCGTTCGACGTTTCCGGCTACGACATGAACGTTTATTGCCAGGCGGATTTCTTCGGAGAATGGGAGACTCGCTCCTACCTCGCCAAAGTGGTTACGCAGCAGGTCACCAAGATCATCAACGTTCCAACCTTGAAGGACCACTCGGCCGCAGGCGTTACAGGGTGCCTCAAAAACCTGGGATACGGGTCTTTCAACAACGTGGCGCGTTCGCACCACGAGCCCATCACCTTCACCGATCCGCTGATTGGCGTGATGTGCTCGGTTGAGCCACTGCGTTCAAAGGCCGTGCTGAACATCATGGACGGCATGCGCGAAGTGTGGCATGGAGGGCCGCTCACCCAAGTGCAGAGTTTCATCGCCCAACCCGGGATGCTGATTCTTGGCACCGACCCTGTTGCCGTCGATACGGTTGAACTGGACATCATCACGAAAAAGAGGCAGGCGGAAGGGTGCCTTTCGCTGTGGGACCGCAACCCGAAAAACATTACTTTCAATTCCAACCTGTTTTATCACGATTGTCATAAGAACCTCTTCTACCGGCAGCCGGGACACATTGCGGCTGCGGGAAAGCTGGGGCTTGGAATTTCCGACCTTCAGAAGATCGACCACCACAGAATCCAACTGGGAACCTAGCACTCCATGAATCTGCACAATTCCGGCGCTACTGAATGGTTTACATTGCTGGGCGACTGCGCCCGCACGGGCGGGCTGGGATTGCAACCGGCTCCCGAACCCAAGGGGATTCGATGGCGGTTGCGGCTGGCGAAGTCAGTTCGTTCATCGCCTGTGCTGGACGGTGACCTTCTTTATGTCACCTGCCTGGACGGTTTCCTCCACGCCATTGACACCCGGACGGCCCGGCAAGCCTGGAAGTTTGATGCAGGGGCGCCTATTCATTCCACCCCGTCCCTTTCGGGCGACAAAATTTTGTTCGGCTGCGACAGTGGCAGTGTGCGAGCGCTTGACGGCAAGTCCGGCCGAGAAGTCTGGGAAGTGGCCGCGGGCGCGGCGGTCTGGCCATCGCCGGTGGTTGAGGAAGGCAAAGCTTTCTTCGGTTCGGCAGACGGAAACTTTTATTCAGTTGATCTCGAGACCGGCAAACGCGATTGGACGCGGCCTCTCGGATCTCGAATTTACTCCACGGCCTGCGTTAATCGCGGGCGCATTTATTTCGGCTGCGGTGATAACCGGGTTTATTGCCTGGAGCCGTCGTCGGGCAAGGTGTTGTGGAGCACAGCCACGGGCGATGTAGTGGACTCTTCACCGGCGGTTGCCGGCGATACGGTCCTGGTGGGCTCGGAAGATTTTGCGGTCTATGCATTCGACGCGGCCAGCGGCTCGGTTCGATGGAAGTTTGAAACCGGCCTGGGCATCTCATCTTCACCGGCTGTCGGCGGCGGCACTGTTTTCATCGGCAGCAAAGACCATTTTCTCTATGCCCTCGACATTCGGACTGGGAAGCTTCGATGGAAAGTCAATTTGCGGACCTCGGTGACGGGCTCGCCGGTAGTGGGGAAGGGTGTTGTGTGCATCCAGGCAGGCGGGCTGGCTGCACTGGATATTTCAACGGGAAAAGTTTTGTGGCGCGCTTTTCTGGGGCGCTCTCTTCAGTCTTCTCCGGTTCTGACGGGAAGCCGCGTCTATCTGGCGGGAATTCAGGGAATTGTTTATGCGCTGGAGTAAGGTATTCCCGGCGAGTGTTGCCCTGTTGGTCATGGTTGTGGTTCAGGCCTGGCCTTCCGTTCATGCGGACCAGATGGTTTACCGGAAGAAGTACGCCATGGGGACGGAGTTCGAAATTGTGGCCTATGGTCCTACGCCCGAGCGGACGGCTCGCGCCATCGAACAGGCTTTCAAAGAAGTTATCCGGCTGGACCGCGTGATGAGCAACTACATTCCGTCGAGCGACCTCAGTCGCCTCAACCGCACGGCGCACTATCGGGCTGAATCCGTTCCGGCTGACCTTTACAAAGTGATTCAGCAGTCGCTTGTCTACTCGCGCCTTTCGGCGGGCGAGTTCGACATCACCGTGGGACCTCTTGCCCGCATCTGGAAAGCGGAAATTCGGAATGGCACGGTTCCGACCGAAGCAGAAGAGCAAAAGCTGCGGCGGTGTGTTGGATGGCGGAAGATTGTCCTGCTGCCGCCGGATCGCGTGGAATTCCGTTCGCCCTGCATGGCCATCGACCTGGGCGCCATCGGCAAGGGCTATGCCGTGGACCGGGCCGCTGCCGTGCTGCGTTCTGATGGAATCCAGAGCGCTCTGATCAGCGCCGGAGCCAGCACTTTCTACGCGATGGGTTCTCCCCCCGGCCATTCCGGCTGGATTGTCCATCTGCGCGACCCTTCGGGGAAATTGGGACCGGAAGTCCGTCTTAGAGGAAACAGCGTTTCGACTTCTGAGCAGACGCACGATCCTAAACCCGGCAAGGCCCCATTCGGGGATATCATTGATCCCGCGAAAGGCGTTCCAGTGAAGACGTCCTACAGCGTCAGCGTGGTTGCGCCAACGGCCACGGCTTCCGACGCACTTTCCACCACGCTGTTGCTGACGGGTCCGGCACGAGGGAAAATGCTGGTGAGGAAGCTGCCCCATGTGGCCGCCATCTGGGTTTCGCGCCAGGGGAAGGCTGAAATGTTTTCCAACGGTCCGCGGATCTCCGTAAAGCATGCCGCCGGTCCAGAACATTAAGGAAATTGCCGATATGCGAACCTTGCGTGCCCTCATTGTCTGTTCACTTCTGCTGCTGGTTGCGACCCCGGTGTGGGGCCGGGTGTTTGTTGAGTGGACCGAACCCGCCATACCCTCCGCCGCGTCGCTCGGCGTGAAGGATCTGGTCATCCCATGGGGCCCTGGAAAAATCCATTTGATGAACGTTGCCAAAAAGCGCGGTTATCGCGTCTATGCGCTGGTCAAGCCCCAGGATGCTGGCGCCACAGTGAGGAACGGATTTGCCGGGATCATTGTGGAAGGTGATTCCAGCGAACCCGGCCAGGGAGTCGCACAAAAGGTTGTCAAAAGGTTGCGGAGTTCCTATCCCGGGATTTCTTTCCTCGTACTGGATTCCGGAGGGAAACAGCCTCAAATCAGGGGCAATCTGGTGGAAAAGAAGCACGGGGTGCTGGTGGTTTCATCTCCGACCCGGGTGCCATGGATTGATTCCAATGTGGCCCTGGCGCGATATGAAAGGGCTTTCCAATCAGGACAGCCTCCGCTTTTCAGTTTTTCATGGGAATTGACGGACCCGCTGGAAAAAAAGGAAGGCCCCCGGGCGGAGGATTATGCACTTGCTGTCGCCGAGGCCGGCGCGATGCACGCCGACGTAATACTTCCCGTCTACTCCAATCTGCAGAAGGGTCTGGCAGCAGGAGACAAGACGGCCTGGCGGGAATGGGACCGGGTGAAACGCTACCTCAGCTTCTACTCAAAAGCGAGCAGTTCCAAACTGCAATCTGTGGCCGATGTCGCGGTTGTTACGGACCATTATGAGGACGCCTACGAAGCCATGAACTTGCTGGCCAGGCGCAACCTCACATTCCGGGTACTCGCTCCCGCTGACGTGACGGCACAGCGGCTGAGCGGGTCGAGGCTGGCCATCCTGTTTTCACCTCCTGATGCACGGGCTGCGCAAGCTCTGCAGGCTTTTTCATCAGCGGGGGGCACGGTCCTGGTTGCCGACCCGCATGGACCATCCCACTGGGAACCGTTGCATGCCGTGAAGGCTAGCAACGGCACAAGCTACAAAATAGCGCGCGGCGAAACCATCGACTCGATCCAGGTAGTTGGCAACCCGGCCGCGTTTGCCGAAAAGGTCCGCAATCTTCTGCACCGCCAGGGCCTCTTGATCTACATCTGGAACGCCGTCACCACGCTGGGCTTTGCTTACCACGCCCCGCAGACGGGCAGCATGGTTTTAAACCTGGTGAACTATGCGGAGGAACCTCTCCAGGTGCAGGTGCGCGTTAAAGGCTCTTTCCCCAATATCCGGTACGAAACGCCCGAACATGGGTTTTACCCACCCCTCAAGCCTGAAATTGACCACGGTTTCACCCAATTTGTGGTTTCCGGTCTCAAAATCGGAGCGCGGGTTGATCTGAGCCCACAAGCGAAGCAGCCGGAATAGAGACGCCGGGCCAGCCGCCCACTCATTGAATGGTTGCCGAGTGACTGCCTGCTGACAGCCGGTTGCCCGGTTTGATGCGTGCCCGGACGCTTTTGCCAGGTCCGAGCAGTACCAGGATGGCCGCACCCCAAACAGGAATCCAGCCGGGAGACGGCGGGTCCACTGCATTCGTTGACCCCTTTGGGGGGTTCAGCTAGAATCTTACTCATCAAGGATGGTGAGGAGTGACCCGTGAGGTCGCTTTGAGGAAGCGTATCCTGAATTTCCGATTCCGTACCCGCCTGGTGCTGGTGATGTTTCTCATCACGGCCTGCACGAGCGCCATTCTCATGGTGGCCTACATCCAGCACAATCGCCGCATCAAGGCTTACGTGGCGGGCCAGACCTCCGACCTGCTGGAGATCATCCAGCTCACCCAGGCCAGCATCCCCGCCCATGTGGACCGCCGGCAGGCATTGAGCCAATACCTGAGTGCGCTGAAGGGCGCGGGGCTTTCTTCCATCAATGTGCTCACGCCGAGCGGCGAAGTGGTGGCCAGCACCAACCCCCACCAGATAGGAAAGAAGGTCAAGCTGCGAAGGCGGCGATCCAAGGTGAAAGAGGGTCCGATTCAGATTACGGCCCAACTGCGCGATATTGACACGGATACACAGGCGGGGCAGCAGCACTACGACATCCGGTTCCCCATCATTCAAGGTGAAAAGGTGATCGGCTACGTCCAGGTGGGAGGGGAAATGGACGCGGTCGGGGCCATGCTCAACCACGTTTATTTCCTCTGGCTGGTCTGGATTCTGATGACGATGCTGGCTGGCATGATTGCCATTGTTTATCTGACATTCCGGTTTACCCGGCCGATCGACCACCTGGTGGAGGGAGCGAACCAGGTGGCCCGAGGCAATCTGTACGTGTCGATTCCGGAAGGCGGCAGGGACGAAATGGGGCTCCTGGCCCGCACGTTTAACGAGATGGCGGAACGGCTTCGCGACGCCCGGGAACTTGAGAAGCGGCTGAATGAAGCGGAGAAATCTTCGCTGCTGGGCCACTTTGCTTCCACCGTTGCTCACGAGGTTCGAAACTCTCTGAACTTCCTGAACCTGAGTATCGACCAGATCCGGGCCAAGCACTGGCTGCCCGAGGAGACGCCCGGGCTGGAACTGCGCACAAGCCTTGTCAACATGAAAGACGAGATCACGAGATTGAACCGGCTGGTGAACGATTTTCTCGTGGTGGGAAGGCAAACGCCTCCGCGGGTGGCCCCGTGTGATCCGAAGGCCGTTCTACAACAGGCGGCCAGCATGGTGGAAAAGCAGGCGAACGCACAGGACATCACGATTGTCAACGCACTGCCCGTAGATTTGCCCGTGCTCCAGGCCGATGCCGGGCAACTGAAAACCTGCTTCCTGAACATACTCACCAACTCTGTCCAGGCCATGCCCCACGGCGGCTCGATCGAGATTAAGGCGAAAGCGACACGGAACGGTGACGGCACGGCAGGATTGCAACTGCGATTTCAGGACACGGGGCCGGGCATTCAGGAAAAAAACCGCGAGAAGGTTTTCACCCCCTACTTTTCCACCAAGGCCACCGGTTTTGGTCTGGGCCTGGCCATCACCCGGAAGATTGTTGAAGACCACGGTGGCCGGGTTTATGTCTCTCGGCGGAACGGCCCAGGCACTGAGATGGTCCTGGAATTGCCGCTTTCCGGCCCGCGTAGCGTCCGCGCCGCGGAGCTGGCAGGATCAACGGTTGCATAAGGACACACACATATGTCCGAAGGATCGATTCTGGTTGTCGACGACGAACAAAGACAGCGCGAGATTTACCGCGATATTCTCCTGGACGAAGGCTATGAGGCTGTTACGGCTCCCAGCGGCGAAACCGCTCTCCGGCTGCTGGCGCAGAAGCGGTTTGACCTGGTGCTGACGGACCTGAACCTGACGGGTATGACGGGCATTGAATTGCTGACTCAGATTCTGCAGGCAGATCCCACTTGCGCCATCGTGCTGATCACCGGTTATCCCTCCATCGAGTCTGCCATTGACGCCACGAGGCGCGGAGTTTACCAGTACCTGGAAAAGCCGGTTGACCGGTCGAGACTGCTGGAAGTGGTGAGCGAAGCACTGGGACGCCTGGAATCGCTGAAGCGGGATATTATCGGACACTCTCCCGCCATCAGGGAAACGGTCCGAATGGTGCTGAAAGTCGCTCCCACCGCGCATACCGTGCTGATCCTTGGCGAGAGTGGTACTGGAAAGGAGCTGGTGGCCCGGGAAATCCACAAGCACAGCCCCCGGTACCAGAAGCCCTTCCTGGCGGTGAACTGTGCATCCCTCACGGAAACCCTGCTGGAAAGTGAATTGTTCGGCCATGAAAAGGGGGCTTTTACTGATGCCTATCAGCAGAAGAAAGGCCTTTTCGAGCGTGCCGATCACTCGACGCTCTTCCTTGACGAAATTGGTGACACCAGTCTTGCCATGCAGGCGAAGATTCTGCGGGCGTTGCAGGAACGTGAGATCCTGCGAGTGGGTGGGACGGAACCCGTCAAGGTGGATGTCCGCATCATCGCAGCCACAAACCGGAATCTTGATCAACTGATGCAGGAAGGCAAATTCCGCGAGGACCTTTATTACCGTCTGAAGGTCATCCCGATTGTCTGTCCCCCTCTGCGGGAACGGCGGGACGACATTGAGGAGCTGGCACACCATTTTATGCGTAAGGCGGGGCTGGCCTCGGGCCGGGAGGTGCGCGGCTTTTCTGCCGAAGCGCTGAACGCCCTGAAGTCTTATCGCTGGCCTGGAAATGTCCGGCAGCTGGAATGGGCCATCGAGCGGGCGGTAGTGCTGGGCGAATCCGGCCAGGTGGAATTGGAGGACCTCCCGCCTGAGGTTTTGCAGCCGGCTGAGGTGAAAAGTCTTCCCGGCCTTCCTGCCCCCGCATGGCAACCCGGCTCGCTGCACGTTACCCCTATCATTTTAGAAACCTCCTGGGAAGAGCACGAGAAAGCCAAAATTACAGAGGCTTTGCAACGGACCAACGGGAACATCACTCGCGCCGCCCAGTTGCTGGGTATGAGTTTCCGCACGCTCCAGTACCGCCTGGAAAAGTTTGGCATCAGGAAGCAGTAGCAGCTCCCTTCTCTGCGCCGGCATCAGCCCGGCGCCTTCTGCGGCGCGAGACCGGCCGCGGCGCTTTTCAGCAATTAATGTGGACGAAATTCTTTTCTCAACTCCTTACCTCTTTTTGCCGAACTAAGAAGTAACTAACGCAGGCGGGTAAACGACCGGCCGAATCGGCGAAGCCGACGGCCTTGATGGAGAGCTGGAGTGCGAATACTTGTTGCTGAAGATGACCGCCCTGTTGCCAGTTTTCTGAAGAAAGGGCTGGAGTCTGAGCATTATGCCGTGGACATTGTTCCCGACGGGCAGGAAGCCCTGTATATGGCCGAAGAATACGACTATGACCTCCTGCTGCTCGACCTGGTGCTGCCCAAGATGGACGGACTCCAGGTGTTGCGGCAGATCAGGAACCGTAAAAGGAATCTGCCGGTGCTGGTCCTGACGGGACGTACGCGGGTGGAGGACCGGGTGAAGGGATTGGACCTCGGAGCGGACGATTACATGATCAAACCCTTCGCTTTTCGGGAACTGACGGCTCGGGTGCGTGCCCTCCTCAGGCGGGGTGAAGGTCCTGTGGATTTTAAGCTCAGGGTGGATGATCTTGAGATGAACCTGGTGGAGCGGACGGTGTGCCGCGCCGAGAGAAGGATGGAACTGACACCCAAGGAATTTGCGCTGCTGGAATACCTGATGAGAAACCAGGGGCGGGCGGTTTCACGCCCCATGATTATTGAGCATGTGTGGAATTTCTCTTTTGACACGATGACCAACGTGGTAGACGTCTACATCAATTACCTGCGGAAGAAGGTGGATGAGGGGGAGGCCCGGAAACTGATTCACACGGTCCGCGGCGTCGGTTACCGGATTGGAAATCCGCAATAAGAGATGGGGTATTCCTCATAACATTCTGAAGAATCCTATGGTGGACTACACTAGGCTGCCGCTGGCAACCGTACCGGAAGCAGACAGTGACGATTTCTTGGAGGTTCTTGGAATGCTGGTCCACCGGTTGAGTCAGCCTCTGACGACTTTGCGCGGGTCGATTGAGGTTGCGCTGATGGGCGAGATGGATGCATCCGAGTGCCGGCAGGTCCTGGAGCTTTCTCTGCAGGAATCTCACCGTATAGCCGAAATTTTGGGGGCGTTACGAGACGTTCTTGAAATGGAGGGGGCCGCCGAGCAGGTCCGGACCGTTTCCTGGACGCAGAGCGTTGAGAAGTTACTGGAAGAAGCTGCGTCTGTTGATAAGGAAGGTTGTCCCTGGCTTGTGAGCGAGATGCGGGAGGTTTGGGTCAAGGCCAGCCCGCAACATCTTGACACGGCCACCGCCAGGCTGATTGGCGGGGCCATCAGGGCGGCGCGTGCCCGCCGCGAGGTCCGAATCTGTCTTTCGGCCCGCGCGGGAACCGCCTGCCTTTCCGTTTGCGAAGAAGGCGCGCCCCCCGAAATAGAGGCCGCCGCAAACGGGCTCTCTGCGAATTTCGTTCCCGAAAAGCCCGTATTGGGAGGGCTTGATAAGTGGGTCGTCCGCCGGGCCATCGAGCACCAGGGCGGCAGGCTAAGAGTCAGCCAGGTTTCCGAAACCTGCCGCTGCTACCAGCTGCATCTGCCTCTGGCGACTGCTGATATGGCCGGGAAGAAACGGCCCTAAGAGATCGGCTACCCGTTTGTTGCGTGGAAAGCCGCTGACGTGGAGGTGTGCGATTTTTCAGCGTGCTGTCCCGCTGGAGTCCCTCCAGACTCCTGGGGAGATCCCTGTGCCTTTCAGGCCTTTTGCGCCCTTTCCCGCCGCAATTCCCTGCCATTTTCATGTGGCTCGATCCATCTGAACGCACGTCCCGGTCCTCCGTATCTGCCTGCCCAAGAACATTCTAATCTCCTTCTAATCGTCCTTTAATCCGCAAAAGGTAAAAACATGCTTAGAGACGGGGTGATTGATTTCTCACTTAATTGCCATTGCACCCCACGTCTCAACCTTGGCTTTACAGAAAGGAGCTCTACTTGGGCATACTTCCCACCTCGGCGCGAGCGCAGAAGAATTTACCGTTGAACGAGCGCAATCAACTGGTCTTGGAGCAACTTCCGCAGGTACGCTTCATCGCACAAAAAATTCATGCCCGTCTTCCGCACCATATTCCCTTGGAAGACCTTGTTAATACCGGTGTCCTGGGATTAATTGAGGCCCTTGCCAAGTTTGATCCCAAAAGGAATGTGCAATTGCAGTCTTATGCGCGATACCGCATCCAGGGAGCGATCCTGGACAGCCTTCGCGAGCAGGACTGGAGTCCGCGGCTGCTGCGGCAGAAAGAGCGGCAGCTTGAGATGACACGGGAAAAGTTGAAACTTGAGCTTGGCCGTGCGCCTTCCCAGACCGAAATTGCGGAAGGGCTGGGAGTCTCCGACCACCAGCTCCAAATGCTCCTGAGGGATTTGCAGGGCCTGGAAGTCACCAGCCTTCAGGAACCGACTTACCTGGAAGGCCATTCCCTCGACGAAAAAATGGCGGACACATCTGAAGAGAGCCCCTTTGTCCTCTGCCAGAGAGCGGAGATGAATGGTCTGTTGGACCAGGCCATGTCCAGACTGCCTCTCCGGAAGCGGCAGGTGCTGGAGCTGTATTACTTTAAAGGCCTGACGATGAAGGAAACCGGTGCCCGCATGGGGGTTTGTGAATCCAGAGTTTCGCAGATCCACTCTTCAGCAGTTGCCTCGCTGAAAGCAAGAATGAAAGAGGTGTTGATGACCCAGCAAAAGGCAGAAGAGTCATTCAGGAAGCAGCGCTGGAAAAAAGCGGCTCCAATAGTCGCGGATACTTCGTTCGGGCAAAATACTGCTGTAAATCTACAGGAACTTGAAACATCGCCTTCCCATCAATACGGCCCTGTTCAGCGCAGCCGCCGCGCAGGAAGTCCGAAGAGAAAAGCGAAAAGGCTCCCACACACAACCTTGAAAGGCGCCGGGCAGAAGGTCCAATAAGCTGCTGCGCCGACATCCGCCCCTCCGAAAGAAAAGGGCGCCGTCCGTTGGTTAACGGGTAGGTCGTTCCGGCGCCCGCTGGTCTGTGGGGTACCCTGAAGCAGCGAACCGTTTGGCGGGACAGGCTTGCCCCGCCGGACAACAGGTCTTCCTAGAAGCTGCTGACGGCCTCTGCTTCATCATTATGAATGTCAAAAACGGTGTAAAGTTTGGTAATTTGCAGCAAGTCGTGGACTTTCTTGGTCAGGTTGAGCAGCTTCAATTTTCCTCCCTGGCTTGAAACCGCCGTAAAAGCGCTGACCAATTCACCTATTCCGGAACTGTCGATGTAGGTTACATCAGCAAGATTCAGGAGAAGGTCCTTATGGCCCTTGCCGAGCTCTCCGCGAATGAGTTCACGGAGCTCCTTGCACGCTTCACCCAGCGTGATCCTTCCGCTAACGTCTACGACGGTCACAGAATCAACCTGACGCACTGTCGCCTTCATGCTCACGGGCTGTTCCTCCTTGGTTTGACTGAATTCAAGAACTCAGATGCTTTACCATGATCACTTCCGTCCCTCCGCCCGGGGGATTCTCAACCCTGAATTCGTCCATAAACTTGCGGACCAAGAAGATTCCCCTTCCGGATATGTTCAAAAGATTTTCCCTGGCCAGAGGGTCGGGAAGGGTGCTGGGATTGAATCCCGTCCCTTCATCACGTACGTGAATTTCCAGCTTGTCTTCAGAGACCAGAAATTTGATGTAAACTTTCTTGCTGGGGTCCTCCTTGTTGCCATGATGAATGGCATTAATGACGGCTTCGTGCACGGCCATCTCGGTGTGGAACTCAGCTTCTTCGTCGAAATTCAGCTTTTTAGAAACACTTCGGGCGGCCTCCTCGGCCTGTTCCACCTTCTCCAGTTTGCTTTCGAGGATCACCTCGACGATGCTGGTTTCTTGATTCATCAGCGGTCAGAATAACCCCCGCGAAGAAACTACAATAGAGGATGACGAAAGTCAACGAAACCAGACATCTATTTTCCCCGATTGCGGAGCGTGGTGGAAGAGCGAAGAGGAATTATCTCA
>Ga0102950_1000099_pt1 | contig 20733 bp, 21 predicted proteins | sample SalPon2A_B_D2_MG_FD_78505 | JGI IMG/M metagenome (GOLD analysis project Ga0102950, IMG submission 78505) | Soil microbial communities from South San Francisco under conditions of wetland restoration - Salt Pond MetaG R2A_B_D2_MG | ecosystem: Environmental > Terrestrial > Soil > Wetlands | place...
CCTGACGCGCACCACGCTGTCGGCCGCGACCACGCCAGTCAGCGTGATGACCTGCGTCGTGGGGTTGTAGCTGTCGAGGATGTCGGTGAGGAACTCTGGATCGCTGTCGATATCGTAGACGGCGTCTATGTCGGCAATAGTATACGGGGTCTCCAGCGGGTAGTCGTTCTTCAGATCGATTGTGCTCGAGTCGGCGGCGAGCCTGATTTTGTACTCGCCAATCGGCATGATGCCCTCCCTCATCGACGGGATGAGCGTCCTGTAGAGGAGGTCCTCCTGGAACTCGATGTCTGACGCCCAGAGCAGCTTGAGCTCCTCGACCTCAGGCGTGAGGCTTGCGTCGGTCGTCTTGAGATTCACCACGAACTGGATGGTCTTGCCGACCAGCGGGAACGACGACAGGTTGCCGGCCAGCTCGGCAATTGTGTTCCACTGCGTCGTGTTCACAACCCACGCGCCCCCGTCCCACCAGTACTCATCCGTCCCGTTGGCGACCCTGTATCCAGTGCTTGTCACGGTGTTGCCGTCGTCATCCTGCTTGTGGGAGACGACCTCCTCGATGGTGAGCCACTGCTTCACCGATGTCGGCTTGAACTCCCAGGTGCGGAACGAGATGTCGTCCGCCGTCGGGTACAGCCCGGAGCCGCTGGCCTTGAGCTGCACCATCGCCGTGTCCGGGTTCAGCCTGGCGTCGGCATCGAGCGAGATCAGCCCGCGCCGCTGCTCTGGGAAGTTGAAGAGCTTGATGAGTCGCTTCAGTCTCATGCCGCTGCCATCTCCTTCAGCGTCCGCTGGACAGCGTCACGCCACTGCTGCTGGGCAAACCGCTTGACCTCCGGGGCGTCGACAGCGTCCTTGATAAAAGGCCTGGCCGGTATCTTTATGGCCTTCGTGCTGTCCCTCAGTGGCTTCCACCCATGGTTCATTCTGCCAAACAAGGCCGCCGCCGCCCCCGTGAGCTGCACATCGCGTCCCTCGGATGCCAGCCACAGGAACCTGAACATCGCCCTCATCTTCGGTGTCACTTTGATGTTGGTCCCATTGTGCAGGGCCCTGGCGATGTTGTAGCGCCGGTCTGACCTTAGCACGCCTATGAACGCCGTGTTCCACTCTGGCTGCTGGACGGCGATGGCGCCGAAGATGCCGATCCCCTTGTCGACAAGCGGGGTCGATGACTTCTTGATCGACACGGTCAATGCAGCGTTGGCCTCGAACTCCTTCTTCTGGATCTTCTTCTTGACAGTCGCCTTGATTGCATGAGCAACGCGGCCGGTGGCGACCTCAATGTTCCGCTGGGCAAGGGAGCGCCATCGATTCGAGTCAAGCGCCTTGGCGAACTTCTGCCAGTTCTTGTCCTTGCGGAAGTACATGCTCATGGCGGCACCCTCGACGGAGACCTGTCGTTGAAGTAGCACTTCAGCATGGTGTGCCCGCCTTGGTCGCCATAATGGCCGAGCGGCTCCAGCTCGTTGACATAGAGGTCGTGGTCAATTGTGCCGACCTTGATGATGTTGTCGCCGATTGAAATTGACACGCTCGCATTGTCGAGGTCGATTTTGCGGAGCAACACATACCCGCGGGACTCGTCAACCCTGCCGGCCATTGACGGGTCGGCGTCCTTGGACCTTGGCCACCTCACCTGGGCGTCCAGCGTGACAGTTGGCTTGCGGGCCATCATCTGCACTGGCTCCCGTGTGTCCTCGTCGAAGAAGGTCTCAGCCTGCTCGATGAGCCTGATGATGATCGGCACTGGGTGGAGGAGATTCGGGATGGGCATCACACCCTCCAGTCGGCCGGCGTCGCAATTCCAATTGGCCCACGATACAGCTTCAGGATGTCGAGTACTTCCTGATCGCTTGTGATCCCACTGAGACCTGGCCTGCGGCTGCTGGCGACACCGGAGCTGCTGGCGTACTTGAGTTTGTGCCCGTCGGTCCACTCCTCGACGACAGGACCCATGGCAGGCGGGGTTGGCATCGACTGTGTCGGATTGATTGGCGTGAGCAGCTTGTCGACGACGAGCTTTATCAGGGCCCGCCTGATGAGCTTCGGGGTCTGCTGGTTGCAGCTCTCGACAAAGCCGAAGATGCCGGTGACCTGCTGGTTCTGCCGGCCGCGCAGAAACTGTCTGCGCCCACGGTACCCGGCGAACAGGTCCCTGCCTCCATAATAGAGCTTGATGCGTGGGTTGAACCGATCATCCGGATGGCCTGCCTCCGAGTAGACGCGGTAGTCTGACGTGTCGAGGTCAGAGCTGCTGTCGTTGATCTTCAATGACGAGATGCTGATGATCGGCACGCCGAAGAATGCCGTGTCCGTGTCGTCGCCGTCCCATGAGAATGTGAGCGTCTTCGGCTTGAACCATTGTCGGCAGGCGCGGTCGATGAACTGTTCGAATGTCTCTATGTAATCGAGTACCTTGTCATCGTCTGCCTGGGCAACAGTCACGCCTTCGTCCCTGATGTCCTGCACCGTGCAATAGAAATCGGCTGACCCGCCAGCTGACTCGACCAGGACGTCGAACTCCTGCTGGCTGGCCTGGTATGGAGACGCGGCCGTGATCTTCCACCGCCACTTGATGAGGTGCGGGCCAAGAGGCTCTGCGATGCTTGGTGTCCACCCCTGGGCGTTGGCGTTGTCATACGCGTAGTAGCTGCCGACACTGAATTTCCCGGGGGCGTTGGTCACGTCCTCCCAGTCGCCAGGCGTTGCGGGAAACACTTGCGATCCAGGCTGGCCAGCGGTGACGTCCCAAATCTGGAAGCCAACCTCGTAGGCATCGGTAGTCTGGCAGTTGACACTGATGAACCAGTTCAAACGGTCGGGCGTGTTTTCCTGCCCCCTTGCAATGTTCGCCATGTTTCACCTCTCGCTACCATCATACAATTGATGGAGTCGGTATTCAACTCAAACAGCCGGCAGCTCTCCGAATGTGAGGTCAACCAGTCTGACCTGGATCACCCGATTTTGGTCCATCACCACGTCGAACTGGCGCTTGGCATAACCTGGCTTTGAAATGCTGACAGTATGCCAGGTGTTGTTACTGATGTCGCTCCAAAACTCAAAGACCCCAGTGACTGGGTCGCCTGAGATCCACTCCTTGTGCACAAGCAGCACTTCGCCACTCATCAGCGGGTGCGTCACCGGCTTCCCGTCTGAACCCGTACGCAGACTCAGCAGCTCCTTGCCATCTTTCTGTTTGATTTGTACCTGGGCGTCTTCGATTGGTGACCCCGCAGCGTCAAGCACAGTCAGCGTAAGCCCAAATACGTAAGCGATAAGACTGTAATTCGCCCCCAGCAATGGTGTAGTGCCGCCGATGCTGTTACCTGTACGCAGGTACACTCGGCTGTAATAGCTGCAATAAATTCCGTACGTAGATCCAGAAAAAGTGCATCCCTCCAATACTGTCATCCCCGCCAGGCCGTACAATCCGTACGGCCCACCTGTCAGCGTACAATTTTGCAGCAGCTCAAACACCTGGCCCTCTACCCCGGCAATGCGGCCAGCGATCTGCCCAGCGCCCTCGTGGTACTCTGGGGGCCGGTAGGATGCTTGGTAAATACATCGGGTACTGGCAGAAGCTATTGCTACATTATCCAGCACAAAATCTCTAGTGCCATAACGCAGGATACCGTACGTGCAATTTGTAATAGTACCGTCTTGCAGGAGAATATGGTGCCCCTCTCCGGAGTAATTATCAGACCTGATTCCTGTGCCACCTCCCGCATCCAGCGTGAAGTTAGTGATGTAACAGGACTCTGGAGTCCATACCATTGTCACGTAATACAAGGTGTTCCCGCCATTGCCGGTGATATCTAGCTTGTCCCACTGGTGTATGTCATGAGTGTAATACGTTGGGTTGGTCGAAGTGAAATAGAAGTAGATGGAGTACGTGATATTAAGCTGAGGTCTGTACGCCGCATCACCCTGAATGACACTCTTCCCGTAGAAGTAGGCATACATGGACTTCCCAGTGATGCCTGTGTCCAGTGTGGCATCACCGTACATATATAGCTCACCGCCATTGAAGATGTAGAATCTTGAATCATAGTGCGCTGCCTGATTGAATTGCAGCGTGTCGCTCACTGAATAATCACCAGCATCCCCAATAGTGAGCACACCCCCAGCACGGATAGCCACGTACCTACCGGCCTCAATTTGGTAAACGCCTGGTGATGGATTCGTCATATATGTAGGGTCCGACAGATCAGAGTACATGGTGGCAGGGGTGTTCCCTGTGCCGTCCACGTAGATCCACACGCCGGACTTAGTAGTAGCCATCTATCACTCCAGAGCTGCCAGCAGACCGCAGACACCAACAACGGTAGCATCAAACTCAGGATTGTCTGGCAATTCTTCTTCTACGGCCATAGCCTCAAAATACTCGATTGCAGTGTCATAAGCTTCCACTGGATAGAATGGGTAACTGAGATCGCTTTCGTTAGCAGTGTTCTCCGCACGAAGTACCTCGATCTGCTGCTTAGCTCTCGCCACGTCAACTCGGTGCGTGCCTCCACCTTCCAGCATTTCTGTCAATTCGTTTTCTCCAGTCCGCACGTATAATAGCACCGGAAAGCTCATCAGTGTGTCCTCTCCTGGCCAAGAATGTAGATATCAGCATTGTTGCTGCCGCTGTTGTCAGTGTACTTCAGGTAGACATTCGTGTCGCCCGGGTTGTACTCTCGGGCTACGCTGATGTCCATGTCACCGCTACGTCCCGACACAAGGCGGTGCGTCTCGATTGCTCCGGTGTCAAAGCTGTTGTCTTCGCAGAGCCAGAGATCCCAATCGGTAGAGCTGGTGAGTACATGAATCGCTGTGATGTAACTGTAGCTCACATCCCAATTTGTACCGTCATTCAAAGTCAGGTTGCCCGGAGCTTGGCCGGACACATTGATCCAGACATTCTTCATCGTACCTCCACCACCTCCAGCCAGCAGATCGGACAGAGTTACCAGGCCCGCGTTGGCATCTTCAAAAGACAGGTCGCCCACCAGTACTTTGATCAGGTGGGCTGCTGTGTAGATTGTAGCCATCAGTCACCCAATCTCGGCTCTATCCGGTAGCTCAGAGTTCCTGCTTCGCGTTGCTGATAGAGTACGGTGCCTGTAAGCTCAGTCAATGCGCGCATCACAGCCTGGTAGTCCTGACCGTACCTACCTGATGCGGTCATCTCTATTTCTTCATCAGGCTGGAGAGAGTAGCCGCCGATCTCTGGCAGCTCTATCTCTGACTCACCCTCGTTCTTTACATACACCCGGAAGCTTCTCACGATGTCCTCCTTATCGAGCTGCCGCCCGGCCCTGTAATGGTATCCCCTACAGACAGATCCGAGTAGGTGGCCGTAGTATCACTATCCAGGTCCAGCTCATTCCCGGACGCTGTGACGTTCTGTGGATCTACTGCCGTTACGCGGGCACCACCAGATATCACAAAACCATTTACATTGCTGGTGCTGGGCGTGCCCAGTAACTCCAGCTGTATCTCCGCCCCCTTGGCCGCTTCCACTGCTGTGCCGCAATTCTCAATATACAGCTCAGCCGTCGCTTGCTGGGCAAACACTGTAACTCCATGCTCAGCGTATATCCCCGTACACAAGCCGTTTCCGATGATATACGTATCGTTGTGCCGCATGTTCACGTACGAGCCCAGAGAATATATTATCGGATCAGTAGCAGATCCGTCAGTGACCTCGAATATCGGATAATGCGTCCGCACCCGCGAGTCTTCGCCTATCACTAATAGTCCCGGAATATCCGTGCCCGTTTCTGTCGGATCGCCATAGATGTAAGTGGCCCCAATTGTCAGGTAGCTGCCGGTGTCGAGAACGTTGATCTGGCCTCTAGTAAACTCGAACGAGCAATACCACATTGTGGAATTAAGCCCTGTTCCATAGACGTAGATCCAGCCATATGCCGCGAAGTACCCGCTGCACCCTTGTAGATTTGCACTACCGTACAGCAGAATAGTCTGGTAGGGATCTGTGGTATCACCAAACGTCAGATTATCGAGGTAGAAAAACAAGGTCGTGCTGACAGAAAAGCCGATGGCGTTGCCCGGCTCCAGGATAGCAGCTGGCTCGTTTATCTCGAAAGTACAGGCTCCTGTCGTCAAGTTCTGTGCCACGAACAGCGTGTCCGCTGTATTCCCAGCAATGGGGCAAACCTTCCCCGCTCCCACACCGGTCTTGATCTCCGCGAGTTTCCCTTTATGCTCATCCACCGTCCATGTACCCGCTGATCTTTGAATGTGCTTCGAGTCAGTGACAGTACCAGCTTGTGCTACTTCTATGGTGGTCTTGGATTCCCCCTGGATATACAGATACCCTCCGAAATCTATGAACCCTGGGACAACGAACGAAGCAGTGTATCCAAAGTAAGGTGCATTTCCGGGGTACCGCCCCGCAGCTACACTGATATAAACAAGGTGGGCCACACCTGGGGGTATAATATCAAGCGCATCTTGAATGCTCAGCAAATCGTAGCCCAGAGCGTCGTACTCGTCCTGGTTCACCACTCGTGTGCCAGCTGGGGGTGTCGTACCTCCAGAGCCGTCTACCCGCATGTAGATATCAGACTGTGTGACAGCGCGCAGCCGCTCTTCGATAGCAGGGACCAGACTCCCACCCTCGCGCACATAGAGATGCCTCCCGGCCTGGTCAGTCACTACAGCCAGTTGGCCATTGTCGCCCGCTAGAGCTGCTGCAAGCGTGGTGGGCTCAAGCTCCACCAAAGCGCGGAAGCGCTTGTCTCTATCAACCCTGTGCGTCATTTCCTGATAATCTCCGATCCGTACTGCCCTTCAAGGCCGTCACCCACAGCCCCTAGCACGTCTACATAGTCCTCCGTGTTGCCATCTATCTCCAGCTCCGTGGTGGCTGTGAGAAGCTGGGGATCGGTGATCAATACTCGCGCCCCCGCAGATACCTTGATTCCTACCCCGCAGGCGACCGCCCCAGTAGCCAGGCCGTCCACGTCTACTTGTCCGGCCTGTAGATCCAGACCGATCCCGCACCCGGATATCTCAAGACCGCCCTCGTCCAGTATCAAACCTACTGTGCCAGCCAGCCGCACCCCTGTGCAAGCGCCGTCGCCAAGCAGCACGTTACCATCATTAGTCGCATTTCGCATATTGGAGCTGAACAGCTCTATTATCGGATTAGTGACTCCTCCGATCATCTCCAGGAAAGTCGTGGTCAAGTTCATCTCACCGAACCCCTGCACCAGGATAAACGGGTACCCCCAATGCCCCATCTTTCCGTATAGATAGCAACCGTACAGGGACGCAGTGACGTTCTTTTCGACCACCACCATGTATCGCGCATCCCCAGTAGTATCAGCATAGAATATGCACGCCTCAAAATACTCATCGCTGTCCGGTAGAACGAAGAGGCCACTCCCAGAAGTATCGAATCGAAATCGACACTGGAAGAAATATAGCTGCTCGTCCACAAATACAGGCTTCTCTGCATCAAAAAGTATCTCGTAGAAAGAATGTATGATATTCGATGTGTACCCATTCGAGTACAGAAGATAAGACACTGACCCGCTGGTGTCTATCGTAACATTCGGGTACACGATAGAGAAAGTGCAGGCCCCGGCTGGATTCTCTCCAGTAAGCGTCAACGTATCGGCTGTGTTTGATACTATCGCTCTTTTCAGTCCAGCCCCCGCCCCAGTAAGGATGTAGCACCACTTCCCCTTGTGCTCATCTGGTGTCCATGTTCCGGCTGAGCGTTGCAGAAGGGAGCCCCGATTCCCAGTCCTTGGTGTATTGGTACCAGGTTGGGAAGCTTCGACCGTCGTAATTGTCTCTGCCTCGAAGGTCACACCCTGAAAGTAGAAGCGCCCGCCCTCATACAGGTAGATGAAATCTGTAATCGTGGTGGCGTAATTTGGGATTCCCAGTGCAGCCCAGAAATTCGTTGGTGCAGGGGAATGCGTACCTGCAGCTAAGCGGGCACGAATGACGTGATTGAGCACAAGAGGGAGTATCCGATACACGTCCTGCACATATTTCAGATCCGCTCCCAAGGCGTCATACTCAGCCTGCGTGGTGACAACTGTCCCGATTGCTGGAGATGTCCCGCCCACGGGATCCACCCGCATCAGGATATTTTCCTGTGTGGCTACTCCGGAAGAACCGCTACCACCCCCTGTAACATCTACCCAGGTATTCGGGCTGGCCGTCTTCAACCACAACACACCAGCGCTCTCGAAGAAAAGATGCCCTGGAGGCAGACTGTAGAGCTTTGTCTCCCCAGGACTGTTGCCATTGACCACGGTATTGGGATCAGCATCCCAAAGCATCGAAGACACGCCGTCGTCCAACGTGGAATTGGCATCCCACCTGAAAGCGCGGCGCTGAATCTCAAAGAAGTTGCTGTCAGTGGTGGCCATTAGATCGCCTCTTCCATCACCACGTCTGTGGCCACAGAGCTACTCCCCGTCGCTGCCGTGTCCAGAATGCGTACCGTCACCGGAGCTGGCCCCAGGGTATGCAAGCACCAGCTGTTGGCATCTGGAGTGACGGTAGTCCCCACCGGCCGTTGATTCGGGAGAGATTTCACCTCCCAATTGATGCTCACCTTCGCGTAAGTCACAGCTACTACATTCATGGCAGTTTCGTTCTGGAATGCTGTGAGGGTCAGAGTCCGAGATACGAAACCACCCAGCACGTAGCTGGCTCCACTCGTGATTGTATTGGTCACCAGACCGCTCAGATTCGTCGCTGTGAGCCCCTGGAAGGTGTAGCTACCCTTGGTATCGTCATCGTGCACCTGTAGCGTCCTGGTCCAATCTGACGGCCCACCGGCCCACGAGCCGATGAACGTCCCGCCTCCGGTGTCCTCGTCCATCGATGGGGCGTTCAGCAGCGGCTGGTTGCTCTGGATAGTGATGGTGTGGCCTTGGACGCTGGTGCCGTCGTTCCCGCCGGATCGCAGGCGCGAGGCGAAGACGACATCGATCAGCGGGAGGACGTGGGCGATCTTCACAATGGTCGACCTGGTGAGCTGCTCGCCGTTCTCGGCCCGCGTGAACACGCCTTGCAGGTTGTTGACGGAGTCGTTGAAGTCGCCGGCGATCCTGGTCACGGTTTTCGGCGTCTCGAGCGTGCTGGGGTTCGTGACGCTGAGCTGCGAGTTCGGGCTGCTGAAGGCGCCGAAGTCGGCGTCGACAACCGTGTGCGGAACGGAGGCCTGCTCGCTGTTCTTCAAGGCGCCCTGCGCCCCTGGGTACGACGGCGTGCCCCAGTCGCCAGCCGGGTAGCGGTTCGTGAGGTTCACCAAGTCGACTTTGTCCGTCGTGCCGCCGAGCTCGTTGGTGGCGCGCGCCGGGCCAAGCGCACCGGTGTCCGCATCACGGGCCCTGGCGCTGGCCGCCAACGCCTGCAGCGTTGTCCCACGGTTTGCGGCCGTGCCAGTGACGATGAAGGAGGTCCCGGCGGCGAACACCTTAAGGCCGTAGACGAAGGCGCCGGAGTCCTGGATCTCGATCGCGTTGGCCGGTTTGTCCGTGGTGCCGGCCAGCAGAAAGTTGTCGCCGGCCTTCAACGCCACCTGCTTGCCCGGGTACGGGGCGGGCATGTCAGGGTACTCACCGGAGAACGACAGGCTGGTGAGGATTGGCGGTGCGCTGATGACGATTGCCACCGTGTCGCTCGCGCCCTGCTCCTCGTCCGGGGTCGTGCAGACTGCGACGACGTTCCCATCGCCAGGAAGGGTCACTGGCACGTTTCCGGAGTAGTGCCCTTCGTCAGCCGACAGCGTCAGCGCGGCATCGACTCCGCCGACATTGACGAGCGGGTAGCTCGACGCCACAACGACCTCGACGCTGGCCGAGCTCACTGTGCACCCTTGCAGGACGGTCTCGGCCGGGTCCTGCCAAACCTCATCGCTGACAGTTCCACCAGGCACCTCGACGTCCTGGATTTTGATCCAGCCACTGCCGCCGCCACCGCTTGTCGCCGTTCCGGCCGCCAGCTGCGGGTTTACGTCGATTTCGTCAGCCCCAAGGGCCAGGCCGAGCACGAACTCCTCGTTCGGCAGGGCTGGCGGGCTCTGCTGCGCCCGGCCGTCCACCCCAAGGTACAGCCGCTTGTCGTTGGACGGGGTCAGGGTCAGCCCGGTGACGATCCCGACCAGGGGCCCGTGGAACTGGACGACGGCGACGGTCGATGTGACCTTCTGGACTATGACGCCGGCGGCAGGCAGCTTCACGCTGTCGCCCGGGTCGGCCTTGTCCATGGTCGGGCGCCCGCCTGCATCCTCGTCGGACACGTACAGCCAGTCCCCAACCGCGTTTGTAGGCTGGCAGTTCACCTCGCGCTGGCAGACCACCGACCCGTCGCAGTCGCAGGCCCATGCCCCTCCGGCCACGCATGGCGACCCCTGCAAGGTTTGGCTCGGCGCAACAGGGCTGCCCTTGACGTCGATGAGCGAGCTCAGGGTGTCTGACGGGTCCTGCTCAAGGTAGAAGCACTGGAGCTCGTCGCCGACCTGCGGCGGCGTGAAGAACACCACCGTGAACGAGTTCGGCTCGTCCCACCCGCGGACCGGGTCGTCCTTGTCGTAGACGGCACCGTTCCAGATGGCCTTAAGGCTGCCGAGGAAGAAGTTGGCCGGGGTGGTGAACGTGTCGTTCGCCCCGTCAACGGTGCCGATCAGGTCGACTATTTTCGACTCCCTGTAGCTCGGCACGTTTCACTCCATGGCCTGCGGGAACAGCAGGTGCCCCATCAGCATGAACGTCAGGAACCAGTCGCTGACCGTGAAATCGGGGGTCAGGTCGTAGTGCCACAGGATTGTGAGCGCGGCCCACATGGCCCCGGCGACGAACAGGGACACCCGCCAGTACTCGAGTTCGGTGCACTGCAAATCCATCGGTATGAACAGGTGCCCGGCGAGGAACCCGGCGGCTTGGCTGACGATGGGATACTGCTTCGCCAGCCCGAGCACCACCTTGCTCACTGTGTCGCCAGGCGTTGGCTCGATGACCGCCACGATGTCCCACACCACAATCGTGGCGAACACGCAGCAAATGAATATAGTGGTCGCTAGGTGCATGTCATCTCTCGTCGGCAATGGCCTGGACTTCAGCGATTGTTGAGGCGGCCCTGACTTGATCTTTCAACGCTGTGCCGCTGTCAGTGTGCGCGCGAATTGTGCCGAAGGCAGTGAGCGCGAAATACACCACGGCCGTTGAGTCGACCAGCTCTATTGTCTCGTCGTCATCGCGGGTGTTGTAGGTCAATGGGTAAGTGACTTGCGGCATGTCGCGCAAGGCGAACAGCCCATTCAGCTTGTTTTGTGCCTGAAGGCTCAAGCTGTGCATCTTCCCGCTGGACGATGGGTACTCAAAGCCCATTGCGATCAGCTCATCCGTGCGGGCGTCAATCTCCCCGCACTTCTTAGCCTTGAGCGCTGGGAGCACACCGATCTCTGCCGAAGCCTTGCAATCGGCAACTTTCGTGGACATTGTGTCGACCTGCTCCTGCGTGAGCTCGACATCGGTATTGACAACAACGGCTGTGCCAGAGCAGTCAACACGTGCGTCAATGCCCTCCATCTTCAGCTCGGCGGCAAGGTTGACAAGGTTCCAGCCACTGCCATTCGGCAGCCGCTCGCGCGTGTATTCATATTGACCCATGGTTACTATCCCTCGTACTCGATGTAGCCACCAAGGTAGTGGTTGGTTGTTCCAACAGCAAGCTGGTCGATGTAGATCCCGAGGCTGTCGTCGACAGCAAGGCTCCCAATGTATGGCAAGATATTGATCTCGAATATCGACAGTGCACTGGCGGAGACTGTCGCAACCCCATTGCTTGTGTGGTTGTCCGGGAGCTCGTTCAGGCCACCATACTCAGTGGTTACATCAATGCTTTGTGAGGTCATGCCACCGACAGAGATCGCCCGCAGCACTGCCTTCGTCACATTGGCGATGTTGAAACCAGCAGGCACGCGGCCGGCAAGGGTGAACCGGAAAGCCGCAGTGCTGCCCATGCTGCGAGTTCGATATGAGCCGTAGTTGGAGCCGAATGTCGTAATGATAGGCAGGACTTTCGTGCTGACATTGGCGATTTCCGTTCCGATTTTATCGGCGCTCCATAAGTCAGTGGTGCCGCTCCCACTATCATTGATTTCACGGTGCTTGGCGTCGTCGGAGATGTGCGAGTCAATTGCGGCGTGCGTATTGGTGCCCTTGTTCTGTATGTTCTCGTGGTCAATTGAGCTCTCGGCGAAGTGCACTGTTGCATTGCCAATGTGACTGTCTATCTGGGCATGGGTGTTGGTCCCCTTGTTGAGGATGTTCTCGTGGTCGATGCTGCCCTCATTGAAATGGATCGAGCTGTCGTCGACATGGCCATCGAGTTGGCTGTGGTCGTAGGTTCCCTTGCCGCTCAAGTTCTGGTGGACGATGTTCCCTTCCTGCACCGTGAAGCGCACGTTCTTTCCTGGCACGTCGTCGTCAACCAAGAGCCGGTCGGATCCAGATGACATGCCCTTCTTTAAGAGGTCAACCCCCGCCTTTGGCAGGTTGATGTCGATGCCGGTGCCTTGGTGGCTTGAAACGTTTGCCTCGCCGCCACCGGCACCCGGCGGAGTCAATGGCTCCCAACGGTTGTTGCCTGTGTTCCAGCCGAGGAAATCCCCGGCCCCAGGGGCTGCCGAGACAACATCGCGGCTCTGCAGTTTGTCTGCATTCCATTTGGGATCCGCTTGGCCAACATGCACACCAGTCGTGCCATGGGGGTTGTCAGTGTCGGCTATGTGTGTGTCCTGGGCCGTTCCATCAGCATCGATATCTCGCCCGTCCACGGTGCCATCGAGCGTGATGTTGCCAGGGGTGTATATGTTGCCGGCGTCGCTGAGCGTGGCTGGTGACCCTTGGATCACCTTGCCAGTCACGCCATCAAAGCGGGCGATGGCGTGGTCAACCGAGCTGCCCGGGCCTGACACATCCGCGCTGGGGTTGGAGGCCAGCACCCAAGTGATTGGGTCGTGGTTGGTCAACACGTGGTAGCTGTTGTCATCCTCCTGCAGGCACCACTTCTTCACATCCGCTGGGCCGGGCGGATCATACCCCGTGAATGCATTGCGTGCTGCAGCGTCCGCGAACTCCCAGTCATGCGGGGGGTGGCGCTCTGTCAATGGCATCTCGTCATGAAACATGTCTGGTCCTCACCACGTACCCAGAGCGGCTCACCACCACCTCCGAGTCACGCGATACTACAATCTTGTTCTCGTCAAAGTCTGCCCGTATGGCCAGGCCCTTGAGGCTGGCGTCAATCGGGAAACTGGTGACCGGGTCGTCCTTGTAGTCACCTGGGTCGTCGCCATGGATGATGCGCTTCAGGATGCTGATAATCCCTTGGAAGTACTCCTCCATGGTCTCCGCACCCTCGATGGCCTGGATTTCGGCTGGCGTGAGCAGGTCGTTGAACTCGTCGGGAAGCTTGAGCTGGTTCTGCCTCATGAACTGTGTCATGTCATCCCTCCAGCACCGGGTTGAACTTCTGCCACCCGACCTTGTCCGTCACGACCTTCACAGCCCCGTTGGCGTGGGCCATGATCACTGTACGTGCATCGTCGAACTGGCACGTCAGCCTGACGCCACCCTTCACCTTCCCGTTCGGCTCGATGCGCTGCGCGGTGATCTCGATGTCCTTCGCACGCTTCGGCCTGCTCATGGTGCAGGGGTGCCCGTTCATCTGGACTGTGATGGCTGTGATGGATTTCTGGAAGGTTTGGCTTCTCAGCCTTTCAAGGAGCTCGTCCAGCTGACCATCAGCCGTGATGTCCCACGACATTGTCTTGCCATCGGCCAGGTGGACTCTCAGCATGGCAGGCCTCCGTCACTTGTCGGACTTGGAGGCCTTCTTCTCGCTGCTCTTCCCGCTCTCCTTGTCCTGCTTCTTGGCGGCAGCCGCGGGCGGCTTCTTGGCGTGCTTCGGTGCGTGCTTCGCCTCGGCGACCATCATGTGCTTGACGATGTCCTTGTGCTCCGCCTTGATGTGGGCGAGCTCGTCGTCAGTCATCTCGATGGTTGCACGTGGCCTGAGGTGCATAGACCCCTTCTTCGAGCGCTTCGCCTTCTCAGGGAAGCCCTCAACCTGCATCACCGGCATGCTTGGCCGTGTCGTGATAATGGGCATTGGTCACCTCACTCCTTGGCGCTGGCAGCCTTGCCCTTCGCGGGGGCCTTGGCCTTTGCCTTGGCAGGGGCAGCCTTCTCTTTTTCGACCTCGATCATGGACACGACGAACGCCGAGTTGCCCTTGAAGTAGGCAATGTCACCGGGGTCCGTGACAACCAGCCCCTTGCCTTTCAGGAATTTCTTCCCACGGGCACGGTAGCTGACTGATCCCTGAAGGGTCACTCTCGCTGCTTGCATGATAACTCCTTTGGCTCGTGACCCCGGCCGGCAGTGCTACACCGACCGGGGCCAGCATGGTGGTTGGCTCAGGCTTGAACGGCGTCCGCTATACGTCGGCGCCGATGTTGATGCCCTTGGAGATTGCGGTGTCCTCCTCGAACTCCACCGCCACCTTGACCGTGATCGCGTACTGGTTCACGGACTTGTAGATGTCGCGGTCGCGCTCGATGCGGACGTCCCTGCCGATGCCGACGATGAAGTTCGACATGTGGGTGAGGATGACCTGCGGCTCGGCGTCGTAGGTCACCTTGACAGTGTCGCCGTCGCCGATGGAGCCGCCGCCGTCGCGGGCGATGGTGCCGTTGGTGTAGTCGATCACGTAGTCGGTGGTCTCGACGTACGCGGCCTCAGGCGAGGTGCCCAGGGTGCTGGTGGTCACGACCACGCTGGAGATCGGCTTGTAGCGCAGGGCGACTGCGGTGGTGCCGGTCAGCTGCACGTGCTGGACCACGCGGGGGTTGTCCCGCATCAGCGGAACGGACACGGCCTGGATGCCGAGGGGGCGGTGCTCGCCGCCTCCGGCCGCCGCATCGCCCAAGGCGGTTGCGCGGGTGGACAGCTTCTCGAGGTACACTTCCCAGAGGTCGGAAGGCATGAACCAGCGGAGCTCGTTCTTGTTCCGGCGGAACTTGGTCGGCAGGGCGGTCAGGATCTTGCGGAAGACCTTCAGGCCGATGTTCTCGCCCTCGAGGTCGACCACGTTCCCGGAGTCGGCCAGGCGCAGCCAGCCATCCTGCAGGGCGAGGTAGGTGTCCTTGATGTACAGGCTGTCGGACCCACCCTCGTAGATCTCGCTCTCGACGTTGGCTTCACCCAGGGTGTCGCCACCGATGTAGAGCTCCTCGAGGTTGTTCGCGAGCTGCTTGGCGAACATCTTGATGATGCTGTCCTCGACGTTGTCGCCCTCGATGTTCTCCTCCTTGAAGGTGTCGGAGAGCTCCAGCGGCACCATGATGTCGCGGGGCTGAAGGGTGACTTTGGAGGTGCTCACGCCGCGGCGCACGCCGGGATCCTTGGCCTCCTCCTTGGGCACGGCCACGCGGCGGCCGACGCCGATCTTGTCGATCTGGAGCTGCTCGCCCTTGATCTTCACCATGCGAGCGTTGTTCTTCAGCATGGTCTCGTCGAAGACGTAGTCCAGGAACTTGTCTGACTGCTCCGGGTTGAGCTTCCCGCCGCTGGCGAGATTCTCAGCCAGGATCAAGGCTTTTTGAATGAGTTCTTCGTTGGTCATGATGTATGTCCCTCCACGGCAATGGCCGCGATGTTTTCGTTATAGCTTCAGTTGCTGACTGGGCCTGCAGCCGGTTACACCACGCCGCGCCAGAATCCCTCGCTCTTCTTGACGTTGTCGGTGTTGCCGTCGCCACCGGCGCCCTTGGAGGGCTCGCGGGTCTTCTCGATCTCGTCGAGGCGCTTCAGCACTTCCTCGAACTGATCGGAGATGGCGTCGACAGCCTTCTTCACGCCCTTCTTCTTTTCTTCGTCGTCCTTGGCGGCCTTGCGCTTTTCCTCATCCTCCTTGGCCTTGGCTTTGCGCTTCTCCTCCTCGTCCTCGTTCTTCTCCTTGTCGTCCTCGGGATCGAGTTCCTTCAGGAGGTCGGACAGCTTCTCGACGGCGCTGCGCAGGGAGGACATCCGGCTGGCGGTGAAGCGACGGCGGCTCTTGGACACGGACTCTTCGTCCTTGTCGCCCTTGGCCTTGCGCTTCTCTTCGTCCTCTTCCTCGGCCTTGTTCAGAAAGGAGAGGATTGAGCTGATCGCGTCTTTCGGCGCGTCGCCGCTCATTCCACCCTCAAGCCACTTGCCCAGCTTGTCGGCTGCGCCCTTCAGGTTGGCCGGCATGCCCTTCTCGGCATCCTCGTCCTTGCCCTTGCCCTTGCTCACGGAGGTGATGGTGTCGTCGTCTGCAAAGTTACCCATGGTGTCGTCTCCCTCGTCACGCTTGACGATAATGAATTTTCGCTTGTTGGCAGCCCGGTCTACCAGGGAGACTTCGCGGACAACGATGTCCAACAGCTTGCGTGGTTTGCCACTGTTGGTCTTGCCGCTCATCTGAAGCTCCTACGAACCTATTTTGCCTTCGTTCAAATCTGAGTCTACAACATTCAGTTACGGAGATCAACTAGGACACTGTTGCAACACCGCCTATGGAGAAACCGGTCAGCTCGCCTGCCTTGACCTTCCGCCACTGTCCATCGTCAAGGACCTTCACGGTCATGAGCCATGTGCCCTTGCGGACGCCGACACCGTTCATGTTCAGGTCGTGCGGGGCGATCCACGACTGGACGAGCTCCAGGCCATTCTCCCCGAACAGCTTGTGCATGACCCCGAGCTCGGTGTTCCTGTTGAAGCGGGCGAGGAACTGGTGCGCGGTCTTCTCGATGGTCTCAGGGCTGATGATGTCATTGTGGGCGTCGACGACGTTCGGCTCGAGCACGATTCCGGTCACGAGCCTCTTCTCGTCCTCGCTCTTCACGATTGGGCACTCGATGACCATGGAGTCGCCAATGTCGTCCGCCTTCGACACCGGCGTGATCTTGACATCGCCGTCCTTGATCGCCTTGACCAACGCGTCGCGCACGGACTTCGCCTTGTCGCCCATGGTCCAGTAGTGGTACCGATCTGGGATCTCGCGCTTCACGCTGTCAGGCAGGGCCGACATCTTCGGCGGCGGCATCCATCCACTGTTCACAGCGTCCCCTGACAGGACATGCGGTGTCTGGTCCTTCGGGATCACTGCCATGAACTGAGCCTTGCCGTGTGGACCACCCTCATCACCGCCAGGGACTGCTTTCTCGACGCCTGCCTCCCTGAACACGATGCGGCCCTTCAGGTTGCCGCCACCCAGGAAGTACTCATGGTAGTCCGGCTTCTGCGCCCCCCACTCGACCTTGCCCTTGTCGACGATGTGGTACACGCCTGGGAAGTTTGCCGTCCCGCCGACCGGCGGTGCCTTGCCTGGCTCCGGGTCCTTTGTGCGCCCTTCGACGTCCATCCATGGCCACGGTTCCGGGGTCTTCGGAACGCTGAACACCTGGCCGTCGATCTCGCCCTTGCCCCAGTCAATCCGGCTGAATGCCTTCATGTTCCTGGCCAGCCTCTTCGCGTCGCCGAGCGACGTGATCGCGTCCTTCACGGCCCCGGGGATCTGGCTGTTGATGGTCCACCCGATGAGCATCCTGTCAGGACGCAGGCCGAACCGAAGGTCGGAGTGCAGTGACTTTCCTCGCCAGTGGTGCTGTGCCGTGTACCGGCGGTTGGCCCCCTCCGGAGGCATCTCCATGTAGGGATCCCGCTGCTTCTCGACCGTACAGACGCCCTCGCTGCGGTACTCGGCCCAACCATCAGGCGCCGCAATGCCGAGTGGATATGTTGACTCGACCGCCTTCACCACGGCGCCGGTGGAGCCTGGCAGGTCCTGCATGAGACGGACGGCCCGCTCGAGCTCAACCGTGCTGGTGACCTTGAATACTGGCGCCATGGCAAGAATTTCGCCATCGCAGACGGCCTCGGCCGCAGCCATCCGGTCGTCAGCCTGAAGCATGTGGATGTCCTCGCTGTCGTACATGATGTCGACAACCTCCGCCACGCCCTTCTCAACGTCCACCATGACGTCCAGAACCACGTCACGCCCGATTGATTCGGCAGCCTTGGCTATTGCCACCCTTTCGCCCGTGACGTCCACACCGGAGCTCGTGATGACCATGGCCTCGCCTTCGACAACATGCACCTGATGGCGGCTCCCTGAGCAGCGCTTCTGGACAATTGCCGGCATCAGGCCGAGCTCGGACTTGAACACGTCGACGAACCCGTCGACAGAGTGCTTGACCGCCTCGAACTTCTGCATCGGCTCGCGCGGCTGCCAGACGAACCGTCCGGCCTTGACCTCGTCGTCAGCCAGCGACTCGTTGGCCTGGGCCTCGACCTCCTTCTGGACGAACTTCCCGTCGAAGATGTCGATGAGCCACTCAGGCTCGTACGACTTCGAGCGCATCGCCTCTCGCCACTCGATTGGGCTCGGCAGCGGCATCATCATGTCGGCGAGACCCTCGAACAGCCCGGACTCGACGCCGATGCTCTCCGCCTTGGTGATGTGGCTCAGCACCTTCTTGGCCACGGCATGGGCCAAGCCGACAGGCACCACGTCACCGAGCATCTCCCTCGTCGAGCTCTCCCTGACGGGGAACTTATAGCTGTCGGGGATTGTCTGTATGCGGGCGAGCTCGCGCAGCGACATGTGCCGCTTCTTCCCCCAGTGAGCCATGACGCCGCTGGTGACGACAGTGCGTGACGGCCCATTCGGGTCAACGACGTGGCTTGAGAATCCGCCCTTCGAGTGCGGCGACTTGATGAAGTTCTCGTTCGGCTTCAGCGGTCCGATGATCTGCTTCTGCCGGTCTGACAGAGGCTTGTACTTGTGCAGCGGATCCTTCGGGTTCTCAGTCGGCTCCCCGAGGTCGGAGATGGCCTGACGCACGGTCTTGCTTTCGCTGTGCGCCTCCGGTGGCGACATTGAGTCAGACTTCGCGCCCTTCAAACCGATGAGGAACACGCGCCGACAGATCTGTGGGACACCGTAGTCGGATGCGATGAGCTTCCACACGCTGACGCCGTACCCCTTGCGCTCGATGGCCTTTATTGCCCGCTGCCACTCGGGCGACTTCACGGCGGGGACAACGTTCTCAAACACGAAGGCCTTCGGCTGGAACGCCTCAACCCACCGCATGGCTGCCTTGATGAGGTGCTTCCTCGGATCGGTGCCCTGCTTCGGGTCACCTGACCTGGCCGTGGAGAAAGGCTCGCAAGGGACGCCGCCAGTGATCACGTCGACTGGGCCGATGACCGACCGGATCTCGGACGGGTTCAGCTTGGCCACGTCGAAGTGAAGGGTGGGCACCCCAGGCCTGTTTGCTGCATAGGTCTTGGCGGCGTGCTCCACGATGTCAACTCCCAGCACAGGCGTCGACCCGGCTTTTTCCCAGCCGAGCGACAGGGCGCCCATACCGCAGAAGATGTCAAGGTGCTTTGGCATGTCATTCTCCGTTGGTTCGCGTTATAATATTTTCCCGAGGAGGTCGCATGGACACGGTACCGAGCCACGTTCGCTCCAGAATAATGTCCTCAATCACGGGGGACAACCTCAAGCCGGAGACGGCCGTCAAAGAGGCCCTCAACCACCTTGGGATTGTCTTCGAGCGAAACTCGAAGCGGCTCCCCGGCCGTCCTGACTTCGCACTGATAGGCCGGCGCACGGCCGTCTTCGTCCACGGCTGCTTCTGGCACTGCTGCCCCAAGCACGGGAAACTGCCAGCCACCAATACGGGGTTCTGGGCAGCCAAGTTCGACGCCAACAGGCGCCGGGACAACAGGGCCACGAAAGAACTCCGCCAACATGGGTGGTCTGTCATCACCGTCTGGGAGCATGATGTCAAACTTGGGCAGGCTCACCTTCGACGTCTCCTTTCGTCGCGGATTTCCGCTTGCCTCGCACGTAGGACCTCAGGTCAGAAACGCTCGTGAGGAAGTTGTCGGTCGGTGGCGGAACGTCATCGCCATCAGCCTTCTCGACCCCATCGAGCATCCTGTCAGCCCACTCCATCCCGGGGTCGCCCCCCCATAGAAGCCAGGCAATCCACTGGGCGGACGGTCCATCGCGGTTCTCCCACCCCTCATCGCGCCTGTCGACCTGTGCGCCGTGGCGGGCAAAGAACGACGCCATCCTCCTGAGCGTGTCGGTTGACACTGCCCTCCTGTTGGCTAGGTCGCGCGCCCTGGCCACGCCTACAGGGGTGCCGCCCCTGCCGAACTGGCGGCGGAGGCGCAGCCCGAGCTCTGCCTGCCTGGCGACATCAATTGGCGGCCTGTGCCCGTCCTGCATCTCGATTGGTACAGCCTCCGTCGGCTCGCTGAACCAGTCAGGCTGGGCGTCGGCGTGCTTCTGGAAGTCGACGGAGAACTCGTCGAGTCCGCAGTCCGGCGGGGCCGGGTGCCGGTGCCCACGGCCGTAGAGCTCGTCGACAACCATCGAGTGGGTGTTGGCCACCATGTCGCTGTCGATCCCCTCGACGCCGTGCATCTTGTGGAGTTCCCAGTGCGCCTGGACGAGCTCGTCGGTGGCGGAGTACTCAATCATGTGCGGTTCAGGGAGCTCCGACTTCGTCACCTGGTTCTGTGGCAGCTTCACCTCGCTGGCGACACGGTTGAAGAACCCGCGCACCGACGAGGCCATGCCTGACGGCCTGAACACAATGACTTTCGGCCCGCGGATCGCAGCCTCCTTGAGTATCTTCCG
>Ga0102950_1000101_pt1 | contig 20690 bp, 15 predicted proteins | sample SalPon2A_B_D2_MG_FD_78505 | JGI IMG/M metagenome (GOLD analysis project Ga0102950, IMG submission 78505) | Soil microbial communities from South San Francisco under conditions of wetland restoration - Salt Pond MetaG R2A_B_D2_MG | ecosystem: Environmental > Terrestrial > Soil > Wetlands | place...
GAGAAGCCCAGCACCTCGCCCTCGCCGGCGCTGAGGACCGTGATCGTCCCCCGGGCTGGATCGTGGACCTCCACCACCACGCGACCGCTTCGCAGGAGGTAGAACTGATCGGCCGGCTCGCCCTCGCGGAAGAGGTAGTCCCCGGCCTCGAATCGCGCGTTGGCCCCGCAGCCCGCGATCAGGGCCAGGTCCTTCGGCTCCATGCCGGCGAAGAACGCATGTTCGGCCAGGAGCTGCTCGAGTCCCTTCAAGCTTCACCTCCGATTCCGGTTGTCTCCCGGTGCTCGGGCGCGTCGCCGGGCGAGGCGCTCGCGCTCCGCCTCAGCGCCGCGACTTCCTCCGTCAGGTCGATGCCCACCGGGCACCAGGTGATGCACCGGCCGCAGCCCACGCACCCCGAGCTGCCGAATTGATCGAACCAGGTACCGAGCTTGTGGGTCAGCCACTGCCGGTACCGGGACGCTGCCGACTGGCGGACGCTACCGCCGTGAAGGTGGGAGAAGTCGATGTGGAAGCAGGAGTCCCAGCGTCTCCAGCGCTCGGCCACCCGGCCCGACAGGTCGCCGGTTTCCTCGACGCTGGAGCAGAAACAGGTGGGACACACCAGGGTGCAGTTGCCGCAGGTGAGGCAGCGGTCGGCCACCTTCTCCCAGCGGGGATGCTCCAGGGTCTCAACCAGGAGCTCCCGGAGGCCGGCCGTGTCCAGGGTCCTCCCCATGCGGCCGGACGCGCGCGACACCACCTCGGCCGCGGCCGCCTCGTCGGCCGCCGATGCCTCCCGGCGGGGCAACCGCTCGAGCATACGCTCGCCCCGGCCGGAGCCCGCCGTCACGGTGAAGTGGGAGCCGTCGGGATCCAGGATCTCGGTGAGCGCGAGGTCGTAGCCTCCGTCGACCCCCGGTCCGGTGCCCATGGACGCGCAGAAGCACGTCCCACCCGGGTCTCCGCACTGGACCGCCACCAGGAAGGCCGCCTCCCGCCGTGACCGGTAGGTCGGGTCGGCGAAGACACCTTCCAGGAGCACCCTGTCCTGGATGCGGATCGCGTGAAGCTCACAGCCCCGGACCCCGATGAGCGCGTATCGAGGCTCGGGCCCCTCGTCGGTTCGGAGCTCCAGTCCGTCTTCCCTTCTCCGGGCGCTCCACAGCCGCCGCTGCGGCGGATACAGGCATCGCTTCCAGGCGTCGGGGCCGAGGGCGTAGCCGAACAGAGCCCGGTCTCCGCGTCTCCCCAGACGATAGCGGCCGCCGTCCTGCTCCTCGGTCCAGCCCTCGGGGAGGTCGGAGGTAGACAGGATCGAGCCGTAGCCGATGGCTTGGTCCCGGACGGTCGGTCCGATGAGGTCGTAGCCCTCGGTCACCAGGTGGGCGAAGAGCGCGTCGAGTCCCTCGCGTTCGATGACCTGCACGTCACGCTCCTCGTGAGACTGCCGTAACGGGCGCCGGTGCCCCTCCCGGACGGGAGCGGCACCGGCCACTCGCGCGGGTCAGGCGTCGCCGCCCGTCCCCGCCTGCGCGTGCTCCTGGAGGCGCTGCTGGATCTGCTCCATGAGCTTGAGGCACTCATCGGTCTGATCGGCCATGTTGCGGAAACGCTCCTGGATCTGCTCCATGTTTCGCGTCATGGCCGGGTCGCCGGCCAGGCCGGGGTCGCCGGCCATCTGGCGGAGCTGCTCCATGGAGCGGGTCATCTGCCGTACCATGTCGCCCGTCGAGCCCAGCATGTCCTGCAGCTGCTGGTGCTGGCGCAGCTGGTCGCGGATCCGGTCCCGGTCCTGGTCGCCGGTGCCGTCGCGGGCCCGGTCCTGGTCCCGCGCGCGCAACTGATCCAGCTGCCGGTCTAGCTGCCGGTCCATCTGGTGGATTCGGTCCTGGATGCGGTTCATGCGCTGCATCTGGTCCTGCATGCGCTGCATTTGCTGCTGCATTTGGCTCATCTGCTGGCCATGGCCCTGGGCCTGGAGCGCGGCGGGCGCTCCGAGGCCGAGGCCGAGGACCAGCGCCGCGGCGAGTGTCTTGGTTGCGCTCATGGCAGGTTCCTCCTGTAGTTTCTTGCGTCGCGCGCCCTGCGGCGCGCCGGGTGATGGTTCTCGGGTCGGGCGCTCACAGCCTCACCGTCCAGCCCACCGACGCGGACGCGTCGGGGCTGGAGTCGGAGAGGCCGATCGTCACGCCCAGGCTCAGGCTCCGGCCCTCCCCGAGCCGGTAGCCGATCGCCCCACCCACGTCGAGCGGGGGGTCCGTCCCGGCCACGATGCGGCTGTAGCCCGACAGGGACGCCACGAGCGAGACCCCGTCGGCGAGTCGGTGACCGATGCCCACCGAGTAGCTCACGGGGTTCTGGAGCGGCAGATCGGGCAGGTCGCCCAGCGCCCAGTAGCCCACCTCCCCGAACAGCAGGGTCGAGCCCACCCGTCCCGCCACCGACACGGCCCCGCCCCCGTCCCACGCTCCCGTCCCGAATCCCCGCGCCGGGTCTGCGAGCGGCGCCTTCACTTCGCCCGAGAGCGTCACGCTGAGGGGCCCGTTCTCGGCCGGAATCAGGTCTACGCTCACCCGCAACGTCGGGTCGGCCACCCCCACCTGGTCGAAGGATGCCGTGTCCGGCAGGCTCACCGACTGGCGGGCCGCCATGGCCCGCGGGAGCCGCGCCCCGACCAGCGGAATCGGCGCCGCGCCCGGTCCTGTCGCGGCGGCAGCGGCCAGCGTCCCGGCCAACTTCGCGCGCGAATCCATGCCCATGCCCGGTCCACCGCCCGGGCGCCGCTGAAGCGAGTCGGCGACTTCGCCCCCCTGCGGCCCGCCCGTGGGCACTCCGCCACCGGTCGTGTAGGACACCCACGGCGTGCTCTGGTAGATGAGGGGCAGGCTCGCCGACAGCTGCAGCCGACCGCTCCGCACGGTGAGGCCGGTGAACAGGTAGGCAGAATTCGTCCGTTCCGAGAACAGGTACTTACCCGTCGCGAGCTGCAGCGAGCCCGAATAGGTGACCTCCTGGGCGCACGCCGCTCCCACCGCGACCAGGACCGAGGCGGCGAACAGCAGCGCACAGGCGGCGGCCCGGGCCGGACACCGTCGGGTCTGTGCGGAGGCCATCGAGAGCGTGACTGACATGACTCGAGACTCCGGTCGGGGCAGGGAGGCACTCCCGCCAGCATCGAGGCAGGCTTCGTAACTTCGCTGCGTCGCCCCGAAATCTCGCCGGCCGGCCGGCGCCCGGCTGTCAGGCACCTTCCGAGTCTCCTGGTCGGGAAATGCATGGCGGCGCGTGTGGGGCCGCTCCGTTCGGAGCCCCTTCCGATCGGCGTGCCGGGACCGGTGCGGAGAGGAGGCCTCGGGCTGGCCCGGTGATCCCCTACAGCCGGCGCGGGGAATCCCCCGATAGTGGCCGGAAGGCCGTCCCGAGACCTTGAGAGAGTACGGCCGAAGCGAAGGGTGCACACGTGATCCCGACATCGGGCCGCTTCGTCCGGTAGCCCCCGGAACCCGGCCACATCCGTGCCCAGGCCCGGACCGATGGCGAACAGCCAGGCCGGCCTGGTGTCTTCCGCCGTCGGCGGAAACCCGAAGACCGTCCCGCAGCGAGGATGTGATCATGGAAACCGTTCCCGAGATCAGCTTCCGGAACCTCGAGTCCACACCGGCCCTCAGGGCCCAGATCGACGAGGAGATCGGGCGCCTGGAGCGCTTCTTCGACGGGATCACCAGCTGCCACGTCATGGTGGAGGTCCCCAATCCGCGTCGTCGGGAGGGCAATCTCTACCACGTCCGCATCGAGGTGCGCGTGCCCGGCACCGAGGTTGTCGTCAGCCGCGAGCCACCGGCGCAGCAGAAGCGCGAAGAGCTCCGGGTGGCCGTGACGGAGGCCTTCGACGCCATGGTCCGCCAGCTCGAGGACTACGTGCGCAAGCTGCGCGGCCAGGTCAAGTCGCGTGAGGAGCTTCCGCGGGGCCGGGTCGCACGACTGTTCACGTACGAGGGCTATGGCTTCATCGAGACCCCCGAGGGCGAGGAATACTACTTCCATCGGAACAGCGTGCTGAGCGGGGCCTTCGACGACCTGGAGATCGGCACGCCGGTTCGTTTTGCGGTCGAGGAGGGGGTGGAGGGGCCTCAGGCCAGCACCGTGCATGTCCTGGGCGGTCCCGCCGTGCCGGCGGGTGAGGCACGGTCCGAAGGAGAGGACGCGTAGCGGCTCCCCGGGCTCTGGTCCGGACGCCGGCGTGTCGCCCGGTGGTCCGGGGGTGCTCAGAGCGGGCCCGGCGTGCTACGCGGCCGGGCCTCTTCGTCCCAGGCTCGCTCGAGCAGGGCCCGGACCTCGTCGTCGCCCAGCTGGGGGAAGTCCAGGTACCAGACGCCGACGGCGAAGAAGGGCACGGGCTGGACCGGGCACACGACCAGGTCCGCATCGCGTCGCAGGACGGACAGAATCGCCGGACTCGCCACCGGCACGGCGACGACGACGCGCTCCGGATCGAGCGCCCGGACGGCCTGTACGGCCGACAGCATGGAAGAGCCGGTCTCGACGCCGTCGTCCACCAGGATCGCGGTCCGGCCGTGGAGGCGCAGGCGGCCCCGAAGCCCGCGGTAGACGTTCTCGCGGCGACGGATCTCGGCCCGCTCCCGGCGCTCCACCTCCGCGAGGGTGCGCCGATCCATGCGGGCCCGGGAGAGCATCTCGGCGTCGAGAACGCGGCCCCCCCCCGAGGCGACCGCGCCCATCGTGGACTCCGGTCGGCCCGGGAGACTGAGCTTGCGGACGACCATTACGTCGAGCGGAGCCCCGAGGAGCCGGGCCACCTCTAGGCCCACGGGCACACCACCGCGGGGCAGGGCGAGCACGATGGGGTCCACCAGCTCCGGAAGTGCGTCCCGCAACGCGGTGGCCAGCAGGACTCCGGCCCGGGAGCGACTCTGGTAGGGAGCGGCCTGACTCATTGCACCGGACCGGCTGCGGGGAGGGTCCAGGATCGTTGGCACGACGACCGGCGGTCTGCCGATCGCGGGCCTCGACGCATCGATGCGAGCGACAGGGCCCGTATGACAGGGTAGCCGACCGGGCCCATCCTGTCTGTCGGGGCGCCGCCGGACCGGGGTGTGGGAGATTCCCCGCTGCCGACCGGGCGGCGACGTCCCCGTCGCGCGCCCGCAGCGCCTTCCTGGAAGCGACCGGTCGGGAAGCGCGGGAGGAATGGGGCTCATGGGGAGCCGGAGGCGGTCTGCCATGGACACGACGCTCGCACCCGAGACGCTGGAGCTGACACGACTCGACGACCACCGGTGGCTCCTGCCGCGCCGTGATCCCATGCGGGTCGACGGGATCGTGTACGCCGACGACCGCCTCATCGAGGACGTCCGCCACGACGAATCGCTGCGCCAGGTGGCCAACGTCGCCTGCCTGCCGGGCATCGTCGGCCGCTCCATCGGGATGCCGGACATCCACTGGGGCTATGGCTTCCCGATCGGGGGGGTGGCGGCCTTCGATCCAGAGCAGGGCGGGGTGGTGAGCCCCGGGGGTGTCGGCTACGACATCAACTGCGGCGTGAGGCTCCTGCGCTCGGACCTGACCGAGGCGGACGTCCGCCCGCGGCTCGAGCCCCTGATGAACCAGGTCATGCGCGACGTGCCCTCCGGCGTCGGCTCGCACCACCGTGGCGGTGGGCTGCCGGACGAGGCGCTGGAATCCGTGCTGACCGGCGGGGTGCCGTGGGCCGTGGAGGCGCGGGGCTGGGGTGTTCCCGCCGACCTGGCGCGAATCGAGAGCGGCGGCGTGCTTCCGGGGGCCGACCCGAGCCGGGTCAGTGCCAGAGCCATGGACCGGGGGCGCGATCAGCTGGGAAGCGTCGGCTCCGGGAACCACTTCATCGAGGTGGGCTACGTCGACCGGGTGTTCGACGAGCCGGCGGCGGCCGCGCTCGGTCTCGAGGAAGGGACGGTCACGGTGCTCATCCACTCGGGCTCGCGAGGCCTGGGTCACCAGGTATGCACCGATTACCTGGAGGTGATGCTGGACGCGGTGGCCGAGTATGGAATCGCGCTCCCCGACCGGCAGCTCGCCTGCGCGCCGCTGGACTCCCCACAGGCCAGGGACTACCTGGCCGCCATGGCGGCGGCGGCCAACTTCGCGTTCGTGAACCGGCAGCGCATGGCCCACCTGGTCCGGGGCGCCTTCGAGCGCGTGCTCGAACGACGGTGGGAGGCGCTGGGCCTGGGGCTCGTCTACGACGTGGCCCACAACAACGCCAAGTGGGAGACGCACCTCGTGGACGGCCGGGAGCGGCGCCTGTGCGTGCACCGCAAGGGAGCCACGCGGGCCTTCCCGCCGGGGCATCCGGACCTGGACCCCAGGTATGCCGCGGTAGGACAACCTGTCCTAATTCCGGGGGACATGGGACGCTACTCCTACGTTCTGGTCGGCACCCGGCGGGCGTTCGAGGAGACGTTCGGTTCGTGCTGCCACGGCGCCGGACGGCGCATGAGCCGCACGCAGGCCAGGAAGGCCGCCGGGAGTCGCGCCCTGAAGCGCGAGTTCCGCGAGCGGGGGATCGAGGTGCGGGCGGCATCGCGGGCGACGATCGCCGAGGAGCTTCCGGAATCGTACAAGGACGTGGCCGAGGTGGTCGAGGTCGTCCACCGGGCGGGCATCGGGCGTAAGGTGGCTCGCCTTCGGCCCATGGGCGTGCTCAAGGGTTGAGCCGCCGCCCGCGCCGCCCGCCGCCGGCCTCGACTACGCGGCACAGTCCGACCGGCCTACCTCCTACGGCCCCTTCCTCCCCACGGCGGGGAGGGGAATGGCCCTACAGACGGGGGGACGCCCAGGGATGAACTTCCGTGTCGTCTACGGACGTGGAGTCCGCGGACGAAACGGAGGACCATGAACCTATCTGCGATCCTGCTGAACAGCGGCTGGTCGGGGCCCGTGGCCCGGCTCGACGAAGACGACCCTCCGGGCGGTCCGCCCCGTGGAGCGCCCGGCGTGGACGGAGGATCCGATCCTCGCGAGCCGGACGACCCGGAGCGGGAGAGGGAGTCCCCGCCGGTCGTCCGGGCGCCGGGCAAGCTCACCTGGTGAGGATCGAGAGCGCCGGCCCTGCGGCGGTCGGCGCCCGCCGTTCGCCCGCGCAGCCGGGCTAGCGGCCCGTCGCGGCGGCCGACGGGGCCCTCCCGCGCCGGATCGCTTGCAGGAAGCTCCGCTCGAACCGGACCCGTGCGCCGCAGGCGGCGCACGCTTCGAGGTGCCGGGCCACCCGGAGCTCCCGGGCCGGCCCGAGCTCTCCGTCCAGGTAGTCGTACAGGGACTCGAGGACCTCCCGACAGCCGATCCACCGCCGGGCGAGCTCGAGGCTCGCGCCGGCGCTCCCGGGCTCGCCCTGGCTCATCGCGACCTTTCCGCTGACGGCAACGCCCCTCGCTCGCAGCCCCACCTCACCCGGCGACCGGAACCGCGCACGGGCCCTGGTCTCACCGCGACGGTACCCCGCATACCGGGCACACCGGTGGAACGACGCGCGCGCGCCGTCGGTTCCGGACCCGCGATCCCCCTTTTCCGTCCGGGGACTCCGGCCTAGCTTCGCGGCCATGCACGATACCAACATCCGCGCCTCCGGCGCCCAGACATCGTCCGCTCGACTCCTCCGTCGCCGCCCGCTGACGGCGCTCCTCGCCGCGACCGTGGCCGTGTCGGCCGCTCCGGGCCTTCCGGGATCCGGGGGAGCGGCGCCGGGCTCGCCGCCGCTCCTCGCCCAGGAAGCGCCCTACCGCGGACTGCCCGTCGAGGGCGGTGTGACCGAGACGGCGCTCCTCCTCCGCCGGATGGGGGGCGTGAAGCGCGTCCTCCTCATCGCCGCGCATCCTGACGACGAGGACACGGCGCTGCTGGCCGAGCTGGCCCGGTTCGAGGGAGCTCGGGCCGCCTACATGGCGCTCACGCGCGGCGAGGGCGGACAGGACCTCATCGGCCCCCAGCTCGGGAAGGGGCTCGGACTCATTCGCACCGAGGAGCTCCTGGCGGCGCGGCGGATCGACGGGGCGGAGCAGTTCTTCTCCCGGGCCTACGACTTCGGCTTCTCCAAGACCATGGCCGAGTCGTTCGGCCACTGGCCCAGGGACACGCTGCTCAGCGACATGGTGTGGGTCATCCGTACGTTCCGGCCACAGGTCGTCGTGTCGATCTTCAGCGGCACTCCGGCCGACGGCCACGGTCAGCACCAGGTCGCCGGCGATCTCACCCCGATCGCCTTCAGGCTCGCCGCGGACTCGACCGCGTTCCCGGAGCAGCTCCGGTGGGGCGCCCGGCCGTGGCGCGCGGAGAAGCTGTACCGGCGCACATGGCGAAGCAGTGACAGCGTGACGCTGCAGATTCCGACCGGGAACTACGATCCCGTCCTCGGCCTGTCCCCCTTCCAGCTCGCCATGCTGAGCCGCAGCCAGCACCGCTCGCAGGACATGGGTCAGGCCCGTCCGCCGGGGCCGCGCTACACCCGTCTCATGCTTCTCCAGAACCTCACGAAGGCGGCGCCGGGCAAGGGACTCTTCGCCGGGATCGACACGACGCTGGTGGGTCTGGCCGGCGGCGTTCCGGGCGCCCGCCGGCAGGCGGCGCGCAGGGAGCTGGCCGAGTACCGCGCGGCCGTCCAGGAGGCTCGGGACTCCCTTCGGGCCCTGGACCCGGGTGCGGCCGGTCGCCCGCTGCAGCGCGCGGTCGAGGCCATCGACTCGGCTCGGGCCATGGCGGCGGGTGCCGACCCGGCCGTGCGGGCCGCGCTCGACCGGCAGGTCCGGCTCGCGGGCCGGGCCCTCCTGTCGGCCTCCGGCGTCACGTACCGCTTCCGGGCCGAGGACGATCTGTGGATCCCGGGGACGACGGTCCGCGTGCACGCCGAGCTGTGGAACGGCGGATCACGGCCCGTCCACGCGGACGCTCCCGCGCTGTCGCTCCCGGACGGATGGTCGGCGCGGCTGCTGCCGGCCGACAGCGTGCGGGCCGCCAATCCGCGTCGCCCGGGCTTCTACGGGGTCGCCCCGGCCGCGGCGGGTGGTGACTCCGGGCTGCAGCTCCCGGCCGGACGGCTGGCGCGCTGGACGTTCGACGTGCACGTGCCGGCCGACGCGCGCCCCACCGAGGAGTACTTCCTGCGCCAGGACACGGTGGGCGACCTGTACCGTTGGCCCGAGAATCCGTCGCTCCGGGCGCGGCCCCTGGATCCGCCGATGGCGACCGGCCGGTTGTCCGTTCTCGTGGGGGGCGGACGGGCGGTCTCGGCTTCCGGGGATGTACGCTACCGCGGCGTGGACAAGGCCCGCGGAGAGTTCTGGCGTCCGGTCTACGTCGTCCCGCGCGTCTCGGTCGCGGTCGAGCCGGGCGTACTGGTGTGGCCGACGGATGGGATGGACGCATCGCATGACTCCGACCGCCAGGTGACGGTCACGGTCCGGAGCGAGGCCCACGACACGCTGGACCTGGACGTGGGGCTCGAGCTCCCGGGCGGCTGGACATCGGATCCCGCCTCGACGAAGGTCGTCCTCGACGAGCGCGGAGCGACCGAGAGCCGGAGCTTCACGCTGAGGCCCGCGGCGGACGGGGGGCAAGACGGCGGGAGCGCGTCGGCGGGCCGGGAGGGTCCGGACGGCTCGCGCACGTTCCGCATCCAGGCCGTGGCGCGCGCGGCCGGGCGCACGGCCGGCGAGGGCCACGGACCCTGGACCCGCCAGCTCACCCTGCTCGACTACCCCCACATCGACCCGGTGCCCCTGTACCACGACGCGACCGTCCGGCTGGAGCGCTTCCCGGTCCGCGTGGACCGCACGGGGAGGGTCGGCTACGTGATGGGATCGGGGGACGCGGTGCCGGACGCGATCCGGCAGCTCGGGCTCTCCGTCACGATGCTCGGTCCGGACCAGCTTCGCTCCGGGGACCTCTCGGCCTTCGATGTGATCGTCCTCGGGGTGCGGGCCTACGAGGTGCGCAAGGACCTGCAGTCGGCCAACCAGCGCCTGCTGGACTGGGTGCGGGCCGGGGGGACGCTCATCGTCCAGTACAACAAGTACGAGTACGTGGACGGCGGCTATCCCCCGTACCCGGCCACGATGGCCCACCCGCACGATCGCGTCACCGACGAGCACGCGCCCGTCACCCTGCTGCATCCGGACGCTCCGGCGCTGAGCGAACCCAACCGCATCGGCCCCGGGGACTTCGAGGGCTGGATTCAGGAGCGCGGGCTCTACTTCCTGCACAGTTGGGACGACCGCTACACGCCGCTCCTCTCCATGCGCGATGCGGGTGAGGCGCCGAAGGAGGGAAGCCTGCTGGTGGCCACGCTCGGGAAGGGGGTGTACGTGTACACCGGGCTCGACTTCTTCCGCGAGCTCCCGGCCGGTGTCCCGGGCGCGTACCGGCTGTTCGCCAACCTCCTGTCGCTCCGGCCTGCGGCGTGGCACCGCTGGAAGGAAGGGGCGGGCGGGGGCTCGTGACCGGGCGACTCTCCGCCGCGGCGCTGGCGTGCGCCGCCGCGCTGTGGGGCTGCGGGGGCGGCGGCGGCCGCACCCCACTGGTCATCTACTCGCCGCACGGCCGCGACCTGCTGTCCCACTTCGAGAAGCGCTTCGAGGCCGCCCACCCGGACGTGGACGTGCAGTGGGTGGACATGGGGAGCCAGGAGGTGCTGGACCGGCTGCGCTCGGAGAAGGCCAATCCGCAGGCGGACGTGTGGTGGGGCGCTCCCACCGAGATCTTCGCGCGTGCCGCGTCGGATGGGCTGCTGGCGCCGTCCTCCCCCACCTGGGCCGATTCGGTGCCGGCGGCGGCGCGGGACTCCGCCGGCCGCTGGTACGGCACGTACCGCACGCCGGAGGTCATCGCCTACAACTCGGACGCGCTCGCCCGGGCGGAGGCGCCCCAGGACTGGGACGACCTCCTCGCCCGGAAGTGGCGCGGCAAGGTGCTCATCCGGGACCCGCTCGCCTCGGGCACCATGCACGCCATCTTCGGCGCCATCATGTGGCGCGAGTACCAGCGCACCGGTGACTCGACCGCCGGCTACAAGTGGCTCCTGAAGCTCGACGCCCAGACGAGCGACTACGTCCTCAATCCGACCCTCCTGTATCAGAAGCTGGCCCGACAGGAAGGGCTCGTGACCGTGTGGGACATGCCCGACGTCGAGACGCTGCGCGCCACGACCAGCCTGCCGATCGACTACCTGATCCCGAAGAGCGGCACGCCGGTCGTCATCGACGCCATCGCCGTAGTGAAGGGGGCCAAGCACCCGGCCCTGGCTCGCACCTTCCTGCAGTGGGCCGGCAGTCGTCCGGAGGTGCTCGAGGCGGCCCGGAAATTCTACCGGATTCCCGTGCGCACGGACATTCCCGCCGACTCCCTGCCGGCGTGGCTGCAGCGGACCCTCCCGGAGCTCCGCCCCATGGACGTGGACCGGGCCTACGTGCAGGAGCACCTGCCGGGATGGCTCCGGCACTGGGACCGGGAGATCCGGAACCGCGGCCGCGACGAGGGCTACTGAGCGAGTCGGGCGTGCCCCACGGCGCGGAGCTCGAGCTCGTCCGGCTGGGCAGGACGTTCGGATCCACGGCGGCCGTGGACGGCCTCGACCTCGAGGTCGACCGGGGGGAGGTCCTCACCCTGCTCGGGCCGAGCGGATGCGGCAAGACCACGGCGCTCCGGCTGGTGGCGGGCTTCGAAGTGCCGGACGAGGGCAGCGTGCGCTTTCGCGGCCAGGACGTGACCGCCTGGAGCCCGAGGCGTCGCGGCTTCGGCATGGTGTTCCAGAACTACGCCCTCTTCCCCCACCTGGACGTGTTCGAGAACGTGGCGTTCGGGCTGCGCTGCCGGTCCGTGGGGGACTCCGAGATCCGGCGCCGGGTGGGCCGTGTCCTGACGCTCGTGGACCTGCCCGAGCATGGGGAGCGCCCCGTGCAGCAGCTCTCGGGAGGGCAGCAGCAGCGGGTGGCGTTGGCCCGGGCCCTGGCCATCGAGCCTCCCCTTCTCCTCCTCGACGAGCCGCTCTCCAACCTCGACGCCGCCCTGCGCGAGCGGACCCGGACCGAGCTCCGCCGGCTCATCAAGGAGCTCGGCATCACGGCGCTGTTCGTGACCCACGACCAGGAGGAGGCCTTCGACCTCGCGGATCGCGTCGCCGTGATGCGGTCCGGGCGGCTCCGCCAGGTCGGGAAGCCGGAGGAGCTGTACGACGCCCCGGCGGACGCGTTCGTGGCCGGATTCGTCGGCCGCGCCAATCGTCTGCCGGTCCGGCTCGAGCGGGAGGACGGAGGCGGGCGCGTGGCGCGCCTGCCGGACGGGACGGTCTGGCCGCTCCCGGTGACTGCCGCGGGCCGGGAGGGAGGCCGCGGGCCCGCGCCCGACGAGGTCGGCGCCGAGCTGTGGGTGCGCCCCGAGGATCTGGAGCTGCGGCCCTGGGCGCCCGAGAGCGCGGGGCGGGAGGTCCTGGCCGGGAAGGTCGTGGATCGTCGCTTCCGGGGCGCGGTGACCACCTACCGGATCGACGCGCGGGAAGCGGGCGTGCTCGAGGTGAACGGGCACAGGGACGCGGCCGCGCCGGGCGACCGGGTGGGGCTGGCCCCGGCTCGGGGAGCCGCCATGCACCTGTTCGGGGCCGGGACGGACGCACCCCCGGGCGGGTGGCCGGACGAGGGCGGGGAGGGCGAGGAGCCGGAGACGGAGAGCGCGCGCGGCGGCCGTGGCGAGAGCTGAGGGCGGTCCGGAGGCCGGGGCGGGGGGCGCGGGCTCCCGTCGCCTGACGTGGCTCCTGGCCGCGCCGGTGCTCGTGGTCCTGGTGTGGTTGGTCGTGTACCCGAACCTCGTGGTGCTGGGCCGCTCGCTGGTCGGCCCGGGCGGCTTCACGCTGTCGGCTTACCACGACTTCTTCACCACCCGGGCCGAGCTCGAGGCGGCCTGGTCCAGCCTGTGGATCAGCGCGGCCAGCGTGTTCCTGTGCGCCCTGGTCGGCGTGCCGCTCGCCTTCCTGTTCGCCCGCTACGAGTTCCCGGGACGGAAGGTGTTCGGGGCCCTGGCGGCGCTCCCCGTGCTCCTGCCGCCGCTGGTGGGCGTGATCGCCTTCCTGTTCCTGTTCGGAGGGAGCGGGATCTTCACCCGGATCGTGCAGCGGCTCCTCGGGATGTCGAGTCCCCCGTGGGAGCTCCAGGGGGCTCCGGCCATCCTGCTCGTCCACGCCTACACGATGTACGTGTACTTCTACCTGTTCGTCCGCGCGGGTCTGTCCCGCCTGGACGAAGGGGCGCTGGAGGCCGCCGAGTCCCTCGGCGCCGGCCGCTGGACCATCTTCCGGCGGGTGACGCTGCCGCTGCTCACGCCCTCCCTGTCGGCCGCCGCGCTGCTGGTGTTCATGACCTCGATGGCTTCCTTCTCGGCCCCGTATGTGTTCGGGGGGGGCTTCCGGGTGCTCACCACGCAGATCTACGCCAGCAAGCTGAGCGGTTCGCTGCCGCTGGCCATGGTGGAAACCGTGGTCCTCGCGGGAGTGTCGCTGGCGTTCCTGTGGGTGCTCCGCAGGCTGGAACGGGGACGGGAGTTCGCATCCGTCGGCAAGGGCACCGCGGCCCGCCGGCACCGGATCACGTCGGGCTGGGCCCGGTGGGGCCTGGCCGCCGCGGGGGCGGGAGGCGTGACCTTCCTCCTCCTCCCGCACCTCACGCTTCTCCTCGTCTCGTTCGTCCCCCAGGGGACCTGGACCACCCAGATCTTGCCGCACCGGTTCAACCTGGCCAGCTACGCGGGGCTGGCCTCGGATCCCGGGCTGCTCCAGCCGATCCTCAACTCGCTCGAGATGGCCGCCCTGGCCACCGCCGCCAACCTCCTCCTGTGCTTCGTGGCGGCCTGGCTGGTCGTGCGGCGCCGGTTCAGGGGCCGGGGCCTGCTCCGCGTGCTCCTGGTGCTCCCGTGGGCGCTGCCCGGCACGGTGATCGCGCTGGGGCTGGCCACCACCTTCTCGGTGGACCGGCCCGCCCTCGGTCGCTTCCTCCTGGTCGGGACCTTCTGGATCCTGCCGCTCGCCTACTTCATCCGGAACACGCCCCTGGTGGCCCAGGCGGCCGTGGCTTCCTTCCGACAGTTCGACCCGACTCTCGAGGACGCGGCCCGGTCGCTCGGGGCGGGCTGGGCGACGATCATGCGGAGGGTGGCCCTGCCGCTGGTCCTCCCCGGCCTGGCCGCGGGCGGGACGCTGGCGTTCGTCACCGCGCTCGGCGAGTTCGTCGCCTCCATTCTCCTGTACACCCACTCCACCCGCCCCATCTCGATCGAGATCCTCGCGCAGCTGCGGGCGTTCGACTTCGGGAAGGCCACGGCGCTCGGCGTCGTGTTGGCCGTGCTGGTCGGAGGGGCCTTCGCGGTGGGCGGCCGCTGGTTGCAGCGGGGCGAGCTGCTCGGGGGCTGAGCCGGGTGACGACAGTCGTAGTCGTATCGGAGCGGTCGACTACAAGTGTAGGTCTTGACGCGACGGCTCCGCGTCCTAGGATGGGGTCCGACGCCTTCAGGGGGAGGGCGCCTGTGCGTTCTTCAGAAGGAAGGTGTCGAATGCTGTACGGCTTCATGACCACGGCCGCCCTGACCGCCGCCGCGGTCGGCGCGGGACCTTCTACCACGAACCCCGCCGCGGCCGTCCGGGCCGATTCCGCCGGTCCCGAGCACGTCACGATCGTGGCCACGGACTATGCGTTCCAGGCGCCCGATTCCATTCGGGCCGGGCTCGTCGACCTCCGTCTCGTCAACGACGGCCGCCAGGCCCATCAGGCGTGGCTCCTGCGCCTCGACGATGGCAAGACAATGCAGGACTTCCTGGACGCGACGCGGTTCGAGCCCTGGATGGTGGATGTGGGCGGTCCGAATGCCGTGGGTCCGGGCTCACGAGCGAGCGCGACGCTGATCCTCTCTCCCGGGAACTACGTCGTCATCTGCCTGATGCTCGATCCGAAGGGGAGGAGCCACCTGGCCCTGGGCATGAAGCGGGCGCTCCGGGTGGTCGGTCCCGCCCCGGCGGTGGCCGAGGGTCTCCCGGCGGCGGACGACACGGTCCGTCTCACGAATTACTCCTTTTTGATCGCCCACCCGCTGGCGGCGGGCCGCCACCGTCTCCTGGTCCGGAACGAAGCCGATCAGCCGCACGAGCTCACCCTCGTCCGCCTCGCCCCCGGCAAGGGCCCGTTCGATTTCGCCCGGTGGTCGGAGAAGCAGGCTGATCCGCCCGCCGGCCAGTGGCTTGGGGGCGTGACGGGATTGTCACCGGGTCGGGAGGCGGAGGCCGAGGTGGACCTGCGGCCGGGTCACTACGCGTTCCTCTGCTTCCTGCCCGACGCAACGGACGGCAAGCCGCACTTCGAGCATGGGATGGTGAGCGCTTTCACGGTGCGGTGAGCGCGGGTCCCGTTCCGGAATCCGGCGTTCTCGTCCCCGGCGTGGCCATGATCGGGGCTTCCGGGCGTTCCCTTGCGCTTCCGCTCGGTCCCGGCCCAAGCTGGGCCGTCCCCGGAGGAGGAGCCCCGGGACCAGCGCCCACACCAGCCACGAGGACCGCTCCATGATGCCCATCGCACCGCGCCCGGGCACCGTCGCCGCGCACACCGCGCGGTCGCTCCGTTCGCTCCGCCATGCCCCGCGGGGCCCGGCGGCCTCGTCGATCGCCCGTCGTCCGTCCGTACTCCTGCCGCTCCTCGCGCTCGCGGTCGGCGCCGTGCGGCCGACCACGCTCCGCGCCCAGGACCCCGACGCCGTGCTCGCGCCCGTCCCGGTGCCGGCGCCTCCGGCGGCCGACACCGGCTTCTTCCACGGCCTCCGGTGGCGCGAGCTCGGCCCGGACGGGAACCGGGCCAGCGCCGTGGTGGGCGTGTCCGGGAATCCGCTGGTCGCCTACGTGGGCGCCGCTTCCGGGGGCGTGTGGAAGACCGAGGACGGCGGCTCGAGCTGGCGCCCCGTGTTCGACGAGCAGCCCGCACAGTCGATCGGGGCGCTGGCCATCGCGCCCTCGGCCCCCAACGAGGTGTGGGCCGGCACGGGCGAGACGTTCTACATCCGCCTGGCCACCGCCCTCGGGGACGGGATCTACCTGTCCACCGACGCCGGCAAGACGTGGGCGAACATGGGCCTCCGCAAGACCGGCCGCATCGGCCGCGTCATCGTCGATCCCCGCGACCCCGACGTGGTCTACGTGTGCGCCATGGGGAACGGCTACGTGCCCCAGGCGGAGCGCGGCGTGTTCCGGACCCGGGACCGGGGGAAGAGCTGGGAAAAGGTGCTGTTCGTGAACGACAGCACCGGGTGCTCCGACCTGGCCCTCGACCCGAAGAACCCGGGCACCCTGTTCGCGGGCCTGTGGCAGGTGGAGATCCACACGTGGGACCTGCACAGCGGCGGCCGGGGGAGCGGCGTGTACGTGACGCACGACGGCGGCGACCACTGGACGAAGGTCGCCGGGCACGGCTTCCCGTCGGACACCGCCACGCTCGGCAAGGTGTCCGTGGGGGTCGCGCCCTCGGACCCGGACCGCGTGTACGCGCTGGTCCAGGCCGGTGACCCCGCCCTGTACCGATCCGAGGACGGGGGGACGAGCTGGAGGCTGGTGAGCCACGACCACAGCATGGCCGAGCGCGGACCCTACTACACGCGGCTGCGGGTCTCCCCGGCCGATCCGGACCGGCTGTACTTCGCGTCGGTCCGCTTCGGCATGTCCCGGGACGGCGGCCAGACGCTGGCCCAGCACCCGCCCCTGGGCGGCGGCGACAACCACGACATCTGGATCGACCCCACGAACGCCGACCGGTACATGGTGGCCCACGACGGCGGCGCCAGCATCACGCTGGACGGCGGCAAGAGCTTTCAGCGTGTCGTCCTCCCGATCGCCCAGATGTACCACGTCTACACGGACGACCGGGTGCCCTACTTCGTGTACGGGAATCGGCAGGACGGATACTCCTACCGCGGGCCCGGCCGCACCCCGGGCGGCTTTTCGATCCCGATCGGCTCGTGGACGGCCGTGGGGGGCTGCGAGAGCGGCTTCGCGGTGCCCGACACGGTCTCGAACGACGTGGTATGGTCGGGGTGCTACGATGGACAGCTCGGCCGGACGGTGATCTCGACGGGCCACGAGCGGGACGTGACCGTGTGGCCCGAGGCGGGATACGGAGTGCCGCCGAAGGACAAGAAGTACCGCTGGAACTGGACCTTCCCGATCGCGATCTCCCCCCACGACCCGAACCGGGTGTACGTGGGGAGCCAGGTCGTCCACATGACCACCGACGGCGGCCATAGCTGGAAGGTCATCAGCCCGGACCTGACGCGCGACGACACAGCCCGTGAGGGGAGCTCCGGGGGCACCAGCATCGACAACCTGAACACCTTCAGCTCCGCCACGCTTTCCTCCATCGCGGAGTCGCCCGTTCAGGCCGGCGTCCTGTGGGCGGGGAGCTACGACGGGCTCGTGCACGTGAGCCGGGATGGCGGTGAGAACTGGACGGACGTGACGGCCGACGTCCCGGGCCTGCCTGCGTGGGGCAGGGTGAGCAACGTCGAGCCGTCCCACTTCGAGGCCGGCACCGCCTACCTGGCCGTGGACCTCCAGGAGCAGGGCGACTTCGCGCCGTACGTGTACGTGACCCGCGACTACGGGGCGCACTGGAAGCGCATCGACGCGGGACTGCCGCGCACCGAGCTGAGCGTGGTGCACGTGGTCCGCGAGGACCCCTCGCAGCCCGGACTCCTGTTCGTCGGCACCGAGAACGGCGTGTGGACCAGCCTGGACGACGGCGGCCACTGGCGCTCGCTGCAGACGAACCTGCCGCACGCGCCCGCCTTCTGGCTCACCGTGCAGCCCCATTTCCACGACCTCGCCGTGGCCACCTACGGCCGCGGCATCTGGATCCTGGACGACATCACGCCCCTCGAGCAGATGGCCGCGACGGGCGCGGGCGTGGCGGACAGCGTCGCCTTCTTCGCTCCCCGGAAGGTCTACCGGTTCCGGCCCGTGCAGACGCGACACTCCACGCCGGGCCACGTGCAGGGCAGGAACCCTCCGAACGGGGCCTCGCTCACCTACGCGCTCCCCGCGAAGGCGTCCTCGGCGGTCCGGCTCGTCGTGCTGGACGCGCAGGGCGACACGGTGCGTACGGTGCGGGGGGAGGGCGACGCGGGACTCGACCGCTCCTGGTGGAACCTGCGGTACGAGGATGTGCGGCGGCCGAAGCTCAGGACCCCGCCACCCGACGCGCCCTGGGTGCCCCTCGGAGAGGATGGGACGCGTTCCATCCTGCCCTGGGACCTCGACCTGAGCCAGCGCGGACCGGTCGTGCCCCCGGGCACCTACACGGTGCGGCTGTCCGTCTCCGGCAAGACGCTCTCGCGCGAGGTCCAGGTCGTCAAGGACCCGAGCACGTCGGGGACGGCTTCGGACATCCTGGCCCAGACCGAGCTCGCCCTGAAGATCCGGGACGACATGGACACGACCGCCGTCACGATCGACCGGCTCGAGTGGCTCCGAAAGCAGCTCTCGGACCTGTCGAACCTGCTGGCGAGCCAGGCCCAGGGGGAAGCCGGGGCGTCGACCTCCTCCCCGGGCGACCTGCAGAAGCGGGTCGATGCCGCGCGCGACTCGGCGACCGCGGTGGAGGGGCGCCTGTTCGACATCCACCTGACCGGGGCGCGCGAGGACGCCTTCCGGCACCCGAACCGGTTGTGGAGCCGGTACGGCTCGCTCCTGTCCGACGTGGCCGAGGAGTCTTCGGACTTTCCGCCGACCGATCAGCAACGCCAGGTGTTCGGCCTGCTTCACGGGCGCCTGGGCGAGGCGCGGGTGGCCTACCACGATCTCGTCACGCGAACCGTGCCGGCGCTCCGCGAGGCGCTCCGAAAGGCGGACCTCCCGTTCGTGCTCCCGGCCGGCCCGACCGACTCCGGGGGCTGACACCGGCGACCGCCGGGACGGCGCGGAGGCCGGCTGGCGCCGGGCCGGTCCTCGGGGCTGTGGGGAGGCGCCCCACGGCCGCAGTGGCGCTCGTCCCTACGCAGAATGGCGTGGGATCCCCTACAGAGTTCTGGGGTCCGGCCGTCTAGACTCCGGTTCGGGCGGAGAGCCCCGGCGTTCCCGCCGGGGCGGCTCGGCCCACCCGCGACGAGCGCGGCCGCCCGGTGCCGGCTCCGGGTCGCGGGAATCCCCGGACCGAGTGACCTCCCATGGACCTCACCCGAGTCACGGCCCGCGAGCTGATGAGCGCTCCGGTGGTCACGGTGAAGCCCGAGCTCACCGTAGCCGATCTGATGGACGTCCTGTTGACGGAGGGACTCTCCGGAGTCCCGGTCGTCGACAGGAATCAGAAGGTGGTGGGGGTCGTCTCCTCGACGGACATCGTGCGGGCGGCCGTGGAGGAGACGCGTCCCCAGACCGAGCCGCCCGCCGGCGAGGACGGCCCGGCCGCGTTCTACCGGGAGCTGGGCGCCGCTCCCCGGGCCCTGGCGCTCACCCTGCCCGCCAACCTCCCGAGGACCCATCTGGGTGCGCTGCCCGTGCGGGACATCATGACGCGGGCCACGCTTTCGGTCCGGCCGGAAGCCACCCTCCCGGAGATCGCTCGCTTCTTCGAACGCTCCGGCGTCCATCGCGTGCTCGTCCTGGAGGGTTCGAGCCTGGTCGGCATCCTGAGCGCTCTCGACCTCATAAGGCCGCTCGGCGCGCTCTGAGGGAGATCGAGCGGAAGCCGCGAGGGCGCTGCGACTTTTGCCCGGCGGGGCCCTGAGCTTACAGGGTCGAAGATAGGGTAGCCGTCACGATCGTCCTGATCCACCCCGGCCCGGCGAACCCGCTGGCCGGGGCCTTCCCCACGCACGAAGACGGGAGGCTCCCGACAGACACGCGGAGCCATTCTGCCCATCCTGGAGGAAACCCGCTTTTGCGCAGCTAAACAGGGCGCGGCGTTACGGGCGTGTTACGCCCCGGCTGCCCCGCAGTGACGCGGTCCCCGCATCCTTCGGCGGATCGGAAGCCGAACGCGAGATACGGAGGAAGCCGCCTTGTACACGCTCATCCGCGATCCCGATGGGACCGTGACCCTGCGCACCCACGTCGACCTGGACGAGATCCCGTCCTCGGAGGCGCGGAGGCTGCTTCGCGCACTGCATCCGGTGCTCGAAGTCCTGCGAGAGCGCTCGCGAGCGGATCAACCCGCGTCCGCCGGTCCCGGCCTCCGGGCTACGCGAGCCTTATCGACCGGGACTCCCGTGCCTCTGCCGCGCAGGCCGGAGCTCCTCCCGATCGGCTGACCTTCGCTCCGAGGGGGACCCGTGGATGGAATCGTCGATCGAGGTCCGGAGTGCATCGGAGTCGCCATCGACCCGGGCAAGCCGTGTGAGCTGGCGCTCCGCTATGCTTCCTTCCTGGCGGCCTGGAACGGCGCCGAGCTCGTCCTCCTCACCGCTGGCCCCGTCGAGGGCGCCGCCGCCGCCGCGGTCGGCGACGCGGCCGGCCGCCTCGTCGAGCTGGCCGCGGGCCTCGAGCCCGAGCCCGGCTGGCGACCCGGGGCAACGGCCTACCGACTTCGACCCTTCGGGGGAGACCCCGGCCGAAGGCAGCCGCGCACCACGGAGATCCCGGCGCGCTCGCCCGTGACCGAGGCGCTTCGGGCGGCCGTGCGGAGCCAGGACGTGGATCTCCTCGTCGTCCC
>Ga0102950_1000102_pt1 | contig 20669 bp, 19 predicted proteins | sample SalPon2A_B_D2_MG_FD_78505 | JGI IMG/M metagenome (GOLD analysis project Ga0102950, IMG submission 78505) | Soil microbial communities from South San Francisco under conditions of wetland restoration - Salt Pond MetaG R2A_B_D2_MG | ecosystem: Environmental > Terrestrial > Soil > Wetlands | place...
CGGGCCGTGGTCAAGGCGCTTAAAAAAGGGCTCGAGTATTTTCGTGACCACCGCTCGCAGATCGTCGCCGAGGGGGGGCAAAAATGAGTCTGGCGAAGGAGTTTTTCAAAGGATTTTGGCGGGAGAACCCAACCTTCAAGCTGGTGCTCGGCATGTGTCCGACCCTGGCCGTCACCACCAGCGCCATCAATGGCGTCGGCATGGGGTTGGCCACCGCCTTCGTCCTTGTCTGCTCCAACGTCGCGATCTCTCTGCTGCGCAAGAGCATTCCCGACAAGGTGCGAATTCCCGCCTATATCGTTCTCATCGCTTCGTTCGTCACCGTGGCCGAGTTATGCATGGAGGCCTACGTCTACAACTTGTACAAAGCCCTCGGCATTTTCATTCCGCTGATCGTGGTCAACTGCATTATTCTCGGGCGGGCTGAGGCCTTTGCGGGCAAGAATCCGGTCCTGCCTTCGTTTCTTGACGGTTTGGGGATGGGGCTTGGGTTTACCCTCTCGCTGACCGTTCTCGGATCCGTGCGCGAACTGTTCGGCGCCGGGGCAATATTCGGCGTCAAGGTCTTCGGTGCCGGCTATATCCCGTTGCTCCTGATGGTACTGCCGCCTGGCGCATTCCTCACCCTCGGTTTCCTGTTGGCAGGCATGAACCGCATCGACTCCTCCCGGCGTTAGATCGAAATGTCCCGGCGAAGTCTGCCGAAAATCGTTGGCCGCTGCCTGCTATCATATCTGGTACAAAAGTTGGGATCTTTGGAATTATAGCCTCCCCGGCAAGCTCTGGCGGAGGAATGTTTTCCCGCTGCGGGCTTTAACGAAAGAGCTCTTAAACGATGGGTTTATTGTCGCGCCAAACACCGGAAAAGCGCCGGTAACATCTTGTTCTAACACCGGAAATGTGCATACAGTATACTGTATTTTTTCCTTGACAAAGGGTGTGAATTGTCCTAACTTGCTCGGCCGAGCCTGAGTTGCGTATACCATTCGTTTCTCTATCGCAAGCACCAATTATTCGTTGGGAGGAACCGTTTCATGCTAGAGAGCTATCTGCCGATACTCGTTCTCATTGCCATTGCCCTTGCCTTTGCCCTGGGCTCCGTTGTCGTCTCGGGGATTGTCGGTCAGAAGAAGCCGACAGCCGTCAAGCTGGCCCCTTATGAGTGCGGGATGCCTCCGGTGGGATCGGCGCATGACCGTTTTTCCGTCAAATTCTACATTATCGCCATGCTCTTTATCGTCTTCGATATCGAGGCGGTTTTTCTGTACCCCTGGGCTGTGGTCTTCAGGAAACTCGGGTGGTTCGGTTTTGTCGAGATGGGGGTTTTCATCGTCATTCTGCTCGTCGGGTACATCTACGTTTGGAAAAAAGGAGCGCTGGAATGGGAGTAGATCAGGCTGCACTCGGAAACAATATCATTACTACCTCGCTGGACAAGCTCGTCAACTGGTCCCGGTCCCGGTCGCTCTGGCCGATGACGTTTGGCCTGGCTTGCTGCGCTATTGAGATGATGGCTGCCGGTGCCGCACGTTTCGACCTCGACCGTATGGGGATTCTGTTCCGCGCCTCGCCGCGTCAGGCTGACTGCATCATCATTGCCGGCACGGTTACGAAAAAAATGCTCCCGGTCATCAAGACGGTCTATGAGCAGATGCCCGAGCCGAAATATGTCATTGCCATGGGCGCATGCGCTTCTTCCGGCGGCGTTTTCGATACCTACAGCGTGGTGCAGGGTGTCGATCATGCCTTGCCGGTGGACGTCTATGTCCCCGGTTGTCCTCCCCGGCCCGAGGCCTTGCTGTACGGGCTGATGAAGCTTCAGGAGAAGATTATGCGCGAGCGTAACTCCTTTGGGGCTGCCATCGGGGTTGGTGAAGTGATCAGCGAGGCCTGAGTGGGGCTCATCTGACCGAACAACGACAGATTAGGGATATAGCGCTATGACTGAACAAGCTGCCGCCGGCAAACTGAAATCAAAATTCTCCGATTCGATTCTGGATGTTGTTGAGTATCGGGGCGAGACAACTGTAATCGCCAAAAAGGAAGATGTTGTTGCGATCTGCACTTTTCTGAAAAAAGATCTCGGCTTCAATTTCCTTACGGATCTCTGTGGTGTTGATTGCCTCGGGGCGTCGCCTCGATTCCAGGTGGTTTACCACATGCAGAACCTCACTACGAAAGAGCGGCTGCGCCTGAAGGTGCTGGTTGAGGAGAGCGACCCGAAGGTCGCAACCGTCAGTACCATTTGGGGGACTGCCAACTGGCACGAGCGTGAATGCTGGGACCTTGTCGGAATTACTTTCGACGGGCACCCCGACCTGCGTCGGATTCTGATGGCCGACGATTGGGTTGGTCACCCGTTGCGCAAGGATTACCCCCTGCAGGGCCCGGATCGCGAGCCGTACCAGGGGCGCCTTTCCTAAGCCATTCTCCAAGACGTTCACCCTTTTTGATAGATGAGGCATGTGATGGCAACGACCGAAACAATGACGATCAACATGGGGCCGCAGCACCCCTCGACGCACGGGGTTCTGCAGTTGGTCCTTGAGCTCGATGGCGAGGTGGTGAGGAAGGCTGTACCGCACATCGGCTTCCTGCACCGCGGCACGGAAAAGCTTTCCGAATACCGGACCTACCATCAGGTGATTCCGCTGACCGACCGTCTTGACTATCTCGCGCCGATGAGCAACAACCTCGGCTACGTGCTGGCGGCGGAGAAGCTTTTCGGCATCTCCGACGCGATCCCCGAGCGGGCCAAGACGATCCGGGTGATCATGGCCGAGCTGACCCGCCTCAAGAGCCATCTGGTCTGGCTGGCGACCCACGCTCTCGATATCGGGGCGATGACGGTGTTCCTCTACTGCTTCCGCGAGCGCGAAGCGGTCATGGACATCTACGAGAAAGTCTCCGGCGCCCGGATGACTTCGAACTACATGCGCATCGGCGGCCTGGCCGCCGACCTGCCTGCCGGCGTCGAGCAGGATATTCGCAAGTTCATCGATGCGATGCCCGACAACATCGATACCTACGAGGGGCTGCTGACCGGCAACAAAATCTGGCAGAAGCGCACCATCGGGGTCGGTGTCATCAATGCCGAGGATGCGATCGACATCGGGCTCACCGGCCCGGCGCTGCGCGGATCCGGCGTCGACTGGGACCTGCGGCGCGATGATCCCTACTGCGGATACGAAGATTACGACTTCAAGATTCCGGTCGGTGAAAAAGGCGACACTTTCGACCGTTACAAGGTCCGTCTCATCGAAATGCGCGAGGCCTGCAAGATTGTCAAGCAGGCTCTTGACCGCCTCAAGCCGGGTCCGGTCATCGCCGACCTTCCCAAGGTCTGCCTGCCGCCCAAGAAGGACGTGGTCAATACGATCGAAGCCCTGATCCATCAATTCAAGCTGATTTCCGAGGGAGCCAAGCCGGAGGCTGGCGAGGTGTATGTCGGAATCGAGGCGCCGAAGGGCGAGCTTGGCTACTACCTCGTCTCCGACGGTTCGGCGCACCCGTTCCGCATGAAAATCCGGCCGCCCTCGTTTGTGAACCTGCAGGCGCTGCCGCAGATGGTCGAAGGTCGCATGATTGCTGATGTTGTCGCGACCATTGGAACCCTGGACATCGTCCTTGGCGAGATTGACCGGTAACCGTATCCGAGACGAAAGAGGTATCGCATATGAGTAACAATGCGGAAGCTGTCCAGGAGCAGGAGGTCGACCTGACGGCTGCCAATCAGGTCATCGACAAGTATCTGACCATGCAGGGCGCGTTGATGCCTGTGCTGCAGGCGATTCAGGACGAATATGGCTATGTCCCCGAACCGTGCGTGCACTTGGTTGCAGAACGGCTGAATGTCTACTCCAGTCAGATCTACGGAGTGTTGACATTTTATGCTCAGTTCCATCTCGAGCCGCGCGGTCGTTTTATTATTCGGGTCTGCATGGGGACGGCCTGCCACGTCAAGGGTGCAGGCCGTATTGGTGAGACCGTCACGGATCGACTCGGTATTCACCACACTGAAACCACCGAGGACCTGCTCTTCACGATGGAAGAGGTGGCGTGTCTCGGTGCTTGCGGTATGGCGCCGGTCGTGATGGTCAACGACGATACTTTCGGGAGTGCGTCGGTGCAGAAGATCGACGAGATCATCTCCAAGTATCGCGCAGAAGCCGAGGCGTAACGAAAACAGCCAATTCTCAGCATTGGGGTTAACGTAATATGGCCGCGAAAAAAGAAGACGTCAAAGTTCTGATCTGCCAGGGGACCGGCGGGATCGCATCGGGGGCCAAAAAGGTCGCCCAGGCTTTCGAGGAAGAGTTCGCCAAGCATGGAGTCGAAGCCGCCATCGGCAAGCGTTGCTCCGTCGTCGGCACGGGTTGCCGCGGCTTGTGCGCCAACGACGTGCTCGTCGACATTGAGATGCCCGGACAGACGACGGTGACCTACGATTTTGTCACGACCGATCTGGTTCCGCAAATTGTCGAGCAGCATCTGCTCAAGGGGGAAATCCTCGAGAAAAAGAAGGCAGGCCCCTACTATGCCAAGTTCCTGGAGAAGCAGCAGCGCGTTGTTCTCTCCAACTGTGGTCATATCGACGCCGAAAGCCTCGATGCCTACCTTGATAACGAGGGGTTTGAGGCGATCAAGAAGGCTGTCAAGATGGCCCCGGAAGACGTTATTGACGAAGTCAAACGCTCCGGCCTGAGGGGCCGTGGCGGCGGTGGCTTCCCGACCGGCGTCAAGTGGGGCTTCTGCGCTGCCTCGCCCGGCAAGCACAAGTATTTGATCTGTAATGCTGATGAAGGTGACCCCGGGGCCTTCATGGACCGCTCGATCCTCGAAGGCGATCCGTACGGCGTGATCGAAGGGATGATGATCGCCGCTTACGCCATCGGTTGCGACTACGGTTATGTTTACTGCCGCGCCGAGTATCCGCTGGCGATCCAGAGGCTGCAGAAAGCTCTCGACACCTGCTACGAAAAAGGGATCCTCGGCGAAAACGCTTTGGGGTTGGGCTTCCCCTTCAACATGCGCATCAAGCAGGGCGCCGGCGCTTTCGTCTGCGGCGAGGAAACGGCCCTGATGGCTTCCATCGAGGGGCAGCGCGGCATGTCGCGCCCCCGTCCGCCTTTCCCGGCGGCCCGCGGTCTGTGGGGTAAGCCGACCAACATCAACAACGTTGAGACATTCGCCAACGTCCGCCACATTCTCCTCAAGGGGGCTGACTGGTACGCATCGATCGGCACCGAAGGGACCAAGGGGACCAAGATCTTCGCCCTCACCGGGAAGGTCAAGCATACCGGCCTGATCGAAGTTCCGGCCGGGACCACGATCCGCGAGGTCATCTACGACGTCTGCGGCGGCATTCTCGGCAACCGCAAGTTCAAGGCGGTGCAGGCCGGCGGCCCGTCCGGCGGCTGTCTGCCTCCCGAAGCCCTAGACGCCCCGGTCGATTACGACTCTCTGATCAAGGCCGGCGCCATGATGGGCTCCGGCGGACTGGTGGTCATGGACGAAACGACTTGCATGGTCGACATGGCCCGCTTTTTCCTCAACTTCACCCGCGTCGAATCGTGCGGCAAGTGCGTCCCTTGCCGGATCGGCCTGAAGATCATGCATGAGATTCTCGAGCGGATCACGGTCGGCAAAGGGCGTGAAGGGGATATGGAGATTCTCGAAGACATGGGGCGCGACATCAAGAGAAGCTCTCTGTGCGGACTTGGTCAGACGGCGCCGAACCCGGTTCTTTCGACACTGCGTTACTTCCGCAACGAATACGAGGCGCACATCAACGATAAGCGATGTCCCTCGAACTCCTGCAAGGCGCTTCTTAAGTTCGAAGTGGTTGAGTCCGCCTGTAAAAAGTGCGGATTGTGCTTCAAGGCCTGCCCCGTCGATGCAATTACCTGGGAGAAGGGTAAACCTGCCGTCATCGACATCGAGAAGTGTACGAAATGCACTTCTTGTTACGCAGCCTGTCCCTTCATGGCGATCGAGTAGCCGACTTCTTAAGCTGATTTGATACGAGGACGAGATGGTAAATCTTACGATTGACGGCAAACAAGTCACGGTAAAGAAGACGGCGACGATCCTCGAAGCCGCCCAGGAGGCCGGCATTCGGATTCCGGTCCTCTGCCACGCCAAGAAACTGCTCCCCTACGGCGCCTGCCGCGTCTGCCTCGTCGAGGTTGAGCAGATGAAAGGGCGCCTCATCCCCTCCTGTACCACTCCGGTCACGGAAGGGATGGTGGTGACCACCAAAAACGAGGAAATCGAGAAGATCCGCAAGACGGTTCTTGAATTTCTTCTGGTCAATCACGTCGTCGAATGTCCGATATGCGACAAAGGCGGCGAATGCGACCTGCAGGACCTGACCTTCGAATACGGCGTTTACCCCAACCGATTCAAGGGGGAAAAGTTCGATCTGCCGACCGATGAAGTCAATCCTCTGATCGAACGCAACATGAATCGCTGCGTGCTGTGCGGGAAATGCGTGCGCGTCTGCGATGAAATCGTTTCCTTCGGCTCCTACTCATTCATCAACCGTGGCTTCGATTCGAAGATCGGCACCGCATTCGACCGCGGCCTCAACTGCGAGTTCTGCGGTCAGTGTGTCTCGCTTTGCCCTGTCGGGGCGATTCTTCCTCGTCCCTTCAAGTTCAAGGCCCGCCCCTGGCAGCTCAAAGAGGTCGATTCTGTCTGCGGATATTGCGGCAATGGCTGTACGGTCACCTTCGGCGTGCTGAACAATAAAGTCGAGACGATCCGCTTCAATGACAAGACGGGGGTCAATGATGGCAACCTGTGCATCCGCGGGCGCTTCGGCTACTCCTATGTCAACAGCGACGATCGTCTGAAGGCTCCGCTGCTGCGCAAACAGGGACACCTGACGCCGGTCAGCTGGGACGAAGCGCTTGAGGCTGTCGTCGAGGGATTCGGCAAGGCCAAGGGCGACAAGGGCGTCGGCATTCTCTCCGGCGCACGTCTGACCAATGAAGAGCTCTTCCTGCTGAAGAACCTGGCGAAGACGCTCGGCACGGGAAATCTCGACCATTCGGGCGGCGAATGCTATCGCGGCGTGACTGAAGGGTTGAAAGAGACTCTCGGGCTCACGGCATCGACCGCGACGTTCCCGCAGGTTGAAGAGTGCGACACGATCCTGGCGATCCGTTCCGATTTCTATGAGACACATCCCGTTTTCGGAATGGTGGTCAATCAGGCGGTCAAGCGCAACGGCGCTCAGCTCCTGGTTGTTTCGGACAAAAAAGGCAAGTTTACCAAACTCCCCAATGCCAAGACCCTTCTCAGCAAGCCCGGTCTTGAAGTGAATGTGCTTAACGCCATCGCCAATGTCCTGCTGGCCGAAGGTCTTGCAGTGACTGAAGGCGTTGAGGGCGTCGAAGAATTGACGAAGGCTCTGGCCGGCTACACACCGGAAGCTGTTGCCACGCAGACCGGCGTCGATGTCGAAGAGATTCGCGTTGCTGCCCGTCAGCTGGCCGCGGCGAAGAAGAGCGCGATCCTTCTGGCCTACGGCCTTCCCTACACGGCTCAGAGCCGTGAGATTGCCGTCGCTGCCGCCAATATCGCGATTTTGACGGGAAATGCCGGCCGCGAAGGGAGCGGGGTCTTCCTGTGCGGGGAAAAAGCCAACAGCCAGGGCGCAATCGATCTCGGTATTCTGCCGGCCGCCGGCGCCATGGGGGCTCAGCAGATGCTCTCCGCCGCCGCCAGCGGCGAGCTGTCCGCCCTTTATGTTGTCGGAGAAGATCCGCTCGCGTCTTATCCGGATCGCAGCAAGGTCGAAAAGGCGCTTGAGGGTGTTCCGTTTCTGGTTGTCCAGGATATTTTCCTCTCCGGGACGGCCCAGCAGGCGGATGTTGTGTTGCCGGCCGGTTCTTTCGCCGAAAAAGACGGCACGTTCACCAACGCTGAGCGTCGGATTCAGCGGGTTCGCCGCGGAATTCCGTCACCCGGCGAAGCGAAACCCGACTCCGCGATTCTTGAAAACCTGCTGTCCCGACTTGGAGCCAAAGTCTCCTATACCGGGCCCGCAGCGATCTTCAAAGAGCTCGTAACGACCCTTCCCGGCTACGATGGTATTGAGTTCGACGGGATCGGAGCGCAAGGGACCGTCTGGGGCGGTGAAACACTGGCTCCGGCGGCAAAGAAGGTCGTCGCAGTCGAGGGGGGCAAGGATCTCGATGCCCCCTGCCAGCTGATTACCGGGAGCGCCCTTTATCACAGCGGGACGGTTTCGACGCGCGCTAAAGGGCCACAGGCGGTGGTCTCCGAGCCTTATCTCGAATTGAACGATGAAGATGCGGCAGCTCTCAAGGTCGCGAATGGCGAAGTTGTGACCGTTAAAGGAAACGGTGCGACCCTTAAGCTCAAGGCAAAAGTCGACCGCCGTCTGCCGCGAGGTGTGGTGTTTGCCCCGTACCACTTTGCCGAAGCCGAGTTGAATCGGCTTTACAAAGGTGAGGCAACCATCGCTGTTGAACTGAGCAAGTGATCTGACGCGACGCAAGGAGAAGCTATGGACTGTCCAAGATGCAGCTCCCCCGTCTCAACGCGGGCCCGTTTTTGCGAGCAGTGCGGGATCAACCTCGAAAAGAATTGCGCTTTCCTGCATCAGAAAGCCCTCGACTACTACCACAGGGGCATGATTGACGCAGCCGTCAAGGTGTGGGATGAGGCCGTTCAGGAAGACAGCGGCTTCAGTAAGGGATTTTATTACAAAGGGCTGGCTCTCTATGATCGCGGCGACCTGCAGGACGCGGTCGATGCATTCCGGCAGGCGCTGAAAGGCGAAAAAGAGCCTTTTCGGGTTTATTTCAAGCTGGGGATGGCCACTTACGGATTGGGGGATCTCGCCGGCAGTATCGAAGCGTTCCAAAATGCGCTCGAAATCAATCCTGGGAGCGCTGAGACGACTTATCGGCTGGGATTGTCCTATCTGCGGAATTCCGAGCTTGATCTTGCTCAACGGACCTTGGAAGCGGCCGTAAAGATCAACCCGCAATATACGAGGGCACTGTATATCCTCGGGATGGTTCTGTCGCAGAAAGGCGAACTTGATTCGGCCATCGACCAGTTCCAGAAGGTGGTCGGCCTGAGCCCGACATACACGGCGGCGCGCTTCGATCTCGGAATGGCGTTCTTTAAAAAAGGTGATTTGGAATCTGCCGCTTCGGAGTTTCAAAAAACCATAGAAACGAACGAGCGTCTCGCGTCCGCCCATTACATGCTGGGTGAATGTTATCGGAAGATGGGGGAACCAAGTGAGGCGATCAGCGCATACGTCAATGCGCTGAAGATTAATCCTCGGGACGCCGACGCTCTCGTTCACCTGGCCGAGTGCAACATGCAGCTTGATTTTCTCGATGCGGCTCGTGAAGCTGTCCAGAAGGCCATTGAGGTGAATCCGGATCACCGCGATGCCCAATACCTTGGTCGCCATCTGAACGAAATGACCACGCCGCACAAGCCCGGTTTTTGATCGCTGTTTATAGAACGGAACAGCCAATTTTTTACTGAAGGAAGAGGATTGTCATGACGCCTGAAGTGTTGAGCCTCTCAAACAGCCCGATGCTGTTTGTGGTAGCCATGCTGGTGAAGATACTCGCCGTGTTCGCCGTTGTGATGCTGATTGTCGCATATGCGACATGGGTCGAGCGTAAAATCATCGGCCATATGCAGACACGTCTCGGACCGACAATGACGGGACCAGCTGGTTTGTTGCAACCGATTGCCGATGGTCTGAAGTTGTTCTTCAAAGAGGACATCATCCCAACTCAGGCCAGCAAGGTCGCCTTCGTCCTGGCTCCCATGATGATCCTGGTGCCGGCGTTTATCACCATCGCCGTCATCCCGTTTGGCCCCGACCTGCGTATCGGCAATTACATCGTGCCGATGCAGATTACCGATCTGAACGTTGGCATTCTGTACATCCTGGCCATGGCCGGCCTCGGGGTTTACGGGATCGTTCTTGCAGGGTGGAGCTCAAACAGCAAATATTCGCTGATCGGCGGGTTGCGTTCGTCGGCTCAGATGATCTCTTATGAACTCTCCGCCGGCCTTTCGATCATCGCGATTTTCATGCTCTCCGGGACTCTGAGCATGCGCGGGATCGTCGCTGCCCAGGCGACCCCCTATCCGCTGATTCATTTCCTGCCCAACTGGTACATTTTCTCCCAGCCTCTGGCGTTTGTCCTCTTCGTCATCGGCTCACTGGCGGAAATCAACAGAACCCCCTTCGACCTGCCCGAAGCGGAAACCGAGCTGGTTTCCGGCTTCTGTACCGAATATTCGTCCATGAAGTATGCCCTCTTTTTCATGGCCGAGTATGCCAACATGGTTGTTATCTCGGCGATCGCCGCGACTCTCTTCCTCGGCGGCTGGGCCGGGCCGTTCCCCGGCATCATCAACATGCTGATCAAGGTATTCGCGTTCATGTTCTTCTTCATCTGGATTCGCGCGACCCTGCCCCGTGTCCGGTATGATCAGCTGATGTACATGGGGTGGAAGATTTTCTTCCCGCTGGCCCTGGCGAATATTGTTGTCACCGGCGCCGTTGTTGTGCTGCTGCAGTAACCATAACCAAGACAAGAGGATAGAACCATGTTCAAAGAGATCGCCAAAGGTCTGAGCATCACCTTAAAGCACATGCTCCCCGGTCATTCGACCACGGTTCAGTATCCCAAGGAGAAACTGCAGCCGTCCGAGCGGTTCCGTGGCCTTCATCGACTGGTTCCGGCGCACGACCGGGAAAAGTGCGTTGCCTGCTACCTTTGTCCTACCGTCTGTCCGGCGAAATGCATTACGGTCGAGTCGGCGGAAAATGCCAAGGGCGAGAAATATCCGAAGGTGTACAAGATCGATTTGTTGCGTTGCATCTTCTGCGGCTACTGCGTCGAGGCGTGTCCGGTCGAGGCAATCGAGATGACCGGCGATTACGAACTCGCCAATTTCAAGCGGGACGACTTCGCCTTCACCAAAGAGCGACTTCTCAAGTAACTGCATAGGAGCGTTGAATCCATGGAAACATTATTCTTCTATCTGGTCGCCCTGGTTGCGGTCGTGTCCGGTCTTCTTGTTGTAAGATGCAAAAATCCGGTTAACAGTGCGTTGGCGCTGGTCAATACGTTTTTCTGTCTCGCGATTTTCTACGTCATGCTTGACGCTCCCTTTATGGCGGCTGTCCAGGTGATGGTTTATGCCGGAGCCATCATGGTGTTGATTATCTTCACCATCATGCTCCTGAATCTCGGCTCCGTCACCCGGGGCCGGGTCACACACGGTGTAGCCTTTGGGTCAATCTGCGCTGCGTTGATCCTGATCGAGGTTGTTTATTTCCTCAACCACAGTTCGGCTGCGGCAACCAAAGGGGCGATTTCCGCACAAGTGGTGAAAGCCGTCGGTCATACGCAATTGATCGGCCAGGCGCTCTTCACAAGATTCCTTCTCCCCTTTGAGATTACCTCGATCCTGCTTCTGGTCGCTATCATCGGCGCCGTGGTGCTGGCAAAAAAAGACGTCTAGTCACGAGAAATGACAGGAGATAGATCATGATCAGCGTAAACCATTATCTGGTGCTCAGCGCCATACTGTTCTCAATTGGAACATTCGGCGTTCTCACGAGACGAAATGCCATTGTCATTTTCATGTGCATCGAGCTGATGCTCAATGCTGTCAACCTATCGTTCATCGCCTTCTCCCAGTACCTCGGGAACCTGGATGGGCAGATCTTTGTCTTCTTCGTCATGACCGTTGCCGCTGCCGAGGCCGCTGTTGGCCTGGCGCTGATGATTACGTTCTTCCGCAATCGCGAGTCCATCGACATCGAAGACATCAATATGTTGAAATGGTAAGCCTTTTGAGGATCGCATAAAGGTTCATTCCGCTCAGAGGAGATATAGATGTACGACAAACTATGGCTCATCCCATTCTTTCCCCTGCTGGGGTTCGTGATCAACGGACTGCTCGGCAAGAAGATCAAGAATGAGAAAGTGATCGGGGGTATCGCAACCCTCGCCATCGCCTCCTCGTTCGTAGTCGCATGTATTGACTTCGTTGCGCTTCTTGGCGATTCGGTGAAGGTCCACCAGCAGGTGGTTGCAACTTGGCTGTCCGTCGGTCATTTGCATGTCAACTGGGGATTTCTTCTCGACCCGCTCTCAGCGCTGATGATCATGGTCGTGACCGGGGTCGGCTCGCTGATCCACCTCTACTCCATCGGTTACATGCACGGGGAAGAAGGGTACTACAGATACTTCTCTTATCTGAACCTTTTCGCCTTTTCGATGCTGATGCTTGTTCTGGGCAGCAATGCTCTGGTGATGTTCATCGGCTGGGAAGGGGTGGGCCTCTGTTCTTATCTGCTCATCGGATATTACTTCCACAAGAAGAGTGCCGGAGATGCCGCCAAAAAAGCTTTTGTTATGAACCGGGTCGGCGACTTCGGATTTCTTCTGGGCATGTTCACACTGTTCTGGGCGCTCGGCAGCCATGGCGTCTGGACGTTGAATTTTGTTGAGATCGGGAAAAATGCCCACCTGCTCGGCGTTGGCAGCAAGGTGGTGACGACCATCACCCTTCTTTTCTTCCTCGGCGCCACCGGCAAGTCGGCTCAGCTGCCCCTCTACACCTGGCTCCCCGACGCCATGGAAGGTCCGACTCCGGTTTCGGCTCTGATCCACGCCGCCACCATGGTCACTGCCGGCGTCTACATGATCGGTCGCATGAATGGGCTGTTTGCCATGGCCCCCCAGACGATGATGGTCATCGCAATCACCGGTGCGACGACAGCGATCTTCGCCGCCAGCATCGCCATGGTGCAAAACGATATCAAACGCGTTCTGGCCTACTCGACGGTTTCCCAGCTCGGTTACATGTTCCTGGCGATGGGAGTCGGCGCGTTCACGGCAGGCATTTTCCACCTGATGACCCATGCCTTCTTCAAGGCGTGTCTGTTCCTCGGGTCCGGTTCGGTCATCCACTCGATGCACCATGCCCTGCATCAGGCCCATTCGCACGACGATCCGCAGGATATGCGCAACATGGGTGGCCTCGGCAAGCACATGCCGATCACCAAATGGACCTTTATTTTTGCGACCCTGGCCATTTCCGGTGTACCTCTCTTCTCCGGGTTTTTCTCAAAAGACGAGATTTTGTGGTGGGCTTACTCTTCCAACCACGGGAACTGGATCCTCTGGCTTGTCGGCTTCCTTGCTGCCGGGATGACCGCTTTCTACATGTTCCGTCAGGTGTTCATGACCTTCTACGGTAAGGAGCGGATCACGGAAAAGGCGCGAGGTCATATTCACGAATCGCCTTTTGTCATGACCCTGCCGCTGATCGTTCTCGGCGCCCTGTCTCTGCTCGGTGGTTATGTCGGCGTTCCGGCTCTTCTCCACGGTTACAACCACCTGGAGCATTTCCTCGATCCGGTTTTCGGGCAGACCATTGCCACCTACGGCATCCATACCCATGAATTCAGCCACGGTGTGGAGCTTGGCTTCATGGGGATGTCCGTAGTCATTGCCTTCCTGGGGATCTGGGTCGCCTACCTTATGTACATTCTCAAACCAGAACTCCCCGGGAAACTGCGCGCTTCCTTCGAGGGGACCTATAAAACCCTTCTTAACAAGTGGTATGTGGATGAGCTCTACGACGCCCTGTTCGTGAATCCGACCAAGCGTCTAGGCACTTTCCTCTGGCAGGGCTTCGACGTGGTGATTGTCGACGGGGTCGTCAATGGTTTCGGTAAGACCGTCACCGGGCTCTCCAGGCTTCTGCGCTTCACTCAAAGCGGGCTGATCCAGAATTACGCCCTGACCATGGTCGTGGGCACGGTGGTGATCGTCGCCTTCTACGTCTTCAGGTAAGAGCACTGTTAGAATCCGATAGAGATATAAGGAGCGAGTTCCCATGACCAACCATCTTCTTAGCCTGATGACATTCCTTCCGCTGCTAGGGATGCTGATTTTGCTGTTTATCCCCAAAGAGCATGGAGGGCTGCTGAAAGGCTTCACTCTGGTGACGTCGTTGATCACCTTCGCCGTCAGTCTGCCCCTGGCTTTCGACGACCGCTTTCGGACGTCTTCGGGGATGCTGTACCACGAATTCGCCAAATGGATCAGCATTGGCGGCTTCTTCCAGATGAACTACAATGTCGGCGTCGACGGCATCAGCCTCTGGCTGGTGCTGCTGACCACGTTCATCATGCCGATTGCCGTTCTCTCCACCTGGCATGCCGTGGACAAGAACATCAAGGGCTTCATGGCGCTGATGCTGCTTCTCGAGACGGCGATGCTTGGCGCCTTTATCTCCCTTGATCTCTTCCTCTTCTACGTCTTCTGGGAGCTGATGCTGATTCCGATGTACTTCATGATCGGCATCTGGGGCGGAGGCCGACGCATCTACGCCGCGGTCAAGTTCTTCATCTTTACCGCCGTCGGCTCGCTGCTGATGCTGGTGGCGATCATCTTCATTTATTATCACGCCATGAAGGCCGGCTTGGCCGTCGACGGCTTCAGCATCCTCGACTTTTATAAGATGTCGCTGCCGCATGATATGCAGATCTGGCTCTTTTTGGCCTTCGCTTTCAGCTTCGCGATCAAAGTTCCGATGTTCCCGGTTCACACCTGGTTGCCCGATGCCCATACCGAGGCGCCGACCGCCGGCTCGGTTATCCTGGCGGCCATCCTCCTGAAGATGGGCACCTACGGTTACGTCCGTTTCGCGATGCCGCTGTTTCCCGATGCGACTCAGACCTTTCTGCCGTTCCTGTCGCTGCTTGCCGTCATCGGCATCATTTATGGCGCTCTGGTCGCGATGATGCAGACCGACGTCAAGAAACTTGTCGCCTACTCCTCGGTCTCTCATCTTGGCTTTGTCATGCTCGGGATCTTCGCCCTGAACATGGAAGGGTTCACCGGCGGGATGCTGCAGATGGTCAACCACGGGATCTCGACCGGTGCGCTGTTCCTTATCGTCGGCTTCATCTACGAGCGTCGCCACACCCGCGAGATCAGCGAGTTCGGCGGACTGGCCAAGCAGATGCCGATCTTCGCGACCATTTTCATGATTATCACCTTCTCCTCCATCGGTCTGCCCGGCACCAATGGTTTCGTTGGCGAATTCATGGTGTTGATCGGTGCGTTTGAGAGCCACCTGCGCTGGTTCGCGGTCTTTGCCACCAGCGGTGTGATCCTCGCTGCCGTCTACATTCTGTGGATGTTCCAGCGTGTCATGTTCGGCGAGCTTAAGAATCCGGCCAACCAGAAGCTGAAAGACCTTTCGATGCGCGAAGTTGCGTTGATGCTCCCCCTGCTTCTGTTTGTGTTCTGGATCGGCTTTTATCCTTCAACCTTTACCGATAAAATGAGCCCGGCCGTGCAGCAGATGATCCAACAGGTGAACGTGCACGAGGTTCAGGCGGCTGAACTCCCTGCAGCCGTTGCCAAGGCGACGACCCAAAATGATCAAGGGGCTGCTCTCAAAGGAACGCCCTCAGTCAAGCCGGTCGGTAAGGTGGCCACCCCTTCGGCCGCCGAATAGCCTGAAGGACTGACACGTACTACCCTGTTTACGGATAACACCGCTTCCGGAGGAGCATTTCCATGAACGATCTGGTGCAACTCGCCATGCAGAACATGAATTTCGGGGCGATCATGCCCTCACTAGTGCTGACCTGTTTCGGCATGGCCCTTCTGCTCGTAAATGTGTTCTCGCCGCGGGGCAAAACGACCCATGTGGCCTGGATCAGTCTGATCGGCATTGTTGTGACAGGCATCGTCTCTATTGGTGCCTGGAATCATCCGCTTGCCGGGTTTGCCGGCAGCGTCAAGCTGGATAATTTTGCGACGTTCTTCAATCTGACATTCCTGGTGGCCGCTGGTTTGACGATTCTGATGTCGGATGATTATCTGAAGCGGGAAGGGTACCCGATCGGCGAATACTACCCGCTGATCCTGTTCACCACAGCAGGGGCGATGTGGATGGCGTCGGGGACCGACCTGATGACGATCTTCCTCGGTCTTGAGGTCCTGTCGATCTCCCTGTACGTTCTTGCCGGGTTTTTCCGTGGCCAGGAGCGCTCCAACGAGGCCGGCCTCAAATACTTCCTGCTCGGCGCCTTTTCGACCGGCTTCCTGCTTTACGGAATCGCCCTGGTTTACGGGAGCACCGGAACCACAAAGATCGCCGGCATCGTCGACTATGTCAGAACCTTCCCTGATGTCGTCACCAGCCCGATGATGATTGCCGGCATGCTGCTGATGGCTATCGGCTTCCTGTTCAAGATCGCGGCGGCGCCCTTCCATATGTGGACCCCCGACGTTTATCAGGGCGCGCCGACTCCGATCACCGCGTTCATGAGCGCCGGGCCGAAGGCCGCCGCATTCGCCGCGTTCCTCCGTGTTTTCGTTCTCGGTATGGGCAGCCTGCAAAGCGACTGGACCGCGGTGCTGTGGGTCCTTGCGGTGCTGACGATGACCATCGGGAATATCGTCGCCATCTATCAGACCAATCTCAAGCGGATGCTCGCCTATTCCTCCATCGCTCACGCCGGCTATGCGCTGGTCGGTATGGTGGCGGCCAACGCCATCGGCCGCTCCGCCATCCTCTTCTATTTGCTGGCCTACACCTTCATGAACCTCGGCGCCTTCGCGATTCTGGTACTGGCCGGCAAGGAAGGCGAGGAAAATCTCACGCTTGAAGGGTTCTCCGGTTTCGGCTTCAAGCGTCCCTTCCTCGGGGTCGCGATGACCATTTTCCTCTTCTCCCTGATGGGAATCCCACCGACGGCTGGTTTCGCCGGGAAATTCTACATTTTCGCCGGAGCCGTCAAAGCCGGATACATCTGGCTTGCCGTGATCGGGGTCCTGAACTCCGCGGTCTCCCTGTATTACTATCTGCGTGTGATGGTTTACATGTATTTCAAAGAGCCGACCGAAGATTACGGCTGGGTCAAGATTCCCGCCGGCCCGGCGATCTCCATTATCATTGCGCTGATTGGAGTCCTTTACCTGGGCCTCGTTCCCGGCGGCGTGATGGAAATGGCCAAAGCGGCCATCTTCTAGACCAGACACCGTTAAAGAGAACGAAAGGCCTCCGGCTCATGCCGGAGGCCTTTTTTTTATTCGTAGACTTATGGATGGAGAGTGCGGACTTCGGTATGATTGAAGCTCGCAACGAGTTCACCCAGAACGTGAAAGGAGTCAACCGTGTCGATTCGCGACTTGCGTGGATTTCTCGAATTGCTGAAAGACGCAGGAGAGTTGCATCGAATATCCGCAGAGGTCGATCCGATACTTGAAGTTTCGGCCATTACCAATCGCGTATCCAAAATGGCCAAAGGGGGCAAGGCTCTGCTCTTCGAGAATCCAAGAGGGGCAGAGTTTCCAGTTGCCACGAATATCTTCGGTTCGCTGCAACGAACGGCCTGGGCCCTGTGGAGCGACGATCTCGGACGCCTTGAAAAACGCATAGCCAATGAATATGCCGCCACGCACGGTGGTACGGCGGTCGAAAGATTTCGGAGATTGATCGAACAGCCTGCATGGCTGCCCCGCCTCGTTGCCAAGGCTGAGTGGCAAAACAAAACACTGGCAAAGGTCGATCTAAAAAAATTACCGGCACTGAAAAACTGGCCGGAAGACGGTGGCCCTTATCTGACGCTGCCAATGATTTTTACCAGGGACCCGGCGAGCGGACGCGGCAATTGCGGGATGTACAGGGTGCAGATCTTCGATGAAAAGACAGCAGGCATCCACTGGAATCGCCACGCTGACGGCGCGAGACACTTCAGTGCCTACCGTGCGCGCAGCAAAAAAATGCCCGTCGCAATTGCCCTTGGCGGCGATACCGCGCTGATGTACGCGGCGGGGGCACCCTTGCCGGGAGGAATCGATGAAGTCGCCTTCGCCGGCTATCTGCGGCAGGACGCACTGGAGATGGTGCGCTGCCAGACCTGTGACCTTGAGGTTCCGGCTTCGTCAGAGTTCATCATTGAAGGGTACATCGACCCGGGGGAGGAGCATGAGGAAGGTCCGTTCGGAAACCACACCGGATACTACGTTCCTGCGGACAAAGCGCCGATGATCCACGTGACAGCCATCAGTCATCGAGACGGGGCGATTTTCCCGGCGACCGTTGTCGGACCGCCGCCAATGGAGGATTGTTATCTCGCAAAGGCCAGCGAGAGGCTGTTCCTTCCGTTGCTGCAAGCTGAGATCCCGGAGATCGTCGACTTGAACCGTCCGCTCGAAGGGATTTTTCATGGCGCGTCATTGGTCTCGATTCGGCGGGAAAACGACAATGATGCCCGGCGCGTGATTGAGCAGCTCTGGGAGATGGGCCCGCTGGGAGGAGGGCGAGTCATCGTCGTTGTCGATGAGGAGATCGATGTCCAGAATGCCGGGCAGGTCTACTGGCGTCTGCTCAATGACATCGATCCTGAAAACGACATGCTGACCAGTGAGAGTCGTCTCGGGATTGACGGAACCAGCAAAAGTTCACGAAACAGAGAAAAGGTCCTGGCGGATGACGAAACTGAACGACGCGTCGAGCAGCGCTGGGCAGAGTACGGTTTCGCAATACGTTGAGGCAGTCAAGGTGACGGCTGGAAAAGACCTTGTTCAGCAAAAGCCACAGGTGTAAACTGAACGACTCAATAAAGCATTGCCCAATCAAGTGGACTGACGAGATGACAACCGCTCCTTTTTTCACAAAGACCAAGACGCTTTTGGAGATGATCAAATTCTCTCACACCGTCTTTGCCTTTCCTTTCGCCCTGATGGGGGTGGTTCTGGCTTCCCTTGTCAGCGGTGCCCCGCCGACGATCGGACAAGTCTTCTGGATCTGCGTGGCAATGGTCGGGGCGCGCTCTGGAGCGATGGGGCTCAACCGCATCATCGACGCTCGCATCGACGCTGAGAATCCGCGCACCGCCGGACGCCACATCCCTGTCGGGCTGGTCTCGCGTGGCGAAGCGTGGTTTTTTGTGGCGGTCTCCTTTGCGGTGCTGCTCGTCGCTGCCTGGATGCTCAACCCGTTGTGTTTCTACCTGGCGCCGGTGGTGATCTTTTTTCTGGGGCTCTACTCGTACTGCAAGCGCTTTACCACGCTAGCCCATATCGTTCTTGGCCTCTGCCTGGGAGCAGCACCTGTCGGGGCGTGGATCGCGCTGCGCGGCGATATCGGCTGGCCGGTGGTGGCGCTCGGTTTCGCGGTTCTTTTCTGGGTCGCCGGCTTCGACATCTTCTACGCCCTCCAGGATCTCGAATTCGACCGCGAGAAGGGGTTGCATTCAATCCCTGCCCGACTCGGCGTCGAACGCTCGCTCAAGCTGGTGCGGATTTTCCACGTGCTGATGGTTGCGCTGCTGCTGCTGATCCCGCTCGGTGTCAAACTCGGCTGGATTTATCTCGCGGGCGTGGCGGTGGTCGCGGCTTTCCTGGTCTATGAACACCGGCTGGTGAAGCCCGACGACCTGAGCCGGCTCGATGCCGCCTTCTTCAGCATGAACGGCTACATCAGCGTCACCATCTTTCTGTTCACCCTGATCGACGCTCTGCACTAGCGATCCTGGAACGGGGAATCGATGAATTCGATTGTCGTCGCCATCACCGGAGCCTCAGGTTCGATTTACGGCCTGCGGCTGACCGAAGAACTCCTCAGGCTCGAAAAACAGGTGACCCTGCTGTTGTCGAAGGCCGGACTCGATGTGTTGCGATACGAGACAGGTCTCGAATGGGAAGGGGCGCCGCCGGCCCGCCGCGAACTGATTCGCAACTACTTCGACGGCAGCCGTCATCTGACTCATTACGGCGAGGACGATCTGTTCGCCCCGATCGCCAGCGGCTCCTCGGCGCCGGAGGCGGTTGTCGTGGCGCCCTGTTCAATGGGGACGGTCGGGCGCATCGCCTCGGGAACCAGCGACGCCCTCATTGAGCGGGTCGCCGACGTGGCGCTCAAAGAAGGGCGTCCGCTGATCCTGGTGCCGAGAGAGACCCCGTTCAACGCCATCCACCTGGAGAATCTTCTGAAACTGGCCCGTGCCGGTGCGACGATCCTGCCAGCGATGCCGGCCTTTTATCACCGGCCCCGCTCGGTGGACGAGCTGGTCGATTACGTGGTCGGCAAGATTCTCGACCGCCTGGGCATCGCTCACCAGCTCCTGCCCCGCTGGGGGGAGGAAGCCTGAGCGCCCGAACCATACGAAAGAGAAAACGATGAAACAGTTCGAAGCGATCCGCGCCAAGCTGGAACAGGGTGTCCGCGTCGAGGATGACGAGGCGCTCGCGCTCTATCAGTCCGACGACCTGCTTGCCATCGGCGAGCTTGCTGCGGTGGCCAATCGCCGTCGCAACGGCGACAAGGTCTTCTTCAACGTCAATCGCCACATCAACTACACCAACATTTGCGTCAACCGCTGCACCTTCTGCGCCTTCTCCAAGGAGGCCGAGGAGGACGGCAGCTACACAATGGCCCTTAACGACGTGCTGGCCAAGGCCGGAGCCGCCGTTGCCGCCGGTGCGACCGAGATCCACATGGTCGGCGGGCTCCACCCCGATCTCCCTTTCGACTTCTATCTGGAGATGCTCGGTGCGATCAAGGCCGACAACCCCGAGGTGCACATCAAGGCCTTCACCGCGGTGGAG
>Ga0102950_1000104_pt1 | contig 20350 bp, 15 predicted proteins | sample SalPon2A_B_D2_MG_FD_78505 | JGI IMG/M metagenome (GOLD analysis project Ga0102950, IMG submission 78505) | Soil microbial communities from South San Francisco under conditions of wetland restoration - Salt Pond MetaG R2A_B_D2_MG | ecosystem: Environmental > Terrestrial > Soil > Wetlands | place...
CTGGAAGGCTATGCTGCCGGCCTGGTGCACGACCTCGAAGCCCGCGGTCATCGCGTGCTCGTCGTGACGCGCCCGGATACCGAATTCGCGCGGCGCAGCAACCACGCCCCCGCATTGATACTGCCGGGCTCCCGCTATTATCCACTGGCGGGCGTCGGCAAACTCTCGCGACTGGCGAAAAACGCGGATGTCATCCATATCCATCGCAGCGCCGACCTGCCGCTCGCGGCAATCGCCAAGGTGTTGGCCCGAAATCGCCCCGCATTGGTCTACAGCCGCCACATGGCGATCTCGCGGGACCGGCGCAAGAGCCTGGTGCACCGGTTCATGTTCAGGCAGGTGGATATGTTGCTGGCGATCACCGCACAGGTCGCGGCGGCAGCCCGTGCCCGGCTGCCATTGCCCGCCGGCCGCATACGGCATCTCGCCCCGGGCGTGGATGCCGGCCCCCGTCCCACGGATTGTTCCACCTTGCGCCCCGGCGGGGTCGATTTCGTTGTCGGCTGCTTTTCGCGCCTGGAACCCGCGAAAGGGCAACATGAATTGCTCGAAGCGCTGGGCAAACTCAAACGCCAGGGCATCGACATCGGCGCCATCATTGCAGGCCCGGCAATGAATCCCGCCTATACCAAGAGGCTGCACGAACAGGCCGCCGAGACCGGATTGGAATCACAGGTACACTTCGCCGGCGCATTAAAAGATGCGCGGCCGGCAATGGCTTGTTGCGATGCGGTCGTCATGCCCTCCCAATCGGAAACCCTGGGTCTCGTCCTGATCGAGGCCATGCTGCAAGGAGTGCCGGTGATTGCCACGGCGGCCGGCGGCGTACTGGAAGTCATCAACAACGGAGAGACCGGCCTGACTTACCCGGTCGGCGATACCGACGCCCTGGCCCGGTGCCTGCAGCGACTGCGGGAAGACCCCGAATTCCGTGCCGGACTGGCACGCGCCGGCCAAGCCATGGCCCGCGAGCGGCACGACCGCAGCCGCCATCTGGCACAACTCGAGGAGATACTGCTATCACTGCAAGAGCGGAAAAAACCGCCCACGGCATGAAATGCAACGCACCTAGGGCCTGAGCACGTAGTGCTCGATCGCCAACCGGTTGCTCCACGAAGCCACTGCCTCGGTCGCGGCGGCCGCGGGAAGCCAGCGCGCCCGCCGGTGCTCCGGACTCAAGCGAACCCGCACCGGGGCGTCAAGCCAGAGCAGAAACCAGTGCTCCCGGTTCTCGCACACGTCAGGCGCGAATCGGATACGCCACTCCGGACGAATAAAGAAACGCGCACCGATCTGGAGATCCTCCAGGGCATCGCTTGCAATGCCGGTCTCCTCAGCCAGTTCCCGCCGTGCGGCGGCAACGACGGATTCGCCCCACTCGAGCGATCCGGTCACGGATTGCCAGAAGCCCGGAGGGTGCCGGCGCTCCAAGAGAAGCACCTCCCGGGCACGGGTGGCAACGACGACCAGGACTGATTCCGGACGCTTGTAAGCGGCGTCCGGCATGCCGTCAACCGCGTATCGGTGCCAGCCGCGTGCGGCGGAACGTGAATAAGCCCAGCATCCCGAGCACTATCAAGGCCGGCCATTCAATCGCGCCTCCACCACCCGACGAACTCTTGGCATTGATCGTCGTCGAGTGCGTGATGTTGTAATTCGAGCCCGGCGTCAGCGCATCCGATGATGTGGCTGCTATCAGGCTGTCCACGCTACCGGCCTTGTTCGCATCGACGCTCAGGGTCAGCTTTGCCGTTCCCCCGTTCGCGGCAACGCTTCCCAGGTTGCAATCCACGAACTGGTTTTGTTCGGTGCATGACCCTTGCGAGGCAGTGGCGCTCACATAGACGAGCTGACCTACCGACGTGGAGCTGTTGAGCGTCTCGAGCAAGTGCACATCGGCGGCATCGTTGGACGTGCTGGCGTTGGTTACGGTGACCGTCATGGTGAAGTTCTGGCCTTCCGTAACCGTACCGGGACCGCTGGCCGACACGTTCAACGTCACCTCGGGACTCTGCAGGTCGGGAGAGATGGCTGCGGCAAAGGCGGAACCAGAACCGGTTGCCGCCGGTTGGGCCGCCCCACTAGTGGCTGGAAGGTTTGCCGAAGTAGTGGCGCCTCCGACGATGACGTCACCCGCGTAAGTACTCGCCGCCGGCGCCAGGCTCAGGCCCGTAACACTATCCGCGGCCCCGCCCCCCAGGTAGGTCGCCTGAGCAAAGCTCGAAAGACTGGCACCCAGCAGCGCGACGAAACCGTCGCTGGCACCGCCCCCATAGCGATAACGGGCACCTGCGTGCTGCGTGACGCAGGCGCCGCCACTCGGGTCGGGCCCCGTCGGCGAGGTGCAGGGGAAATCCGATGAAGAAGTAGTGCCAGCGGCGTAGAGAACGCTGCCGGAAAACGCCAACGCCTGGACATTATCGTCCTTGGCTCCGCCCAGGTAGGTCGCCGCTCCGAGGCTGGTCAGGGCCGGAGACAGGCGGGCGACGAAGCCGTCGGAAGTGCCGCCCTTGCTGGGCTGAGCGCCACCGGAAACGCCCGGCAAACTGGCCGAGTAGGTCAGACCGCCAATGAAAACCTGCCCCGCCTGGCTGGTGCCGTTGGGCGCGATACGGATCACATCGGCACTATCGACGTCCACCCCACCCAGGTAGGTCGCCTGGAGAAGCTGCGTCAGTCCGGGGTCAAGCTTCGCCGCAAAGGCATCGAACGCCCCGCCGGAAGACGCTTGCGCGCCGCTGGCCGCGCTGCTTGCACAGGCGCCGCCAGCTGGCGGCGGGCCTCCGGCATTCGTGCACGGGAAATCGGTTGAACTGGTGTCGCCGGCAACATAAACCAGCCCGGAGGTCGCCGGGGAAGGCGCAACGGTGATCGCGTAGGCCTCGTTCACCCCGCTGCCGCCCAGGTAGCTGGCCTGGCTGACGCTGGTCAGAGCGGGGTTGAAGCGGGCGACAAAGCCCTGGTAATTGGTCGAGGATCCGGCCTGGGGCTGGGCGCCACCGGAAACGAACGGGAAATCGGTGGCCGACAAGGTGCGTCCGGCCAGATAGACGTCGCCCGAGGTGGCCGCACTAGAAGGGGCGATCGCAAGCGCATCGCCATTGTCGAAGCTGCTGCCACCCAGATAGCTCGATTGAATCAATGTCTTCAGATCGGGAGACAGCACCGCCACAAAGGCATCGCCGGTGTTCGCGCAAGCGGTTGCACCACCGCCGCACGTGGGCTGGGCACCGCCCGTGGCGCCCGGAAAATCCCCCGATTGCGTCGTGCCGGCAATATAGACGTCGCCCGCCATGGGCGTGCCGGCCGGCGCGATTGCAAGCGCAGCACCGGAATCATTGCTGCTGCCCCCGAGGTAGGTGGCTTGTATGAGCTGCGACAGGTCCGGGGTCAGCTCGGCCACGAAGGCATCCTGCGAGCCGCTCAGCGCCGTCTGGGCACCGCCGCTGGTACCCGGGAAAGAGGGACTGGTGGTCGTGCCGGCCAGATAGATATTGCCGTTCGCTGCGACTTCCTGCATGGCATTGGCGTTGCTGGAACCATTGGGTCCGCCCAGGTAGGTCGTCCGGATCACCGGGTCGATCACCACCGACCGGTCATGATCGTAATGACCGAGGCGGAAACCGTAGTCATGCGCAGACACCGTGTAGCTCACGTTGACCGGCAGGCGCTTGCCGTGAATGCGCTGCCAGGCGCGCGGCCGCGACAGGGTGACAGGCCCGCGTCCCGTTTCCGCGACGAGCAGGCCGTGGCTGACGTGCAGCCCCCGGACGCCCGCAACCTGCATGCGGATGGCGCCGGCGTCGGCGCCCGGCTGCACCGTGAAAATGCGTTCCACATTATTCCCGTGCACGCGAACCGAGTAATCGACACCGGACCAGACTGCACCCAGGCTGACTTCGGCGTAGGTGCGCAGGTTACCGCGCCAATGGCTGCGACTGGCACCCTGGAAGACATTCACGCGGGTCGCGGCGGGCCGTACGCCCCGCACCGTCGAAACGTTGCCGCCACGCGGGCTTTCGACAAGCGTCCAGCCCCCTGATTTCGCCTTGCCGGAACGGGCCGGCAGGGACAAGACCAAGGCCCCGTTGCGCGTCACGAAGGCCGTGCCCGCAAAGGTCGGGGCGTAAAAGGCAACGCGCCTGCCCAACTGGCCGTTGTTCTCGATGAAGGGTATATCCAGATTCGCAAGACGCGCGCGCTCCCCCGCCGACAGGCGCTTGGCTGCCGTTGCCGAACGGTGCTGGGGCCCGGTGCCGATCCAGATGGCTGCCGTGGCGGCGGCAACGAACGGCACGGCGAAGGCCGTGACCGCAACTCGCGCAGGTATACGCTTCATCGAGTCTCTCCGAATAAATGTGTCATCAATCCCATGGCGTTTACGACCATTGCGGCAATGGGAGGTTCAGTAGTATGGCAGACATCGGCATGCGGCCTCAGGCGGCGCGCCGCAAAAACAGAGGGAAACGGGATTGCGCGGATACCCGTCACCCGGTTTCCAGTCCGGGCTTGAGGCGAATCGACAAGTCGCTCAATTGGCGCGAATCGACCGCCCCCGGCGCACCCGTCATCGGGTCCGAGGCCGTCTGCGTCTTGGGGAAGGCGATCACTTCACGGATGTTGGGCGCCCCGGTCATCAGCATGACCAGTCGATCCAGGCCAAAGGCAATGCCGCCATGCGGCGGAGCCCCGTAATGCAACGCCTCGAGCAGGAAGCCGAACTTCTCCTTCGCCTCGTCCTCGTGGAGGCCAAGCGTATCGAAGACGGCGCTCTGCAGTTCCGGGCGATGAATACGGATGGAGCCGCCACCGATCTCGTAACCGTTCAGCACCACGTCATAGGCTCGCGACAGGGCCTCGCCCGGCGCCTTTTGCAGCGTTTCGGGCGAATCCACGCTCGGAGCGGTGAAAGGATGATGTAGGGCCTGCCAGCGATTCTCGTCCTCGTCCCACTCGAACATGGGGAAATCGACGACCCAGACCGGCGCCCAGCGGTCCCCGACCAGCCCCTGGTCGTGGGCGAGGCGCACCCTCAGAGCCCCGAGCGATTCGCTCACGACTTTGGCCGCACCCGCGCCGAAGAACAGGATGTCACCCGTTTCCGCGCCACAGGCCTCAAGAATGCCGTCGAGCTCCTCGTCCGAGAGGAACTTGACGATGGGCGACTGCAAGCCCTCGCGGCCGCCACCACGATCCGTCACCTTGATCCAGGCGAGGCCCTTGGCCTTGTAACGGCCGACGAAATCCGTATAGGCATCGATCTGTCCGCGCGTCAACGACACGCCGCCGGGCAAGCGCAGCACTGCGACGCGGCCCGCCAGGTCGACGGCCGGAGCGGCAAAGACCTTGAAGTCGGCGTCCTTGACGATGTCGGCGATCTCGACCAACTCCAGCGGAATGCGCAGATCGGGACGATCCGTGCCGAAACGCAGCATGGCCTCGGCATAGGTCAGGCGCGGGAACTCGCCTAGATCGACGTCCAGCTCCTTCTTGAACAGCTCGCGGAGCATGCGCTCCATGAGCCCCATGATCGTTTCCTCGTCGAGGAAGGTGGTCTCGATGTCGAGTTGGGTGAACTCGGGCTGGCGATCGGCGCGCAAGTCTTCGTCACGGAAGCACCGGGCGATCTGGTAGTAGCGTTCCATGCCACTCATCATCAGAAGCTGCTTGAACAACTGCGGCGACTGCGGCAGCGCGAAGAAGCGCCCGGGGTGCGTGCGGCTGGGAACGAGGTAGTCGCGAGCGCCTTCCGGCGTGGCCTTGGTCAGGCACGGGGTCTCGACTTCGACGAAGTCCTGCTCGTCAAGGTACGCGCGCAGGTTGCGCACAATGCGATGGCGTGCCATCAGGCGTTGCTGCATCACGGGCCGGCGCAGGTCCAGGTAACGGTAGCGCAGGCGCAGGTCCTCGTTGACCTCTTCTTCCTCCGGGGTGAACGGCGGCGTCTGCGCCACGGCATGCACCCGAAGCTCCGCGGCCAGCAGCTCGACCTCGCCGCTCGCAAGGTTGGGATTCGTGGTGCCCTCCGGGCGGTGGCGGATCCGGCCTTCGACCTCGATGACCCATTCGCTGCGCAACCGCTCCGCCTGGGCAAAGGCGGCTTCGGCATCGGGATCGAACACCACCTGCAGGAGGCCGGAACGATCGCGAAGATCGACGAAGATCACGCCGCCATGGTCGCGGCGGCGATGGACCCAGCCGGACACCGTTGCGGTTTCATCGATCAGTCGGGTATCGACATCGCCACAGGAATGCGTGCGCACGTATTCGCTCCGTATTTATCTCGCTGATGGCCCCCGCACGAACCGGGAGCAGTGGAACCGGGCATCGGCGAGGCCCCTTGGGCGCCGCACGATCGAGAACGTGGCAGTTTACCGGTCCGCTGGGCAGACAGCAAGGCCGCGCGGCCTGCCAGAGCCGCTTCAGGCCGCTTCGCCCCCGGAGGCATTCTTTTTAGGACCGGACGGGGCCGTATCCGCCGGTTTTCCGCCCGTGTCTGCCTTGGGCTTGTCGGCAGCCGGCTTGGACTCGCCGTCCCCGGCAACGTTGCGGCGGTTCTTGCCCTTGAAATCGGTCTCGTACCAGCCCCCGCCCTTGAGCCGGAAGGCAGCTGCCGAGATCAGGCGCGAGACGCTGCCGGCCGCGCCGCATTCCGGGCAGACTCCGGGATCCGGGTCAGACATTTTCTGCAGGCTTTCAAACTCGTGTCCGCATTTTGCGCAGCGGAATTCATAAATGGGCATCGGGACGTTCCACGCGAATTTTCCTTAGTGTGTGTCCACGTCCGCCAATTCTCAAGTCCCGGGCGGCGCCAAGGGCCATTTCTGCGCGATGGAACCTGACTTTTCCCGATTAGCCAGATATGTGCAAGTGCTCTAAAATGAGTCGTTCATGCGCTCTTCGAGACATCGCCCCATGACCGACGCCTACCTGTTTACCTCGGAATCGGTATCCGAGGGTCACCCCGACAAGGTCGCGGACCAGGTTTCCGATGCCGTGCTCGATGCCATCATCGAGCAGGACACGGCCGCACGCGTCGCGTGCGAAACGCTGGTCAAGACCGGGATGGTCATCGTCGCGGGCGAAATCACGACCAACGCCTGGGTCGACCTGGAGCACCTCGTGCGCGAGGTCATCAAGGACATCGGCTATACCGCCTCGATGGGCTTCGACTGGGAAACCTGCGCCGTACTCAACGCCATCGGCAAGCAATCGGCCGACATCGCCCAGGGCGTGGACCGCAAGAGCCCCGAGGAGCAGGGCGCCGGCGACCAGGGCCTGATGTTCGGTTACGCATCGAATGAAACCGACGTGCTGATGCCGGCACCGATCACCTTCGCCCACCGCCTGGTCAAGCGCCAGTCCGAGCTGCGCCGCTCGGGCGCCCTGCCCTGGCTGCGTCCCGACGCCAAGAGCCAGGTGACGTTCCGCTACGAGGACGGCAAGCCCGTGGGCGTGGACGCCATCGTGGTCTCGACCCAGCACGACGACGGGGTCGACAACAAGACGCTGCGCGAGGCGGTGATGGAAGAGATCATCAAGCCCACCTTGCCCGCGGAATGGCTGGGCAGCGATGCCAAGATCCACATCAATCCGACGGACCGCTTCGTGATCGGCGGCCCGGTAGGCGACGCCGGGCTGACCGGCCGCAAGATCATCGTCGATACCTACGGCGGCATGGCCCGCCACGGCGGCGGCGCCTTCTCAGGCAAGGACCCGTCCAAGGTAGACCGCTCGGCGGCCTACGCCTGCCGCTACGTGGCCAAAAACATTGTGGCGGCCGGACTTGCCGAGCGCTGCGAGATTCAGGTGAGCTACGCCATCGGCGTGGCCGAGCCGACCTCGATCACGGTCGAGACCTTCGGCACCGGCCGTGTGAGCGACGCGGAACTCACCCGCCTCGTCCGCGAGCATTTCGATCTGCGCCCCTACGGCATCCTCAAGATGCTCGACCTGGTGCGCCCGATCTACCGGGCGACGGCGGCCTACGGCCACTTCGGCCGCGAGGAGCCGGAGTTCACCTGGGAACGCACCGACAAGGCCGAACTGCTGGCCGACGCCGCGGGAACAAAGGTCGCCGCGACCGCCAACTGATTCAACGCCCGGCAAGGAGCGTTGCGACAGGGCCCCGCCCTGCCAGGCTTGCCGGACGTTTCCCTTCACAACGGCGCTCACCCGGATATGGAGAACGCAAAGCCATGAACGCAATAGTTCAAGGAACGTTCACCGATTACGTGGTGAACGACATGGGCCTCGCCGACTGGGGCCGCAAGGAAATCGCCATCGCCGAGACCGAAATGCCCGGCCTCGTGGCGACGCGCGAGAAATACGCCGCCGAGCAGCCCCTGAAGGGCGCGCACATCGCCGGCTCGCTGCACATGACCATCCAGACGGCGGTGCTCATCGAAACGCTGGTCGCGCTGGGCGCGAAGGTGCGCTGGGCCTCGTGCAACATCTTCTCGACGCAGGACCACGCCGCCGCGGCAATCGCCGCCGACCAGATCCCGGTCTTCGCCAAGAAGGGCGAGACGGTCGAGGAGTACTGGGCTTACACCCACCGCATCCTCGACTGGGGCGAGGGCTCCGGCCCGAACATGATCCTCGACGACGGCGGCGACGCCACGCTGGCGCTCACGCTCGGCGCCCGCGCCGAAAAGGACCCCTCGCTCCTGGACACCCCCGAGAACGAGGAAGAGACCGCGCTGTTCGCCGCGATCAAGGCACATCTCAAGGACGACCCGCAGTGGTATTCGCGCCGCCTGCCCGCCGTAATGGGCGTGACGGAGGAAACCACCACGGGCGTGCACCGCCTCTACCAGATGGCGCGTGACGGGATGCTGCCCTTCCCCGCGATCAACGTGAACGACTCCGTCACCAAGTCCAAGTTCGACAACCTCTACGGCTGCCGCGAGTCGCTGGTGGACGGCATCAAGCGCGCGACCGACGTGATGGTCGCGGGCAAGGTCGCGATCGTGTGCGGCTACGGTGACGTGGGCAAGGGCTGCGCGCAGTCGCTCAAGGGACTGGGCGCCACCGTGTGGGTCACCGAGATCGACCCGATCTGTGCCCTGCAGGCGGCTATGGAAGGCTTCCGCGTGGTGGACCTGTCGGACGAGGGCACGGTCGAACAGGCCGACATCTTCGTCACCGCTACGGGCAACTTCCATGTAATCGACCACGACCACATGGCGCAGATGAAGAACCAGGCCATCCTGTGCAACATCGGCCACTTCGACTCCGAGATCGACGTCGCCTCGCTGCGCCAGTACGAGTGGGAGAACATCAAGCCGCAGGTGGATCACATCATCTTCCCCGACGGCAAGCGCATCATCCTGCTCGCCGAGGGCCGGCTGGTGAACCTGGGCTGCGCCACGGGCCACCCGAGCTTCGTGATGTCGAACAGCTTCACCAACCAGGTGCTCGCCCAGATCGAGTTGTTCACCAAACCGGGGGAATACGAGAAGCAGGTCTACGTGCTGCCCAAGCACCTCGACGAGGAAGTCGCGCGGCTGCACCTGGAAAAGCTCAACGCACGTCTGACCAAACTCAGCCCCAAGCAGGCCGACTACATCGGCGTACCCGCGGACGGCCCCTACAAGCCGGAGCACTACCGCTACTAAAGCACAGTCAAAAGCTTCCGCAAAAACCAAAGGCCGCATCACCCGATGCGGCCTTTTTATGCTCTGCACTGATCGGGTAAAGAACAACCCGATGCCGCCCGCCATTGCGGATGACGACTTTAGATGCAGGGAGCTGGAGAAGCCGAGGAAAATCTCGCAGCCATCCAGCGTACCAACAAAACAGATCAGCGCTCCGCCCCGAAAGTCAGCGAATTGGTTAAACTGCCCATCCTGCATCGCCATCGGACGATGACCGTATTTCAACAAAAGGAACATCCATGACTACCACCGTTTTCCGCGCGCGGTTCTTCCGCGGGGCACTTTCCGTCGCTGCGCTGACCGTATTGCTGCCTTTTCAGATCGCAGCGCACGCCACGCCCGCGCATGAGTTTCTAAACGGCAAGCTCGTCTGGCGCAGCATCGGGCCGTCCATCGGCGGACGGGTGATCGCCGTGACCGGCGTTCCCGGCGTACGGAATCTCTTTTACATGGGCGCCGTCGACGGCGGCGTATGGAAAAGCACCGATTACGGCGTATCCTGGCACAACATTACCGATGGCAAGTGGTCTTCCGCGAGCGGCAGTGTCGGCGCTATCGCCGTAGCGCCCTCCAACACCAAAATCCTTTACGTCGGTACCGGTGAGTCCGACATCCGCGGCGACATGGTGACCGGGGATGGCATATTCAAGTCGACCGACGCCGGCAAGACCTGGCACTACGCCGGCCTGCGCAACACCCGTACGATCAGCGCGATCGTGGTTGCTCCCCACAACCCGGACACCGTCTACGCCGCCTCGATGGGCCACGTGTTTAAACCGAATGCGGATCGCGGTGTCTTCAAGTCGACGGACGGCGGCAAGACCTGGCACAAGATCCTCTTCGTAAACGGCAAAACCGGCGCCATCGACCTCGTGATGGACCCGCACAATCCGCGTGTGCTGTATGCGGCCATGTGGCAGGCGCAGCGCAAACCCTGGAAGCTTATCGACGGCGGGTCGGGCAGCGGCCTGTACAAGAGTACCGACGGGGGCGCGCACTGGACGAATATCTCGCGCCATCCCGGGTTGCCAAAGGGCGTGCTTGGCCGGATCGGCGTATCGGTTGCGGCAAGCAATCCCCACGTCGTGTATGCGATTGTCCAAGCCAAGGGTGGCGGCGTCTTCCGCTCGAACGATGGCGGGGCCACCTGGAAGCGCGTCAATCACAACTGGAGCCTGCGCCAACGCGGTTTCTATTACACGAGCATCTATGTCGACCCCACCAATCCCGACACCGTGTACGTGCCCAACGTTGACGGCGTGTGGGTGTCCCACGACGGAGGCAAGGCGTTCGCCCTGCTGAAGATGCGCCATGGCGACAACCACATCGTGTGGATCAATCCCGCCGACCCGAAGCTGCTGCTCGTGGGAAATGACGGCGGCGCGACCGTATCGACCAACGGCGGGAAGACCTGGAGCACCGAGCATAACCAGCCGACCGGCCAGTTCTATCACGTCGCGATCGACAAGGCGTTTCCGTTCAACGTGTACGGGGCGCAACAGGACGAGGGCTCGATGGAGGGTCCGAGCGCCGTGCCGGGCGAACCCGTACCCACCCATGCCTGGCACGTTGTGGCGCTCGGTGAAAGCACGTTCGTCGCGCCTGATCCCGGCCATCCGGACGTAACCTATGGCAGCGATTACTTCACGCTCATGCAGCGCTATAACTCGGTGACCGGGGCGCGGCGCTCGGTGAGTCCCGAGCCGGAGTATCGCGACGGCGGCTCCGCGGCCCAGATGAAGTACCGCCTGGGCTGGACGCACCCGATCTTCTTCTCGCCGGACAATCCGAAAAAACTGTTTCTCGCCTCGCAGTACGTCATGACCAGCGAGGACGGCGGGCGCACCTGGAAGGTCATCAGCCCGGATCTGACGCGCAATGACCCGGCCACCGAGGGGCCGACGGGGGGCCCGGTCGATCTCGACCAGACGGGCGCGGAGGTGTTCCCCGACATTTCGGCGCTCGCGGTCTCCACGGTTGATTCACACGTGATCTGGGCGGGCTCCCAGGACGGCCTGGTGCATGTCACCACCGATGGCGGCAAACACTGGAAGCTCGTGACCCCGCCCAAGCTGAAGGAATGGGCCACGATCAGCTCGATCGAGCCTTCCCACGTTTCCGCCGGCACCGCTTACCTGACCGCTTCGCGGTATATGTGGGACGACTACCGCCCCTACGTGGTCAAGACTGTCGACGTCGGCAAGCACTGGACGGTGCTGACCCGGGGCCTGCCGCGGGATGAGGCGGTCTTCGTCGTGAAACAGGATCCCGAGGATCCGTCGCTCCTGTTGCTGGGCACGATCGACACCGTGTACGCGAGCTTCGACGGCGGTGCGCACTGGCGCTCGCTCGGCCTGAATCTGCCCCACGTGGAGGTCCGCGACCTTGCGATCAACACGCGCGAAGGCGAAATCGTTGCCGCCACCCATGGCCGCGCATTCTGGATTCTCGACAACCTTTCGTTGCTCGAACAGCTTTCGCACGGAGCCCGGCCGGGCAAGAATTCGGCGTACCTGTACGCACCGCAGAACACATGGCTCACAAGCGACTACCCGCTGTCGCGTACGACCGTGTTCTTTCATATCCCGCAGGACTACGACGGCAAGACCCCGGTTACCCTGACGTTCCAGGACGATCACGGCAACGTTATCCGGCGGTTCACACTGCATCTGAAGAAGAAGCACAAGAAGCTGCCCGCGACCGTTCGCGACAACCTGCAACCATCCCAGACTAGGCAGATCGACATGGTGAAGCAAACGGCAATCTCGCCTGGCACGAACCGGTTCCGGTGGAATCTGCGCTACGCGGACGCCACGAACGTGATCGGGTTCGAGCCACCCGAGCCGGCAGACGGCATGTCCGGATGGGTGAGCGGTCCGCTCGTGAATCCCGGCGCCTATACCGCGGTCCTGACCTACGGAAAGCATTCCTACAAGAAGACCTTCCAGGTCAAGCTGGATCCCCGGCTGCACACCACCCCGGCGGCCCTGAAGCAACACTTGGCACTGCAGCTGTCGCTGCACCGCACGCTCGACGCGCTGGATCGGAACATCAATGCGGCGATCACGGCCCGTACGAAGCTCAGGAAAGCCGTTGCCGCGCACCAAGTCTCGGAAGCCGCGGCGGCGGGCACGCTGCACGCGCTCGACAAGGCGATCCACGACGTCGTGCAGCTCCGCGTGCGTTCCAGCGAAGGGGACGTGCTGCACAACATGCGCTTGCGCAGCTTCATTGCCTACCTGCAGACCAGCATCGGCCTCGATTACGGCAAGCCCGATCCGGCCCAGGTGGCCGCATACGGGCGCTTGCAACGTGAGGCGAAGAAAGGCGAATCGACACTCCGCGCAGCAACGGCCGCGGCAACACATTTGTACTGACTAATGCGGATGAGCGGCCCGCGTTCTTCCCGGGCCGCTCATCCGTAACCCCGCACGCAGGCAAATGCGGCAGGCCTGCGGCGGGGTGCCTTGAGGGTCATCCCGAGAGACGGACTGAGTGTCGGTTCCCGGCCGGGTTCCAGGCTGATTTCATCGGGCCAAAGTTCGAAGCTCAAAGCAAGGGTGTATCCCCCCTTTGCCGGACGCACGCCCCGGCAGCCATCATTCTCAATTGATGGCTTTGCGCCGGCGTTTCTGCTGGTAGGACAAGGGCCGCGACGATTCTTCACGCAGCCAGCGCACGAAGACGATCAGGGCGCCGATGACGGTCATCATCGAGCCCGGCACCCAGATGAGCAACCCCCCGATCTGCTGGTCGAGCAACCGGCTTACGCCCCAAATACGGCCACTGATGTCGTAGGCCCGGTAAAGGTCGAGGTGCGTGAACGTGATGTAGGCACCGATCAGGATATTGGGAAACAGCGTCGCCAGCACGGCCAGCACGCGGACGCCGTAACGCACGGCGCCGGGCCGCCCGCGCGGGTCGAAGGCCATCCACCAGAAGAACAACGCCGTAATCAGCAGCACGATGTGCTGGAAGTCGTCTATCCCTTCATGCAAGATCGTCATGTTGAAGTACGGCGGCCATTGCCAGACGTAAAAGGCGGCCATCCACAGGACAGCCGACCAGAACGGATGCACCAGGAAGTTCCATAACTTCTGCAGTGGCCGTGCCGACACCAGCGGCTTGAGTACATAGGTGCGCAGCGGCCTGGGAAGACCCGCGATCAGGTTGGCCAGCGGCACTGACAGCGCCAGCAGCATGGGCCCCACCACGCGGATGATCATATGTTGGAACATGTGCGCCGAGAACAGATGCTCCTCGAGCACGTCCAACGGCGGTTCCACCGCGAAGTGCAGAATCAGAACCCCCGAATAAAACGCCAACTGGCGCCGCACTGATTCGCGGCGGCCATGGCGCGCGCGCCGCCTGACTCCGGCCGCGTACCAGACGATGACGACAAGGGTGACGGCCGTGATCCACCACGCCCAGCCTTCCATGAGGTCCACCCCATTCCCCTGCCCGCCATGGGCGAAAGCGGCGGGCGCCAACATCAACGCCAGTACCGTGGCTGCGATTCGCGCGAACCTCAAGCTTCTATCGCCCGGTCGTTTAGGGCGGCCTCCAGCCGCAACGGCAGGCCCTCGAAGCCGCCGTTGGACATGATGACCAAATCGTCCCCGGTCCGGGCCTCGGCCAAGACCTGCTGCATGAGGGCGTCCACATCGGACGATACCGAGAGACGCTTGCCGAGTTCTTCCATTTCCGTCTCCGGATCCCATGCCAGGTCGCCGCGTTTGTACACGAAGACGCGGTCGGCTCCGGCGAAAGCCTCGGCCAGGTGTTCGCCGTGCACACCCTCGCGCATGGAGTTAGAACGCGGTTCGAACAGGACGATCCGCCGCCGGCCCGCTTCGTGAAGCCCCTGCAGCGTACGCGCGATAGCCGTGGGGTGGTGCGCGAAATCGTCATACAGGCAAATGCCGCCGACCTCGGTGCGCAGGGTCAAACGCCGGCGTACGCCGCGGAAAGTCTGCAGCGCGGCCACCGCGTCTTCCAGATGCACCCCCAGGCCGGCCACCACGGAAAGCGCGGCCAGCGCGTTTTCCATGTTGTGGCTGCCGCGCATGCTCCAGTTAATGGTGGCGAACGGTGCGCCTTCCACCCACAATTCGAAGCGCGACGGTGCGATGAGTTGTCCGCTCAACTTCGCCTCGGGGCCGGAACCGAAATGCTCGACCGGTGTCCAGCAGCCCATGCCGAGCACCCGTTGGAGTGCCTTGTCGCCGCCATTGCACACGATCCGGCCATTGCCCGGAACGGTGCGCACCAGATGATGGAACTGGCGCTCGATCGCGGCAAGATCGGGGTAGATATCGGCATGGTCGAATTCGAGGTTGTTCAGCGCCAGTGTCCGCGGCCGGTAGTGCACGAACTTCGCACGCTTGTCGAAAAAGGCCGTGTCATATTCGTCGGCCTCGATGATGAAATACCTGCCGCGGCCGAGCCGCGCCGAAATGTTGAAGTTGTCCGGGACGCCGCCGACCAAGAACCCCGGCTCGTGCCCGGTGGCTTCCAGCAGCCAGGCGATCAGGCTGGTCGTGGTGGTCTTGCCGTGCGTGCCCGCGACGGCAATGACGTGGCGATGGTGCAAAATGCGTTCGGCAACGAACTGCGGACCGGAGATGTAGTCGAGCCCCTCCGCAAGCACCGCCTCCACGGCCGTGTTGCCGCGCGACAAGGCGTTGCCGATGACATAGAGGTCGCAGTCGCGCGGCAGATCGTCCGCGGCGTAGCCGGTGGTTACGGGAATCTCCGCTTCCTGCAGCACGGTGCTCATCGGCGGGTAGAGCGGCCCGTCGCAACCACTGACCTGGTGGCCCGATTCGCTGGCGAGCACCGCCGCGCCGGCCATGAACGTTCCGCCGATTCCCAGGATGTGGATTTTCATTCAAATCTCTACGCGCGCCGACGGGTTATTATGCCGAAGATGAACACCCCCATAGTGATCGACCGCCCCGAAGCGCTGGCCGACTTCGCCGCAGAAGCGGAAAGTTCGCCCTGGCTGGCGCTGGATACGGAATTCGTGCGCGACCGCCAGTACTACCCGCAGGCGGGGTTGGTCCAGGTTGGCACCCCCGGCAAAATCGCGCTTGTAGATCCAGTCGAGCTGACGGATCTCTCCCCGCTGAAAAACCTACTCTGCGACACCGGCATGACGAAGATGCTGCACGCCGGTCGCCAGGACCTGGAACTATTCCTGCTGCTTTTCGATGCCGTGCCGCACCCCTTGTACGACACGCAGCTCGCCGCAGCAATGACGGGCATGGCGCCGCAGGTCGGTTATGCGGCACTCGCCGAGGAGTTGCTGCAGGAACCCCCCGGTATAGCGCTGGGGCGCTATAACTGGCTCAAGCGTCCTCTTGAGGAGAAGGCCATCGGCTATGCCGCTACGGACGTCGAGCACCTGGCCCGCCTGCGCGAGGTGTTGGACCAGCGCCTGGAAGAAGCCGGCAAGCACGGCGAATTCGAGGCGGCGATGCGGGACATGGAAAACCCGGAGCACTATCGCCCGCAACCGGAACGCGCCTGGAAGCGTATCCGGCAGGCGCGGAGGCTGGGGGCGCAGGCACGCGAGCGCCTCAGGCATCTCGCGGCGTGGCGCGAACGCCAGGCAATGGAGGAGAACCGGCCCCGCCAGTGGGTGCTGCGCGACGGAGTGCTCGTCACCCTGGCCCGGCTGGCACCTGGCAGCACGGAAGACCTAGCCGCCGTGCGCGACCTGGCCGCACCCGAGCGGCGCCGCTACGGGCCCGCGCTGCTGGAAACGCTGGCCGCCGTGGCGGCCATGGAAGAAAAGGGAGACTGAGGCCCACTCACGACGACGCCGTCGTATCGTCACCCTTGCCCTTGTCCTTTCCGTCGCCTTCTCCCGGACTCGGCGCCGCGCCCGTCCCGGACTCCGCCGGCTTGCCCGCGGTCAGCCGTGCATGCGCCAGCCAGGCCCGGTGCGCGGCAGACGCCCAGCTTGCGACCGCAATTACCCAGAACGCGATCAAGGCAAAGTGCAGAATCAGGCCGAGGCTGAGCACTATGAGCCGCTCGCCCCGCCCGACCCAGACCTCCTCGAGATCAATGCCGAGCGCCTCGGCCTGGGCACGGGCGTAGCTCGTCAGGTGCGACCCGGATAGCGATAACGCTACGGCCAGAACCCCGGGCCAGGCGCCCCACCAGGCGAAAGCGACCGCGGCGCCCACGTGCAGCAAGGCCTCACCGCCGCGGGATAACAGCGAGTCGAGAAAGGCTCCGCTGTCGCTGACACGCTCTGCTCGGCGCGCGAGCGCACCGTCAACCAGGTCGGCGACGCCGGACAAGAGGAACAGGATGCCCGCGAGGATAAACAACCGGAAGGCTGCCAACACGGCTGCGGCGACGGCGAGATCGAAGCCGGCCCAGGTAATCTGGTCGGGCCGAATGCCCCGCGCCGCCAGCCAGTTCACCAACGGTGCGAGAGCGCCGGCGGACAAACGCTGCGCACGGCGGCGCAGCTTCACGATCGCCGAAATGATTTCCGATTCATCGGTCATGACAGAGCCCCCCGCTCCACAGCTTTCCTACGAAGTTTATGCTACAGCAACCTGGTTCACCACCACTTGCTCCGGCGCACGGCGAGCATGTCCAAGCAACAAAAAAGGCGACCGCGGCCGCCTTTTCGTCCCGCCCGAAGGAAACGCCCGGATCACTTGATCTTGGCTTCCTTGTAGGCAACGTACTTGCGCACGACCGGATCGTACTTGCGGATTTCCATCTTCTCGGGGCTGTTCCGCTTGTTCTTGGTGGTCGTGTAGAAATGGCCGGTCTCCGCGGTGGACACCAGGCGAATTTTTTCACGGGGCGTGTTCTTGGCCATGTCGCTGCTCCTTAAACCTTCTCGCCGCGGGCGCGGATCTCGCCGATCACAACCTCAATGCCCTTCTTGTCAATAATGCGCAGTCCATGGTTCGACACGCGCAGGCGCACGAACCGATTCTCGGACGGCAGCCAGAACCGATGGAACTGCAGGTTGGGCAGCCAGCGGCGACGCGTCTTGTTGTTCGCGTGCGATACGTTGTTGCCCGTAGTCGGGCGCTTGCCGGTCACTTGGCACACTCGGGCCATGGCGAGACTCTCCGTAGAGTTAGGTGCGAATCGGAACGGCGTAGTTTAGCGTCAGAAACGCCGCGTGGCAAGCCTCATCCTTCCCAAGGAGGCAATTTCTTCGGCGCCAACTCACATTTCAGCGCGACGTAGCGCGGCAAGCCCCTGGTGTAGGGCGGATAGGCTTCCCCGGAAATCAGCGGCGCCAGGTAGCGGCGCGCCTTGGCGGTGATCCCGTACCCGTCCGGGCGAATGAAGCCCGCGGGTAGCTTCTTCTCGTGATTGGCGATCCGGCCCAGCGGCGCCGCCTCGATGCGCCAGCGGTAAGGGGCATCCGACGTGCGCCGGATCACCGGCATGACGGCGTTCTCGCCCTTGGCCGCCAGCTTTACCGCCGCCCGGCCCACCGCGATGGCCTGGTCGAGATCGGTCTGCGAGGCCAGGTGACGCGCGGAGCGCTGCAGATAATCGGCCACCGCCCAGTGATGCTTGTGCCCCAGATCGGTGGTCACCATGTCGGCCAGGCGCGGGGCAAGCCCACCCAGTTGCGCGTGCCCGAAGGCATCGCGCGTGCCGCCCTCGGAGAGGAAATTGCCCTCCGCGTCGCGCACGCCCTCCGAGGCCACGACCACGCAATAGCCATAGCGCTTGACGCAGTCGTCGACCCGGCGCAGAAAATCGGCCTTATCGAAAGTGCGCTCGGGGAACAGAATCAGGTGCGGCGCCTGATCGCGCCCTTCGCCCGCAAGTCCCGCCGCAGCAGCGATCCAGCCCGCATGCCGGCCCATGACCTCGAGGATGAACACCTTCGTCGAGGTTTCGGCCATCGAGGCCACGTCGAGGGCCGCCTCGCGGGTGGAGACCGCTACATACTTGGCCACCGAACCAAACCCGGGGCAGGTATCGGTGATCACGAGATCGTTGTCGACCGTCTTGGGAATGCCGATGCAGGCCAGCGGGTAGCCCATCTTGCGGCCGATCTGGGACACCTTCCACGCCGTGTCCGCGGAGTCGTTGCCGCCGTTGTAGAAGAAGTATCCGATATCGTGTGCGCGGAACACCTCGATGAGGCGCTCGTACTGGGCGCGGGATTCATCCAGACCCTTGAGCTTGTAGCGGCAGGAACCGAATGCGCCGCCCGGGGTGTGCTTGAGGGCGTTGATCGCCGCACGCGACTCCTTGCCGGTGTCCACCAGCTCCTCGCGCAAGGCGCCGAGGATGCCGTTACGCCCCGCATAGACCTTGCCGATGACGTCGCGATGCTCGCGTGCCGTTTCGATCACGGCCGAGGCCGTCGCGTTGATAACGGCGGTCACGCCACCCGATTGTGCATAGAAAGCATTGCGTCGCGCCATGGTCCCGCCCCCGAAAACAGTGCAGCATTCTGCCACAAGCCTGCCACGGCGGGGCGGGGCATAACACCCCGCAGATCAATTTTCAATCACCGGGAAAGTGATGCGGAGGATTGACGTGCCTGCAATCCTTGGGTACCTTTGCGGCTCGCGCTGCGGGAAACCAAGGACACCATGCGAATCGTACTACTCGGAGCTCCCGGCTCCGGCAAGGGCACGCAGGCCAAGCGCCTGAGTGAACGCTATGCCATTCCCCAGATCGCCACCGGCGACCTGCTGCGCGAGGCTCTGGCCTCGGGCAGCGAACTCGGGCGCCGTGCGCGCGAGGCCATGGATGCCGGGCGCCTGGTCTCGGATGAGATCGTCCTGGGTATCATCCGCGAGCGTCTGGGCCGCAAGGACGCCGCGAACGGCTTCATTCTCGACGGCTTCCCGCGCAATACGGCCCAGGCCGAGGCCCTGGACAAGATGCTCGAAAAGCTGGGCCAGCCGCTCGACACCGCGCTCCTGCTCGACATCGACCCCGACGCCCTGATCCAGCGGCTCACGGGCCGCCTGTCCTGCCCGGAGTGCGGCCGCGTCTACAACATCTACACCCGCCCGCCGAAACTCGACAACCAGTGCGACCACGACGGTACGGAACTGGTGCATCGCAGCGACGACAACGAGTCCACGATCGAGAACCGCCTGCGCGTGTTCGAATCGCACACGCGGCCGGTGATCGACTATTACAAGGACCGCGAAAAGCTGATCACGGTAGATGCCGAAGGCGAGATCGACGAGATCACCAAGCGCCTGCGCGACGCCCTGAAACCCTTCGCCAGGGCTACCGGCAAGCGCAACAAGGCCTGAATACGAATTCGCCCGCCAAAGGGCGGGCGAACCGATCAGGAATGGCCGCGGCCGGTCAGGCCGTCGTCGAACCCAGGCGCCAGGTCCGCAGACGCGCCGCGAATTCCTCGAGGCCGTGGATGCCGCTCTGCTCGGCCTCGTGGCACCAGGCGCGCAAGCGCTCCAGCACCCGCTCGTTCGAGGCCGCCCGGTCTTCCCAGATTGCACGCAGATTCTCACGATACTGCCAGACCGTGCGTACCTGCGGGAAACGCTCCATCAGGCGCTGCCGATCGCGCAGGGCATTGCGATCGAGGAAGCGGGAATCCCGGACGAGCAGATAGCGCAAGCGGCGCAGCGAGAACCCTTCCGTCCTCCCCTGTTCCTTGCGCAGCAACGGCATCAGGACTTCACGCCGGTAGGCGCGCAGCA
>Ga0102950_1000105_pt1 | contig 20277 bp, 16 predicted proteins | sample SalPon2A_B_D2_MG_FD_78505 | JGI IMG/M metagenome (GOLD analysis project Ga0102950, IMG submission 78505) | Soil microbial communities from South San Francisco under conditions of wetland restoration - Salt Pond MetaG R2A_B_D2_MG | ecosystem: Environmental > Terrestrial > Soil > Wetlands | place...
ACATCAGCCTCGTGCTCGCGCTCGCGAACGAGGCGCCCCGGAAGCTCAGCTGCACGGGCGGCGCCTACCTGCACCCGAACATCGCGGACGTCACCGTCTCGACCCTGACCTTCGACTCCGGCCTGCGCGCGCACATCTTCGTGTCGTGGCTGCACCCCTTCAAGGAGCAGAAGCTGGTCGTGGTCGGCGACCGCAAGATGGCCGTGTTCAACGACGTCCTCCCCGACGACAAGCTGGTCCTCTACCCGCACAACATCGTGTGGAAGAACCACGTCCCGGTGGCCGAGAAGGCCGAGGGCGAGCCGGTGGCCCTGGAGGGCGGCGAGCCGCTGCGCGCCGAGTGCGAGCACTTCCTCCACTGCGTCGAGACGCGCGAGACGCCGCGCACCGACGGCCAGGAGGGCCTTCGGGTGCTGCGCGTCCTGGACGCCTGCGAGCGCTCCCTGCGTGAGGGCGCGGCGGCCGTCGGGGCGGGAGCCCGGGCGGGGATCGGGGCGCTCGCGCGGGACGCCGCCACCGCGCCGGCCGACCCGGACCGTCCCGAGCTTCCCTACTTCGTCCACCAGACCTCGATCGTCGACGACGACGTCGAGATCGGGAAGGGCACCAAGGTGTGGCACTTCAGCCACGTGCAGAAGGGCGCCCGCATCGGCGAGGGTTGCAGCCTGGGGCAGAACGTGCTCGTGGGTCCCGGCGTCCACGTCGGGGACGGAGTCAAGATCCAGAACAACGTGTCCGTGTACGCCGGCGTCACCCTGGAGGACCACGTGTTCTGCGGGCCCTCCATGGTGTTCACCAATGTCATCAACCCGAGGAGCGAGATCCGCCGCATGGACGAGCTCCTGGACACGCCGATCCGCGAGGGCGCCACGCTGGGCGCCAACTCGACGATCGTGTGCGGCCACGAGGTCGGCCGCTACGCCTTCGTGGGCGCCGGGGCCGTGGTGACGAAGGACGTGCCCGAGTACGCCCTGGTCGTCGGGAACCCCGGCCGCGTCATCGGCTGGATGTGCCGGTGCGGAAATCGCATCGACTTCCCCGACGGCGGAGAGGTCGGGCGCTGCCGCGCCTGCGAGACGGAGTACGAGAAGACGGACGGAGGAGTCAGACCCACATGACCGCGAGCGAGGCCCCGATGAAGGCCGACATACAGACGAAGATGGAAGTCCCCCTCCTGGACCTCAACGCCCAGTTCCGGACCATCGAGGACGAGGTCCGCGCCGCCATCGACGGGGTGCTGGAGAGCCAGCACTTCATCATGGGCCCCGAGGTGAAGGCGCTGGAGGGCGAGATCGCCGCCTACTCCGACGCGAAGTTCGGGGTGGGGGTCTCCTCCGGGACCGACGCGCTCCTGGTGGCGCTCATGGCCGCCGGCGTGGGGCCGGGCGACGAGGTCATCACCACGACCTACAGCTTCTTCGCCACGGCCGGCGTGGTCTCCCGCCTGGGCGCCACGCCCGTGTTCGTGGACATCGACCCGGCCACCTTCAACATGGACCCGGAGCAGGCGGTCGACGCGATCAACGACCGCACCCGCGCCATCATCCCCGTCCACCTGTACGGGCGCTGCGCCGCCATGGACCCGGTGATCGACGCCGCCATGGACCGCGGCATCCTCGTCCTGGAGGACGCGGCCCAGGCCATCGGGGCCCGGGACGCCGCCGGGCGCCGCGCCGGCTCGGTGGGGGACATGGGGGCGTTCTCCTTCTTCCCCAGCAAGAACCTGGGCGGCTTCGGCGACGGCGGCATGGTCGTCACCTCGGACGAGGCCCTGCACGAGAAGCTCCGCATCCTCCGCGTGCACGGCGCCAAGCCCAAGTACTACCATCACGTGGTGGGCGGGAACTTCCGGCTGGACGCCCTGCAGGCCGCCATCCTGCGCGTCAAGCTCCGCCACCTGGACCGGTGGACGGAGGCGCGCCGCGCCAACGCGGACCTCTACCGCGAGCTGTTCGCCGGCGCCGGCCTCCAGGACGTGGTCACCCTGCCCACCGACGTGCCGGGGCACATCTACAACCAGTTCGTGATCCGCGTCCCGCGGCGCGACGAGCTGGCCGAGCACCTGTCGCGCTCCGGGGTGGGAAGCGCCGTCTACTACCCCGTGCCCTTCCACCTGCAGGGCTGCTTCAAGGAGCTGGGCTACGCCGAGGGCGACTTCCCGCACGCCGAGAAGGCCGCTCGCGAGGTCCTGGCCGTGCCGATCTACCCCGAGCTCACCCGCGAGCAGCAGGCCTACGTGGTGGAGAGGATCGGGGAGTTCTACCGCTCCTAGGCGAACGAGTGGCCGCCGTCTGGGCCCGCATTCGCGACTGGCTCGGGCGGCGGCGCTTCGTCCGGGCCGTGGCCGTCCTGGCGGGAGGGACCGCCCTCGCGCAGGTCCTGTCCGTCCTCGCGGCCCCCGTCCTCACCCGGCTGTACACGCCCCAGGACTTCGGCCTCCTCGGCGTGTTCGCCTCCATCCTCGCCATCCTCTCCGTGGTGGCGTCCGCCCGCTACGAGGGGGCGATACCGCTGCCCTTCTCCGATGCCGGGGCGGCCAACCTGCTCGTCTTCTCGGTGGGCCTGGCCGTGGTCGTCGGCGGCCTGGTCGCGCTGCTCGCCGCGGTGACCGGCGGCACGGTGCTGGGCTGGCTCAACGCCACGGCCCTGCGGCCCTATCTGTGGCTATTGCCGCTGGCGGTGTTCGGGGCGGGACTCTACCAGGCGCTCAACTACTGGGCGATACGCAAGAAAGCGTACGGTCCCATCGCCCGTACGAGCGTGAGCCGGACCGGATCGCAGGTGGCTGCCCAGGTCGGCATCGGCGCGGTCTCCTCGGGCCCTTTGGGCCTCCTGGTCGGTCAGTTCCTGGGCCAGGTGGGCGGGAGCGGCAGCCTCCTCCGGCTGGTGTGGAAAGAGGACCGGGGGCTCCTCCGGCGCGTGTCGAGCTCCCGCATGAGGGCGATGGCCCGTCGATACCGGCGGTTCCCGATCTACCTCATGGGGGCTTCGTTCCTGAACCGGGCCGGCCTCCAGCTCCCGTCGCTCCTCCTGGTGGCCCTGTACGATCCCAAGGTGGCGGGCTGGTTCGCCCTCGGGCAGAAGGTCATCGCCGTGCCCATGCGGCTGATCGGTACGTCCGTCGGCCAGGTCTACCTGGGGGAGGCCGCCCCCCTGGCCCTGGAAAGTCCGGGGCGACTGAAGAGCCTGTTCCGGCGGACCGTCCTCCACCTGGCGGTGTTGGCGATCCTGCCCGCGCTTCTCCTCATGGTGGTGGGACCGCCCCTGTTCGGATTCGTATTCGGGCACGAGTGGACCGAGGCCGGGGTGTACGCGCGCTTCCTGGCCCTCATGTTCCTCCTGCAGTTCGCCGTGACGCCCGTGTCCCAGACCCTGAACCTCCTGGAGAGACAGGACCTCCAGCTCCGGTGGGACGTGAGCCGGGGCGTGCTCGCCGGCGGTGCGCTCGTCGCCTCGGCACTCCTCGGGGCCCCGGCGCGAGTGGCCATCGGTGCCTATGCCGTGGCCATGGCGCTGGCCTACGTTGAGCTCTACTGGATGTCCTGGCACGCGCTCCAGGAGCGTAGCGGATCGAGGCGGGAGACGCGCGGGTGACCGCCACCTTCGTCCACGTGGTGCTGAATCCCTTCACGCACGACGCCCGCGTCCTGCGGGCCGCGTCGCTGGGGATGGAGATGGGCGGACGGGTGTCGGTCTTCGCCATGCACGGGCCGGGGCTCCCCGGGAGCGAGCGCGTCGACGGCCTGGAGGTGCGGCGCTTCGGCCTCGCGACCCGGCCGCTCCCCAGGAGGCGCGCCTGGCAGATGCTCAAGTACGCGGAGCTGGCGGCGCGGATGACGGCGACCGGCGCCCGGATCCGTCCCGACCTGGTGCACGCGCACGACCTGAACGCGCTGCCCATCGGGTGGGCGATCGCTCGCCTGACCGGCGCGCGGCTCGTGTACGATTCGCACGAGCTGTGGGCGGACCGGTCGCCGGGGGAGCGCCGACCCGGCTGGTTCCTGCGGGCCGGCCTCAAGGCCGAGCGCTTCTTCGGGCGCCGTTCGGACGCCGTGATCACCGTGTCGGATGGCATCGCGGACCTCCTGCGGCGTGACGCGGGACTCCGGGTGGACGGCATTGTGCGGAATCTCCCGGAGCCGGCGCCGCCGTCCTCGGACTCGGAACGCGGCGGGCCGCTCCGGCGGGCGCTCGGCGTGGGCCCCGACGCTCCCGTCCTCCTGTACCAGGGCGGCCTGCATCCGGGCCGCGGCCTCGAGGGGCTCGTGGAGGCCGCGGCGCGCCTCCCCCGCGCAAGCCTGGTCCTCGCCTTTCTCGGAGCCGGCTCCCTGCGAGCGGCGCTGGAGGAGCGGGCCGCGGCGCTGTCGCTCGGATCGGACGTGCGGTTCCTCGAGGCCGTACCGCCCGGAGAGCTACTGGAGTGGACGCGGGGGGCCACCCTCGGGTTGCACCCCATCGAGGCCCGGGGGCTCAATCATCGCTATTGCCTCCCGAACAAGCTGTTCGAGTACATTCAGGCGGGCGTCCCGGTGCTGGTGAGCGACCTGCCGGAAATGCGGCGAGTGGTCGAGGAGTACCGCGTGGGCGAGACGTGTCCGCCGGGCGATCCCGCGGCCCTGGCCGAGCGGATCGGAGTGATGCTGTCCGACCCGGCCCGGCTCGCCACGTACCGGCGGAACACGATCCGCGCGGCGTCCGAGCTCAACTGGAACCGAGAGAAGGGCCGGCTGGCGGAAGTGTATCGGCGCCTGCTGGGAGAGCCCGGTGGGGAGGCCTCGTGAAGATCTTCAGCGTGGTGGGAGCCCGTCCGCAGTTCATCAAGGCCGCCGTGGTCTCCCGGGCTCTGGGCGAGCGGCCCGGCTTCACGGAAGTGCTGGTGCACACGGGCCAGCACTACGACGCGTCCATGTCGGACGTGTTCTTCGAGGAGCTGGACATCCCGCGGCCCGACCGGTCGCTGGGCGTCGGATCGGGCACGCACGCCGTGCAGACCGCCCGCATGCTCGTGCGCCTCGAGGCGGCGCTGGTGGAGGAGGCCCCCGACGCGGTCCTCGTGTACGGGGACACGAACTCGACCCTGGCCGGCGCCCTGGCGGCGGCCAAGCTCCACGTGCCCGTGGCGCACGTGGAGGCCGGCCTGCGCTCCTTCAACCGGGCGATGCCGGAGGAGGTGAACCGCGTCCTCACCGACCACGTCTCCGAGCTCCTGCTGGCGCCCACCGGGACGGCTGTCCAGAACCTTCTCGGCGAGGGCATCGAGCCGGGCCGGATCGAGCGCGTGGGGGACGTGATGTACGACGCGGCCCTCCATTACGCGGGACGGGCGGACGACAGCCACGTCCTGGAGCGCCTGGGCCTGGAGGAGGGCGGCTACATCCTGGCCACCGTCCACCGCGCCGAGAACACGGACGATCCCGCCCGCCTGGAGGTGCTGGTGGAGGCCCTGTCCCGGGTCGGGGAGCGGGTGCCCGTGGTGTTGCCGCTCCACCCTCGTACGCGGGGCGCCCTGGAGGGACTGGGCCGGCTGGAGGCCATGCGCGCCGGCGTGCGGCTCGTGGATCCGGTGGGGTACCTGGACATGATCCGGCTCGAGCGGGCGGCCGCCCTCATCGCCACGGACTCCGGGGGGGTCCAGAAGGAGGCCTTCTTCCACGGCGTCCCCTGCGTGACCCTGCGCGACGAGACCGAGTGGGTCGAGCTCGTGGAGCTGGGCTGGAATCGGCTCGCGCCGCCCACCGGGATCGACCGGGTGGTGAGCGCCGTCGAGGCGGCCCTCGGGAGCCGGGGACGTCCGGGAGAGCCCTACGGGGACGGGCGGGCCGGACTGGCCGTCGTCCGGGCCCTCGAGGAGCGTTTCGGAGGCGCGTGAGCATCCGCAAGGCGGTGCACCTGACATCGGTCCATCCCCCGGGCGACGTGAGGGTGGCCTGGAGGGAGTGTCGGAGCCTGGCCGAGGCCGGATACGAGGTCGTGCTCGTGGCGCCGCCGGCCGCCGGGGGTCCCGGAGGCACGGACCGACCGGCGCGGCTGCCCCCCGGGGTCCGGTGGAGGGAGGTTCCGCGGGCGGCCACCCGTGCGCAGAGGATCTTGCGCACCGTCCCGGCCGTGTACCGGGCGGCGCGCTCCGAGGCGCCCGCCATCTACCACCTGCACGACCCCGAGCTCCTGCCCGTGGGGCTGCTCCTCCGTCTGCGCGGCCATCCGGTGGTGTACGACGTGCACGAGGACGCCCCCCGGCAGATGCGCGCCAAGCCCTGGATTCCGGGGCCGCTCCGGCCGGCGGTCGCCGGCCTCACCGGGGCGGCGGAGCGGATCGCCGCGCGGTGGCTATCGGGGATCGTGGTGGCGAACCCCGTGAGCGTGCAGCGATTTCCTCCGGCGACCACGGTGCTCGTGCGCAACTTCCCGCGGGTGGAGCCCTCGCCGGCGGAGCCGACTCCGTACGAGGAACGGCGACCGGACGTCGTGTACGTGGGGGCGCTCAGCGCGAGCCGTGGCCTGGACGTGATGCTAGAGGTCGCCCGGCGGCTGCCGCGGGGCTCGGGAGGGGGCTCCGGCCCGCGCTTGCTCGTGGCCGGCCGGTTTGCGGTACCCTCGCAGGAGGAGCGGGCCCGCCGCACGCCCGGCTGGGAGCGCTGCGAGTATCTGGGATGGCTGCCCAATCCCGAGGTGGGACGCCTGCTGGACACGGCCCGCGTGGGTCTGGCGCTCCTCCGGCCCACCCCCGCGTACCGGGAGGCGTACCCGACGAAGATGTTCGAGTACATGCTGGCGGCGGTTCCGGTCGTGGTCTCGGACTTTCCCCTGTGGCGCGACGTGGTGGACGACGCGGGGTGCGGAGTGCTGGTCGACCCGTCCCATCCCGCGCAGGCGACCGCCGCCGTGACCTGGCTCCTCGAGCACGACAGGGAGGCGGCCGAGATGGGCCGCCGCGGTCGGCGGGCGGTCCTGGAGCGGTACAACTGGGCGCCAGAGGCGCGTAAGTTGTTGGACCTGTATTCGGCCCTGGAAGGAGACGCCGGGTGAGAGCGAAGCGCATCGGAGCCGTGGGACGGGAGCGGAGCGCGAGCACCGTCCTGCTTGTCTCAGCCTGCCTGCTCCCGGCCGCCTGTCATGCACAGTCGCTACAGACCTCGGTCGTCCGCGAGGCGTATCATCGGACCGTCGTCCGCTCGCGCGATTCGACGCCCCCCTCCGACAACCTGGACGGCGCCCTCGTGTGGCAGGAGGCCTACGTCCTCCAGTCCCTGGTGGACATGTATCAGGCCACCGGCGACACCTCCTACCTGTCCACGTTCGTGGGTCGGGCCGATGCGGTCATCCGCGTGCGGGACGACGTGGCGGGGAGGAAGGAGTGGGACGGCGGCGAGCGGATCGGCTGGCAGACGGCCGATGGGTATACGTTCGGCGGTCCCATCGTCCTCGACGACGCGCACGGCGAGCCCGCGCTCAGCGTGCGTGCGGTCCACATCTCGGACAACGATTCCACGCGAATCGAAGTCACCAGCTCCGACGGTGTGCACTACGCGCTCCGGGTCACGAACACGGCGGAGCGGGGACGGCCCACCGGGCGCGCGTACCAGGATCTCACCCAGGAGACGGCGGAGCGGACGATCGATGGCGACCTGACGCCGGAGGACTGGATCGAGGTGAAGGTGCTGGGACCCCGCGCCCCCGCCGTCACCGATCACCCGCTCCTTTTCCAGGCCGACCGCGCGGTGCTGTCCACCTTCCACGACGCCTTCATCATGATTCCGTTCACGCGCTTCGCCAGCGCTGTGCTGCGCGACAGCGTGAAGGGCTTCGAGGCGCCCGCCCGCAGGTACGCGGCCATGGCGGACACGATCTTCCGCCTCAATCGGCCCTACTGGGTGGACCGGGGCGACTACGGTTTCTACCGCATCGAGCCGTCCGCGCCCTTCTGGATGGCGGGCATGGCCGCGCCCACGAACGTTCAGAGCGCCAACGGCCTGTACCTGCTGGACCTGGCCCGGGCGACCGGTGACACCGCCGCCCGCCGGCGGGCCGGTCAGCTCCTCGGGCTGATCCGCCGCATCAGCCGGGTCACGCCGGATGGGACCTACTCGTTCCCCTACCTGTTCCTGGAAGGCAACACGGGGTGGGGGCCGGGGACGGGCGTGCCGAGGCCTCCGGGAAGCATCTACGCCAGCTTCCGGGGCCGCGACGCCGCCGACGACGCGTCCCACGGGGCGTGGACGGCCCAGTTCGTGTGGACGGCGCACGAGGCGGGCCTCGGGCTCACACCGGCGGAGATGGCGCGCTGGAGGGCCACGGCGGCGGCGATGCTTCCGCCCGCGGGCGCCGCCGGGCTGCGGGTTTCCCTGCGGCTCCCGGGCGGAGCCGACACGGGCCGGCCCGGACGGTTCGACTATACGGCGCCCACCTGGGCCCTGTTCGCCGTGGGAGGCGACTCGACCCTCGCCGTCCGCGCGGCCCGACTCTACGGGGAGCGATTCGGCGACTCGGGCAGCTCGGTCGTCCAGATGGGCTGGGCCCGGCTCGCATGGCTCGCCAGGGCCCTCGAGAAGCCGTCCCGGTGACGACCGCCGACGCGACCGTTCGGTCCGGAGAGCCGGTACGGGAGGCCGGCTGGATGCTGGACTACCGAACCGCTCTGGCGCTCACCTTCGCGGTCGGGTTCGTGGGCCTCTCGATTCCCTACGGCGTGCCCCTGTACGCACCGCTGGCCGCCTACACGTTCCTCTGCCTGATGGCCACGGGACGCCTGGAATTTCCGGTCAACGCCGGGGTGCTGCTGGTCGCGCTGGCCGTGGCCTTCTACCTGCTCGGGCTCCTGAGGAGCGACCGGTTGTGGGGTCAGAACGTAGGCGACCTCAGGAACCTCGTGGGCGTGGCCCTCACGCTGCCGGCCCTGGCGGCGCTCTCGGAGCGCTCCGACTTCGACGTGTTCCGGGCCCGGCTGGCGGCGCTGTGCGGCTGGCTCCTCGGGCTGATCGGCGTCGTGGCCCTGGCCAAGTTCGCGCTCCTCACGCGGGGCGTCAGGATCGGGGCCTTCACGTCGCCCGACGGTACGTACCCGTGGGGCAGCTCCCTGGTCGCCGATTACAACTTCTTCGCGTTCGGCATGCTGGTGGGGACCCTCTCGTGCCTCTTCCGGCAGGCCAGGATCGACGCCGGCCTCGAGCGGACGATCCTCCGGACGCTGGCCGTGGTCACCGTGGTGGCCGGCATTCTGTCCAGCTCGCGCCGCTACTGGGTCGTGGCCGCCCTGGGTCTCCTGCTCCTCCTGGCCTACGGGGCGTTCCGGCTCCTGGGGGCCGCCGTGCGCGTGAGCCGCGGCCGCATGTTCCTGCCCCGGCTGGCGGTGTGGATCGGGACGGCGTTCGTGCTGGCGGGGACGGGCTACCTGGGATGGAGAGTGGCGACCTGGGGCCTGTCGGCCGACGCCTTCCGGGTGTTGTTCGTGCGGCTTTCGACACTGCAGACCGGCACGGGGAGCTTCTCGTCCCGCACCGAGCGCTGGCGGCTGGCGGCTCGCATGCTCGAGGACGCGAGCCCGTGGCAGCTCCTCTTCGGCCAGGGCTTCTCCTACATCCACCGCTTCGCCCTGCACTTCGGCGTCCCCGGCGGAGAGGACTACCCTCACAACCCCATCCTCTCGGCGATTCTCTACTCGGGGATACCGGGCGGGCTCGTCGTGGTGACCCTCATCGGCGGAGCCCTGGCCGGCTACGCGAGGCGGTGGGCGCGTGATAGGTTCTTCCTCGCCCTGTTCGTGTGTGGACTCCTGTTCATCCTTCCCAGCGAGAACAGCATGTTTTCGGCGAAGTTCTTCCCCCTCCTGCTCCTGCTGCCCTGGATGATGCCCGGGCGTCCTCGACCCGCTGCCGGGCCGAGGCTCGCACAGGGAGCGGTCGGCTGATGCCGCGGGTCCGGCCCCGGGCGCCCGGAGTCGGCCTCGCGCTGGCGTGTGGGCTCGGTATCGCCCTGGCGGCGGCCGGCTGCGGCGATTCACCGCTCGCGCCTCCCAGGCTCCTGGGCATCCTCACACCGATCGGCGACTCCGGCGTCGAGGTCCGCATCCAGGACCAGGGCATCCTGGACCGGGACGCCTCGACGATGTGGTACGACCAGTACTCGATCACGGCTCCCGACCTGGGGCCCGAGGACGACCAGGGCGTGCCGCTCGTCGAGGTGAACGGCCAGCTCTACTACCACCCCGTCAAGATCGCTCAGCGAGGGCTGCGCTTCCTGTGGACCTTCGGGCAGACCGGCGACTCCACGTACCTCGACTATGCCTACCGCTTCGCGGCGCGACTGCGGGCCATGGCGAACGTGTCGAGCGATGGGGCCCGCTTCTACCCCTATCCCTTCGACTTCGACCTGCACCACCGGTCCAGCGAGCGGATGAAGGCTCCGTGGTACAGCGGGATGGCCGAGGGGCAGGCGCTGTCCTTCTTCGTGCGACTGTACCGGCTCACCGGCGATCCGTCCTATCGGCAGGCGGCCGACAGCACGTTCGCCACCTTCCTGACCCCCAAGACGCCCGAGGGTCACCCCGATCGGTTCGTCGCCCACGTGGACAGCACCGGCTACTACTGGGTGGACGAGTTCCCGATGGTCCGCCAGAACAACGACACGCTGAACGGCTTCATCTTCGGCGTGTTCGGGCTGTACGAGTACTGGCGGCTGACCGGGGATTCCCGGGCACGCCAGCTGGTGCTGGCGTCGCTCACCACGCTGCGGGCCTACCTGCCCGCGTTCCGCGTGGCGGGCGAGCCCAGCTACTACTGCCTGCGGCACCGGGTCCAGGACTCCAAGTACCACGAGGTGCATATCCAGGAGCTCCACCAGCTGGCGCTGATGTCGGGCGATGTCTACTTCCAGGAGATGTCCGACCTCTTCCGCCGCGACCAGGGGTGAGGGTCGTCTACCTGCACCAGTACTTCAACACCCCGGCCATGAGCGGGGGGACGCGCTCCTACGAGATGGCCCGGCGCCTGGTCGCGGCGGGACACGCCGTCGACCTGATCACCTCCCGGCGGGACGCATCGAGCCCCGCCGGCGGCTGGTCGGTCCAGGAGATCGACGGAATCCGCGTCCACTGGCTTCCGGTACGCTACTCGAACCGCATGAGCTACCGGCGGCGGCTGGCATCCTTCCTACGTTACTCGGTCGGGGCGGCTCGCCGGGCCGTCGGCATTCCCTGTGACGTCGTATTCGCGACCAGCACACCGCTCACCATAGCCCTTCCCGGCATCGTGGCCTCGCGGCGCTGGAGAGTGCCGATGGTGTTCGAGGTGCGGGACCTGTGGCCGGAGGTGCCGATCGCCATGGGAGCGTTGCGCAATCCGCTCGCTCGCGGAGCTGCCCGGGCGCTCGAGCGGTGGGCCTACCGCAGCTCGGCCCGCATCGTCGCCCTGTCGGAGGGCATGGCCGAGGGCGTGCGTCGGACGGGGTACCCCGCCGACCGCGTCGTCGTGATTCCCAACGCGTGCGATACGCGGATGTTCGATCCCTCGCCCGGTCCCGGCCGTGCCTTCCGGGAGGAGCACCCCTGGCTCGGGGACCGACCGCTGGTCCTGTACGCGGGCACCCTGGGCCGGGTGAACGGAGTGGGCTACCTGGCGGAGATGGCCGCCGCCATGAGGGCGTTGGATCCGCGGGTCCGGTTCCTGGTGATCGGGAACGGAATCGAGCGGGAGATCGTGGAACGCCGCGCCGCCGAGCTGGGCGTCCTCGGGACGACCTTCTTCATGCTCCCGCGCCAGCCCAAGCAGGCCATGCCGGCGCTCCTGTCGGCCTCCACCGTGGCGACCTCGGTCGTCGTCGACGTGGCCGAGCTGGAGCACAACTCGGCCAACAAGTTCTTCGACGCCCTGGCCGCCGGCCGCCCGGTCCTCATCAACCACGGGGGCTGGCAGGCGGACCTCCTTCGCGAGACCGGGGCGGGCATCGTCGTGCCTCCGGACCGTCCCCCGGAGGCCGCTCGCCTGCTCCACGAGCTGCTTGTGGATGGAGAGCGCCTGGCCGCGGCGGGCCGCCGCGCGCGCCAGCTGGCGGAGACGAGGTTCGACCGCGATCGGCTGGCCGGCCTGCTGGCGGACACCCTGGAAGCCGCCGTCGGGACCGGGGAGTCGTGAGTCGGTGACGGGAGGCGGGGCGTACCCCGCGAAGCGCTGGCTGGACGTGGCGGGTAGCCTCGTCGGCCTCGTCCTCACGCTGCCCCTGACGGCCTTGATCGCGCTGGCCATCAAGCTGGAGGACCGGGGCCCGGGCCTCTACGTGCAGGAGCGGCTGGGATACGGCGGCGAGCCGTTCCGGCTTCTCAAGTTCCGGAGCATGGTGGTGGGGGCCGACCGCATGGCGGATGGGTACCGGATCCGGCGCGGGGACGAGCGAATCACGCGGGTCGGACGCATCCTCCGCCGGTTCAGCCTGGACGAGATGCCCCAGCTCGTCAACGTGCTCCGGGGCCAGATGAGCCTCGTGGGACCCCGGCCGGCTCTGCTCAGGGACCTGGAGCGTTACTCGGAGCGGGAGCGGCGACGCCTGGACGTGAAGCCCGGAATCACGGGGCTTGCACAGATCTCGGGCCGCGCGTCCATTCCGTGGCGTGAGCGCATCTCGTACGATCTCGACTACGTCGATCGTGCCAGCTTCCTCCTGGACCTCAAGATCCTCGCGACCACGGTGGCCCGCCTGTTTGCACAGCGCGACGTGTATCCCTCGCAGGACCCCTGGACTCCGGACGCGACCGGGGACGGGAGTCCGGACTCCGACGGGGACGGGAGTCCGGCCCCGGACGCTGACGCCCATGGCTGAGGCGCCGCGGTCACCGGCCGAGGACGTCGTGTGCCGGGCCAACGAGGCGCTCCTGGCCCTGGAGGATCGCCTGACGTCCGGCTTCGAGGGGCCCGGGCGGCCGGTGACGTTCATCCTGGGACCGCCCCGCACGGGCACGACGCTCGTGAGCCAGCTCCTGGCGGACCGCGGAGGCTTCGCATACGTGAGCAACTTCTTGGCCCGCTTCTGGTTGGCGCCCTATGTGGGCTCCCGACTGGAGCAGGAGGTCGGCGTGCGGGAGGCCCGTCCGCGCTCCACCTACCGGTCGCGATCGGGCGCCACGCGCGGTCCCGCGGAGCCGCACGAGTTCACCTTCTTCTGGAACCGGTGGTTCGAGCTCGGCCAGGTCACCCAGAAGCTGGAGCCCGCCGAGCTGGAGCGGGTGGACGCGGCCGGCCTGGCCCGGTCGGTGGGAGCCCTGGAGGCGGCCTGGGAGCGGCCGGTCGTCTTCAAGAACAGCTTCTGGTGCAATTTCCAGGTGGCCTTTCTGGCCGACCTTTTCCCTGGCTCGGTGTTCGTGCGCTGCCGGCGGGCGCCGGAGTGGGCCGCCCAGTCCATCGCGCTCAGCCGCGAGGCGCTGCTCGGGTCGCGGGAGCTCTGGTGGTCCATGAAGCCGGCCGAGTTCCCGCGCCTGCGGGCCCTGCCCTGGTGGGAGCAGATCGCCGGCCAGGTGGCCTTCACCGAGCGTGAGCTGTCGCGGAGCCTGGCCGCCCTGGCCCCGGAGCGGGTGATCGAGGCCCCGTACCTGGAGGTCTGCCGCGACCCGCGCGGGTTCGTGGAGCGGGTGGCCGAGGCCGTACGGATCGCCGGGGGCGAGCTGCCGCCGCCGGCCGCGTTGCCCGAGGGGTTCGAGCCCACCAACGAGGCGCGGATCGCCCCGCGGGACGTCCGCCGCCTCGAGGAGGCGCTGGAGCGCTTGTTCTCCGGGGAGACCGACTGATGGGGAGGGCGGGAAGGGCGGGCGAGACGGGAACGGCCGAGGTCCTGACGCTCGCGGAGGACCGCGAGCGCTGGGAGGCGGTCGTGGCGGAGGCGCCCGAGACCGACGTGTACTTCACCGCCGGCTACTACGGGACGTTCGAGACGTACGAGAACTCCGGGGCGCGCATGTTCGTGTACGAGGAGGGGGACGACAGGACCTACTTTCCCTTCTTCCTGCGCCGCATCGGGGAGGAGGACCTGTTCGACGTCGCCACGGCCTATGGCTACGGCGGCTTCCTGGTGCCGGAGCGCCGACGCGGCGACGCGTCGTACGTAGAGCGCCTGACGGCCGCCCTGGACGATTACTACCTGCGGGCGGGGGTCGTGTCCGAGTTCGTGCGATTCCATCCCGTGCTCCGAACGCACACGTTCGCGCCGGTCGAGACGCACTTCGTACAGCCCACGATCGCGGTCGACACGGCGGCCGGATCCGAGGAGATCTGGGAGCGCTACAGCGGATCGCAGCGGCGCGCCGTGCGCAAGGCCAGGCAGGCCGAGCTCGAGTTCGGGATCACGTCGGGGGCCGCGGCCGCGCCGGGCTGGCTCTCGGAGTTCTCGGGCCTCTACCTTCGGACGATGCGGCGCGTGGGCGCCGCCGAGTGGTACCTGTTTCCGGAGACCCTGCTCGAGGAGCACGCACGACAGCTGGGCGGCCACGTTCTGCAGGCCTCGGTGCATGCGGATTCGGGCATGGTGGCCGGTGCGCTGCTCTTGTCCTGGAACGGCCACCTGCATTACCACCTTGGCGCTTCCGAGGCCGACGCGCTCCAGCTTCGGCCCAACAATTGGCTCTTCCACCGCGTGATCGAGTGGGCGCACGAGAACGGATACGCGAGCTTCCACCTGGGAGGGGGAGTGCACGGCGAAGACTCGCTGTACCGATTCAAGCGGGGCCTCGATCCGACCGGTCGGTGCGAGTTCCACGTCGGACGGCGTATCATCCAGCCCGAGGTCTACCGCGAGCTCGCCGACGCCTGGCGCGACGCCGTGCCCGAGGAGTCCAGCTTCGACCCGGACTACTTCCCGCTCTATCGCGCGAAGGTCGAGCATGACTGACATCTCCCGCGGGACCACCCAGGCGCCGCCCCGGATCGGGATGTCGAGCCCCGACATCGACCCGGCCGACATCGAGGCCGTGCTCGAGGTGCTGCGGTCGGGCCGGCTGGCCCTGGGACCCAGTGCCGAAGCTTTCGAGGCGCGGGTGGCCCAGCGTGCGGGCGTCGATCACGCGGTCGCGGTCAGCTCGGGCACCGCGGCGCTGCACCTGGCGGTACGCGCGCTCGGCCTGGGGCCGGGGGACCAGGTCCTGGTACCTTCGTTCACCTTCGTGGCCAGCGTGAACGCCCTCCTGTTCGAGGGCGTCACGCCCGTGTTCGTCGACATTCGCCCGGACACGTACAACCTGGACCCCGATGACATCGAGCGCCGCGTCACGCCGGCCGCCCGCGCTGTCATGACCGTCGACGTGTTCGGCCACCCGGTGGACTGGGACGAGATCCTGCCCATCGCCCGCCGCCACGACCTCCGGATCATCGACGACTCCTGCGAGGCACTGGGCGCCGAATATCGCGGCCGGCCCGTGGGCGGCTTCGGCGACGTGGCGGCGTTCGCCTTCTACCCGAACAAGCAGATCACCACGGGCGAGGGAGGCATGGTGGTCACGGGCGACCCGAAGCTGGCCGAGACGATCCGGAGCCTGCGGAACCAGGGCCGGGGCCGGATGGGCGCGTGGCTGCACCACGAACGCCTGGGCTTCAACTATCGGATGGACGAGATGAGCGCCGCGCTCGGCGAGTCCCAGATGCGCCGCCTCGACGGGATCCTCGAGCGCCGGTCGCGCGTCGCCGCCCTGTACCGGGAGCGGCTCTCGGGCCTCGACACCGTGCGGCTCCCCATCGTGCGCGATGGCGTCCGCATGAGCTGGTTCGTCTACGTGGTCACACTCGATGCGACGCTGGACCGGGACCGCGTGATCGAGTCGCTCGAGGCGCAGGGGGTGCCGAGCCGCGGCTACTTCACCCCGGTCCACCGGCAGCCCTACCTGTCCGACCACCCGAGCGCGTCCGGGGCGCGGCTCCCGGTGACGGAAGCAGCGGCTCGCCGGACGCTGGCTCTCCCGTTCCACGGAGGACTCACGGAGGACGAGGTCGATCGGGTGGGCCGGGCGCTCGAGAAGGCCACACGGTCATGAACGGCGGCGAAGGCCCCGGGCCCGCACGCGGGCCGGCCGGCGGGCCCGCCGCCTCCCGCGCGGCCCTCACGCCCCTCGAGGCCGCCAACGTCCTGCTGCGCCACTGGCGCCTGGTGGTCGGCGTGCCACTGGCCCTGGCGTTCGTGGTCGGCCTCGTCGGCCTCCTGCGGCCGCGCGAGTACACCTCCGGGGCCAGCTTCATGCCCAACCAGGGGAGCTCCAACAATTCCGCCCTGGCCGGCATCGCGGCGCAGTTCGGCGTCAACATCGGAGCTCAGGCGGGCAACTCGCCCGAGTTCTACGCCGACCTGCTCAACTCCCACGACCTGCTGCGCTCGGCCGTGCTCTCCCGCTATGCGTCGTCCAGGGGGGGCGCCGCCGCGGCCGATTCGGGTGCCGCGTCCTCCACGGGCTGGCGCGACCTCGTCCAGATCTGGGAGGTCTCGGCCGGGGACTCCGCCCGGAGCGTCGAGAAGGCCATCACCCTGCTCGGCCGGCGCATGACCGTGGGGGTGCGCTCGCAGACCGGGGTCGTGGAGGTCGCGGTGCACACGCGGGATCCGTCGCTCTCGCGCCAGATCACGTCGCGGCTCATCGACCTCGTGAACACCTTCAACCTGGAGACGCGCCAGTCGCAGGCGGGCGCGCAGCGGAAGTTCATCGAGGGCCGCCTCCAGGTGTCACGCCGCCAGCTCCTCCAGTCCGAGGATAGTCTGCAGGCGTTCCTCGAGCACAACCGGAGCTACCAGAACTCCCCGGAGCTCCAGTTCGAGGAGTCTCGCCTGCAGCGGCACGTGGACCTGCGTCAGCAGGTGTACACCTCCCTGGCACAGTCCTACGAGCAGGCCCGCATCGACGAGGTCCGGACGACGCCGGTCATCACGGTCGTGGATCCACCGGAGCTCCCGGCCCGACCCGATCGCCGCCACTTGTTCCTCTACGTGGGAATCGCGCTCGTCCTGGGGGGGATCGTGGGGATCGTGCTGGCGTTCGCGGCCAGCTACCTGGAGCGGGCCCGGGAGATGGACCCCGGCGAGTTCGACGAGTTCAAAGCCGGATGGCGGTCGATGCTGGCCGACGTTCGCGGGCTGGCTCGCCGGCTGCGCCGCCGTCGGGGGGGGGCCTGAAGCGAGCCCCGACGGGAGTCCTGACGGGAATCGGGAGTGCTCCCGAGGTGCGGCGACGTACAGACCGTCGGGCCGGTGCCCGCCTTTCGGGCCGTCGCGGTCGTTCGCTTCCGGAAGATGGTCGGCAGCCCCTCTCCTCAGCGGGCCATGGGCCACAGCACCGGAATCAGCACCACCGCCATCGCTCCCGCCAGGAGCTGGAGCGGGAGCCCGGCCTTCGTGAAGTCGGTGAAGCGGTAGCCGCCCGGTCCGTACACCATGAGGTTCGTCTGGTAGCCGAGCGGCGTCGCCATCGAGAGCGAGGCGGCCACCGTGACCGCGATGACCAGCGGTCGGGCGGCCAGGCCCAGGTCCCCGGCCACGGACACGGCCACGGGAAACATGAGGGCCGCGGCGGCGTTGTTGGTGATCAGCTCGGTGAGCACGAGCGTCCCCAGGAAGAGGCCCGCCAGCACGCCGCGCGGCCCGAAGGAGGCCGATGCGTCCGTGACGCCCTCGGCCAGGAGCGCGGCCGCGCCGCTCTTCTCCATGGCCACCGCGATCCCGAGCGCCGAGCCGATCACCACCAGTAGCGACCAGTCCACGGCGCGCTTGGCCTCGCCCGGGCTCAGGCATCCCGTCGCGACCATGGCCAGGCCGCCCAGCGCGGCCGCGAGCGTGATCGACACGAGGCCGGTAGCCGCCAGGGTCACCACCGTCGCCAGGACCAGGATCGAGATCCAGCGGTGTTCGTGGCGGGGGGCCGCGCTGTCGTCCACCCGGCTGACCAGGTAGAAGTCGGAGGAGTCGCGGAAGGCGCGGTCGAACCCGGCGGCGGCCTCCAGCATGAGCGCGTCGCCCGGCCGGAGGACGATGTCGCCGATCCGCCTCTCGATGCGCTCGCCGTGGCGGTGGACGGCGATGACGGCGGCGTTGTAGCGGGCCCGGAAGCTGGCCTCGCGGATGCTCGAGCCCACCAGCGGCGAGCCGGGGGAGATCACGGCCTCGTGCAGCTCGAGCGCCTCGTCGCCCCCCGACTTGGACCGCTCCGGCTCGCCGCCCGTGATCGGCTCCAGCCCCCGGTAGCGCCGCAGGTCCACGATCGTCTCCACCAGGCCGGCGAAGGTGAGCCGGTCGCCCTCGGCCAGCCGCTCGGCCGGCCCCACGGGCGCCACGATCCCCGTCGTGCGCTCGATCCGCACCAGGAACAGCCCGGGAAGGTGGCGGAGCCCGGCGTCCTCCACCGTGCGCCCGATGAGCGGCGAGGGGGAGGTGAGCCGCATCTCGGCCAGGTAGCGCCGGGCGCTCTCGGCGTCCGCCTCCACCTGGCTCCGGTCGGGGAGGAGAGCGGGCCCGGCCAGCACCAGGTAGACGAGCCCCACGACCGCGATCGGCACGCCGATCCGGGCCAGCTCGAAGAAGCCCAGCTCGGCCAGGCCGTGGCCCTTCATGAGGCCGTCCACCACCAGGTTGGTCGACGTCCCGATCAGCGTGCACAGGCCGCCCAGGATCGAGGCGTAGGAGAGCGGGATGAGCACGCGCGAGGGCGCGATCCCGCGGCGCCGGGACCAGCGCGTGGCCACCGGGATCCCCATGGCCACGATGGCGGTGTTGTTGAGGAAGGCGGAGGCGACCACCGTGGTGCCGGTGAGCCGCGCGAGCGCCTGGCGCAGCGTGCGGGCCGTGCCGAGCACCAGGTCGGTGACCACCTCCAGCGCCCCGGTCACCTTGAGCCCGGCCGCCACCACCAGGAGTCCGGCGATGGTGAGGAGAACGGGGTTCGAGAAGCCGCGGAGGGCGGCCTCGAAGTCCAGCACCCCCGCCGCCACGAGGACGACCAGGGCGCCGAACAGGAGGACGTCGGGACTGAGGACCTCGCGGGCCAGCGCGACGATGGTGAGCGCCACCACCGCCAGCGTGATCGCCGCGTCGAGGCTCACTCCCGGTAGGCCTCCATGAGCACGTCCGCGACCTCCGGTCGGCTGAACTCGGCCGGCGGCCGCTCCCCGCGGGCCAGCATCTCCCGCACTTTCGTCCCCGACAGGAAGATGCGCTGGTCGGGCCCGGAGGGCGAGGTCTTGGCGGTGGCCATCTGCCCCGTCACCGTGCACCAGAAGGCGTGCTCGAACTTCATGGGCTGGATTCCCAGGGCATCGCGGTCGATGGTCTCGAAGATCTCCTGGGCGTCGTAGGTGCCGTAGTAGTTCCCGACGCCCGCGTGGTCCCGCCCCACGATGAAGTGGGTGCAGCCGTAGTTGCGGCGCATGATGGCGTGGTGGATGGCCTCCCTGGGGCCGGCGTAGCGCATGGCGGCCGGGAGCACGGACAGGAGGACCCGGTCCTCCGGGTAGTAGTGCTCCAGGATGACCTCGTAGCAGCGCATGCGGACGTCGGGCGGCACGTCGTCGGGTTTCGTCTCCCCGACCAGCGGGTGGACCAGGAGCCCGTCCACCAGCTCCAGCGCGCACTTCTGGATGTACTCGTGCGCGCGGTGGATCGGGTTCCGGGTCTGGAAGGCGACGGTGGTGCGCCAGCCGCGCTCGGCGATCCGCTCCCGCACCTTCGCCGGCGTGAGGTTGCGGTCCGGGAAGCCCGACATGTCGTCCTCGTACAGCCAGCGCACCGGGCCGGCCACGTACCTGGGCCCGAGGGCGTGCACGGCCGCCACGCCCGGGTGATCGGTGTCGGTGGTGCCGTACACGGACGAGCACTCGCGCTCGAGCTGCCGGTCGTACACCTCCTCGGCGTCGACCAGTCCGGCCACGCGGCCATCCGGGGCGATGAGCGCGGCGGTGCGGCCGGGCGCCAGCGCCGTGGCCTCCTCGGGCGTGGCCGGCAGCACGATGGGCACCGACCACGGGAGGCCTCCAGCCAGCCGCGTGCGCCCTAGCACCGACTCGTAGTCCTCGCTCCCCATGAAGCCGGTGAGGGGCGAGAGCCCGCCCACCGACAGGAGGTACAGGTCGCTGAGCACGCGGTCGGAGAGCCGGATCCGCGGCATGTCCGCCGCCCCCTCCCTCAGCGCGGCCGCTTCGTCGGGGGCCACGGTCCGGTCGACCAGCGTTCCGCCGTACGGTTCGATCGGCATCGCTCCCCCTACTCCGTCTTCTCGTGCAGCCGGATGTACCCGCGCGCCTCGAGCCAGCCGAGGATCACGTCCACCGACTCGTC
>Ga0102950_1000106_pt1 | contig 20065 bp, 14 predicted proteins | sample SalPon2A_B_D2_MG_FD_78505 | JGI IMG/M metagenome (GOLD analysis project Ga0102950, IMG submission 78505) | Soil microbial communities from South San Francisco under conditions of wetland restoration - Salt Pond MetaG R2A_B_D2_MG | ecosystem: Environmental > Terrestrial > Soil > Wetlands | place...
CGGCAATGATGACAATTAAAATCGCGAGACTGCCGAATATGATAAGGTATTTTGGATCAGAAGAAGCCTTGAACCCTCCCTGTACAGTATTATCGAGATGGATATCCTTCAGGTTCTGCAGATAATACTGATACTTATTACCCTTTTTAAGAAACTCCTCGATACTAATACCTGTAAATTTCTGTAACTGTGGCCCTACATATTTAACAACCATATCCTTGAATTTGGAATCCATAACCTTTGCGCTGGTATTTGGTCTTAAAAGAACATACAGGCTGAAGCTGTTGTTAAGCCACTCCGGGTCCTTTGATCGCGGATTGGTAAGAAAGGATGTCACCATGCTTGCATCAAAATGCGAATTTGAGGGAACATCTCCCATGACACCGGTAACAACATATTTTGTGGTATCCGATCCTACCTTTAATAATTTGTCAATTGGATTCTCATCCCCGAAATATTTTTTTGCCGTACTCTCCGATAATACAACCTTATGGGGACTGTTCAGCAGGTTATCAGGATCTCCTTTGAGAACGGGGATGGAGAAGAAATTAAAGAAAGATGAATCGGCCTGTATAACATTATTATCGGTATATATCTGTTGTTCATACTGAACTACAGTTGGTCCGACACCATCCATTCTCAGGTAATCTTCTACCTCGGGGAACTCCCGGGGCAAAGTGGGTCCCATAACTGCAGGTGTATATGCACCGTTAATCTCCTGTCCTCCGATTTTCCCATTAAGAACAACCCTGTATATCCTGTCCTTTTTAACATTAAATTTATCATAACTGGCCTCATTGATCACATAAAGTGTGATAAGAAGGCTGCAGGCAATTACTATAGCCAGTCCAAGAATATTGATCACTACATATGCACGCTGTCTTTTGAAAGATCTGATACTGTGCTTCAGGAGATTTTTAAACATTGTATGGTTATTTTAGGGTTATGTCTCTTTCACGACCGGTATAATATCCGTTTTGATTTTATCACCCTAAAGACTGTAAATACACTTTAATGTTGCAGCATTAAGACAATTTAATTTATCAACAATGTGAAGAAACGGGTCAATAATGATCCGATTCTCCAAGTCGCAGGATGTACAGGAGAGCTTTCATTTATACAATCCGTCCACTCGTCAATTAAAAAATCCGGTTGATAAAAAAGGATTATACATAATAATAGTATGTTTTTATTAATAGTAATTTTGAACAAACAAACGGAAATTATTATTGTCTCATAATAGAATTGGACCTGAGACAAAAAATGCTATTTCAAAAACAGTACAGTTAAAAATATAACGAAATATGAAAAAGATACTAATCTTCGCAATCGCATCATTACTTGCTATAAGCAGCTGTAAGAAAGAGGATTACCAGCCCGACACACAGACAACAGGAACAAAAATATCAAAAGATATGATCATTAATAATGATCCTGTTTCCTTAAGTCAAAGGATGTCTTATGACAATAATGTGAAATCATACGTTTTCGATGAATCTGCTATAACCAAAGATCTGGGCAGTAAGGGAGCGAAAGGGGCTTCTGTTACTCTTAACCTGATAGCCGCCCTGTACCCGCCGACATATAACGGTGAGGTTTTACAGGCTTCACATGTTAGGATAATAGGCAATTATGCATATGTGTCTTATAACACACAGGGGGACAGATACCTGGGTGGAGTAGATGTGGTAGACATAAGTTCTCCGTACAATCCTGTACTGGTATCGAGTGTTGTTTTTATTAACCCTGAAACAAACAAGGGTATTGATGTAAGTTCTGTTGAGGCATATGAACCTGTGGGCGGAGAAGGAAATACACGTGTATGGATAACGGGGGCTGATGAGACTTCCGATAGTGCATTTGTTGAACAGTATGAATTGAATTCGATGCACCAGTTTGAATCGGATCAGACCATAAAATCATATATCCCTGGTTATGTTGGTACTGATGTAAGATATTTTGATAATAAAATATTTGTTACATCGGCTAACAATGGCGGGCTTACTATTCTTGACGACCAGATGAACAAGCTTAGCTATACAGATATTAGTAATGCCAGGTCTGTGGATATTAATCCTGATTACGAAGTGGTTCTTGGCGGTAATCCCGGGCACCTCTATGATCCCGGTATATGGGACAAGGAAATTGGCGGTGCCATGAATGAGGGTGCAAAATCCATAGTCAGGTTACATAGCCAGTTTGCCCTTGTTGCTCTTGGCGAGGAGGGTGTCAGAAGTTATGACCTGTCCACAGCCACCCCTCCAACACCTGTTTCCTCACTGCCGACTCCTCTGGTACCGGACGGTGCCACAGCATCTGATTATGTATCAAACGGAGTATCTGTTACAAACAACGGCTGGGTTTATATTGCCGATGGAGCAGGCGGGCTGGACGTTGCAAAAATGGATGACAAAGGCAACCTCACATGGCTTGGCAATGTCAATGTTGAAGCATCTGCAAATTATGTAGAAGCCAATAATGAATATTGCTTTGTAGCAAGAGGGGTAAAAGGACTGAAGATCATAAAAGTAACTGAAAACTGATCGAGGTCCTTTATAGTACCTCTCTTGTATATCAACCGGTTCATTACAAATCAAACGGCCCGATAAACTCATTTTTCCCGGTACCGTATACATCACCGGAAATACAGTATTGGGTTCCGGTATAATTAAAGAGCATATAAAATTGTTTCTGTCCTATTGAAAATCCAACTCCTGCTCCCACTTTCTTCACATCGAAGGGAAGACCACCACCGGCCCATGTGTCTATATTATATACCTTTTCAAAGTAACCTCCTCCATCATTATGATATATTGCAAACAGGGTTCCATCCTTATTAATCATATACCTGCTTAAGGTGCCGGTTGACGAGACATCGCGGAACAACATTGCTCCTATCCCATTAAGATTGAAGGGATTACTCCCATTTGCCAGGTTGGATATCGGCTGGGGGTCATTTGTACTCCACAGCCCTGAGCCTGTTATATATGAATATTCGCTACCAGTAACATCCATGATCATTATCCATGGTTGCGTTTCATTATTGCCGTCAATATTGCAGGCCGCACCTATATCAAACGGGGCTGAGCCACTGGTGGCAAGCTGATCGACAGGATACGGACCCATCAGTGTATCAACAGTACTATGCATAAACTTTGTACCGGACATATCTATTAAAATAAATTCGGTACCATTAATGGCATATGCGGCACCAACCGGTCCCATCCTCGAGATCACCTGGCCTTTCCACCTGAAGGTATAAGGAGGCTCACCTCCCGGAGGGTTAGGTTCACATTTGGTCACATCATATCTTGTAGCAAGCTGTACACTTACTATCTGGTTTGACTCAACACTTCTTACAACATAACTAATGGGCAGGCCGCTGGATATGGATGTGCTTTCTGCCAGCAAAGTAACAAGTTGATTAAGGTCAGTCTTACCGACTGTCAGAAGAGTAGTGCTTGCATCTCCTCCAAAAGCAAGAACTTTTATTTTAAGATTATCGAGTTTCGAAAGAGAATTGCCGGAGATATCAACATCAGCACTGTTTACAACCCCGTTGAAAGAGGCATTTATTTCTGCTTCCATATCAGTATAGGAAGATGTGGATTCTATAAGCATATAATATATTCTTCCGTAAGTAACATCGGAAATATAAACGGCAGGGTTCCCGGGTTGGACATACTTTGCCAGGTCAGATGGTGTAACGCTTGGAGCAAATAAACCATCGAGATTAGTTGGAATATCAAAGCTCATAGTATAAAAGCTTTGACTAAGCTTAACAAGTATTTTGTTTGATTTGGTATCAGAACTGAAGCTGAAATCTGAACTTATATCGGCAAAAGCAGACTCAAAATCGACACCAAGCTGCAAAGCCAGCGCTTTTTCACTCTGAACCTGGCTGTAGTTAAAGACAAAATTAGCCGGAAGATCCGGTGGTGCATTAGCTATAATGTGATTCATGGCATTCTGGATAGTGCTTTTTGCCACCATATCGACGGTAAAGCTGGACGAAGTGTTTCCATTATTCAGATCGTACGAAACGGTGCCCCCTGCCCTGTCAACAGCAATTATATCGGGAGTTGCCTTCTTAAGCGAATTACCCTGGAGAAGGCTCCCCGGGTATATAACTGATGCATTGGGATTGAAAAGAGGGAAGCCCTTGTCGCCTCCTCCCGGGGCCATGGCATCATAGGTTTTTGTCGTACATGTCCATACTTCTCCATTTATTACCTGTTGATCACTTTGCTCATTTACAACACTTGAACTCTTGACAGCGGTTTCAGTATCACCACCCGAATTAATGACTTCGGTAAAGCTTGATGGGCCGGGTTCAGTATTGTTTTTATTACATGTGATAAGAAATAGCATTGATACTATCAGTATGACAATTCTTTTCATGGCGGTAAGATTTGAGTTATAAATTTTATAACAATCTATCGTCCATAGAGTTCAATATCAGGCTAATTTAGAATGCACCGGAATCCGCACCTCAGGGCTTTAAAAAATTCCCCGGCTATAGTTTTTTCACGCTTTTAGTTAATCCGGTCTGAGGTAAAAAAACTATATCTGAAGCAGGCACAGCTCTGCAAAGATTAATAAAAATATCAGAGGGCCTCTTCCGATCTGAACAGGTTCCTGACAGCTGCCATTATAATTCCTTCAGGCACCAGAGCGGAAATACCGAAGATAAACCTGTTGATCCTTCCCGGGATTACAACCTTCCTGCCTTTAAACATATCATTCAGAATCTTTGAAGCTACATCCTCAGGGTCGAGAACTGATGCTCTGGCCAACCAGCCGGCTCTTGCTATTCTTTTATTTGTAAGTTCATTTGTCCGTACTGCGCTTGGAATTACAAGGCATGTCTTTACACTTGTCCCATTAAATTCCGAGCCAAGCGCCCTTGTCAGGTAATAAATATACGACTTTGTAGCGAGATATACTGTTTTATATGCTGTAGGTGTATAACAACCAAAACTGCTTATATTCAGTAAGTATGAAGGCCTTTTTTTTAATTCCGGAGTAAAATAAAATGTAAGAAGTGTCAGAGCCCTTATATTCAATAAAATCATTGAGTCTATGATTTTCTGGGAATAAGTTTCCATAGGACCCTCGATACCTATTCCTGCATTGTTTATAAGGATATTAACTCTCAAACCATTCTCTTTGGTCTTCCTGAAGAGTGATTCCGGTCCCTCCTTTGTTGCCAGGTCAATCTCAAAATACTGTGCTTTAATATGATATTTTTCGCTTAGTACCGAGCATAACACATCGAGGTTTTCCCCCGGTAAAGAACTAAGGATAATGTTATGACCCCGTTCTGCCAGTCCTGTGGCAATTGCTTTTCCTATTCCTTTACCGGCTCCTGTCACAAGCGCGTATAAATCTTCAGCCATGAGATTTTTTTTAAGATTTTAACCATTGAACTGTCTTTTCTGCTCCTTCACGGAAAGGAGTTATTCTGTAACCAAGCAACGCCACTGCCTTTTCACTGGAAATAGCTGAAGTCTGAAGATATTTATCCACCCAGGCATCAGTAATAAATGCGGGGGAACCTGATACACGGGACCATAATCCGGCCATTTTCACTATACCTTTTAAGAAGGATTCATTTAATGCTATCAACCTGCGTTTTTTGTTGTAAACACTGCCCAGAATATCAAAAAAATCGCAATAGGATAAATTTTCTCCGCCAAGAATATATCTCTCTCCCCCCTTACCATACATTGCCGCCAGTAAATGCCCGTTTACTACATCATCAATAAATACATAATTTGCAATTGCACTACCATTACCCGGAAGTATTCTCCATAATCCTTTCCCATACATACTAATGATTCTTGTTACCGAGTTGCTGAGAGACATTTTGCCCGGACCAAAAACACGGGTAGGATTTACTACCACAACCTCCATTGAAGAAGAATTATACTTAAATGCCGTCTCTTCAGCGAGTGCTTTGGTCTTTTCATAATATGTATGATATTCCTGTATATGTCTGGTTGTTTCATCAATCCTTTCCCCGTCAACTGAGCAACCCAGGGTTCCTGCTGTTGAAGTAATGATTACCTTCCCAAGCGATCTTTCACTGGCTGCTTCCAATACATTAACTGTTCCTTCAACATTAATAGTGTAAGGAAGCTGTTTGTCCTTCGAAGCAGGTCTTGTATAAGCAGCAAGATGAAAAACCCAGTCACAACCTGTCATACCGCTTTTTAAAACAGCTTTATCTGACAGGCTTCCGTATACTACACTAAAACCAGCTTTCTCAAACTCTTTCCCTAACACTTGATCGCGCACCATGACTGTTACGTTATGATTCTCCCCTGCCAGCTTTTCTGCCAGGTTCCTGCCAATAAATCCTGTTGCACCGGTTATGAATACTTTCATGTCTTTGTATCTTTCAATTTAAGATCCCGGCCGGTACCATGATCAGTATAAACAGGGAATACCTGGTTATTAACGGCAAGCCAGCTGTGTATAAGAAAGGCAAACAGAAAAGAACCAGTCAGGAAAGTAATGTAGCACAGAAGTGCACCGAAAGGGATGGCACCAAGTGTCATAAAAGGTCCCTGGTCGAGATGGGCAAGGGCATACATGATTATGTTTATGGCAAAAGCCATCCAGAAACCATATGCTGCAAAACAGACTGCCCATAAAATCCCTCTGAATAAAAATTCATAACCAAGAATATAAATTATCCATCCACTTATTGTGACAAACCGGTATTCATGAGTTGCAGCCATTGATCTGATTGGGGACCTATTGCCGTTTTTTCTTTTCGCTGAGATAAATGATAAAAATGTAATAATTAAAAATATGACCGGAATAGCATACCAGTATTTGCCTGATAACCCGGCATCAAGCAGCTTATATGAAAGGTTATCATCTGTAGTAGTGCTGAGAATAATAAAAGGTATAACACCGAAAAATATCAGGCCTGTAAATTTAACAAGGAAAAATACAGCTGGCGAGTATGGATTGTGGTTGCCCGTTATATGGGCAATAATGGATCTGCTTCTTACAATGTAATAGAGATACACAGATATTGATACATACAGGATAGCAAGCGGAGCAAAGAATGAAGTATTTGCAGATAAGGCAGTTTGTATGATAACAGGTGCAGTCAAATGGCCAGTCAGGTCGTTTCTTACTAAATTAGGCCAAATTATTTAATTGACAAATTATTTTAAACTCAAATATCCTGGTCCTGAGGTCTTACGGTCTTGCGGTCCTGCGGCCTCTCCATTATTCATATCGGAGCGCATCGACAGGATTCTTCCTTGTCTCCCTCCAGGTATGACCTATTGTTATCAATATTTCAACTGCCAGAACTATAACTAGCCCTGATATGAAAACCCACAAGTTCAGCGAAGTTTTTGCCATAAAATTCTGCAACCACCCGTGCAGGTAGAAATAACTAACGGGTATGGCTGCCATTGAAGCCACAAGAGTCCAAATAACCGAGTTGGAATACAGAAGTACAAGAATTCCCGGGGTTGAGCCTCCCAGTACTTTCCTGATGCCAATCTCCTTTGTACGTTTTGCAAGGTTTTGTGATACCAGCTGAAAGATACCCATCATTAGTATTATAAGTGACAATATTGCTCCCATGGCAGTCAACTGTCCAATTCTGTCATCATCAGCGTAATACTGCCTGTAAATATCACTTGTCAGCCTCGTATTCATAACATAACCGGGATCGAATGATTTCAGTACCATGCCTATTTTATTCATGGCAACTGCCCGGTTGACATTGGGAGTCAGCCTTACCATAATAGTCCTTATAGCATTTGAATAATCTGTCAGAACAAGTGGCTGTACGGCTTTTGCTGCAGATTCATACCTGAAGTCCTTAACAACCCCGATCACATCCATCGGTTGGTCGAACATTACAACCTTTCTTCCCACTGCTGTTGTAAGTCCCAGTTTTTTCATGGCTGCCTCATTCAAAATAACTCCGTTTTTGTCTGCCGGTCTTTCCGGATCGAAAAATCTGCCTTCTTTAAGTTTCACCTGAAGCAATTTACATAATCCGGCATGAATCCTGTATTCATTTATTCCCACCATCTGCTCTTTAGGACTTTCGAGTAACCTTATTCCCTGTCCGCTGGTTCCTCCGCCTATAGTATGAGAAGAAGCTGCCACACCGGCAACTTCCGGAATGCTCATCAATTTATCCTTTATTGAAGGATACTGACTTTTCATTTTGTCGTTCAGGTTAAAAATATTTACCAGGCCACCTGGATTAAATCCTGGAGAAAGGTTCTTCAGGTAGTTTATCTCTTTATTGATTCCAAATAAAACAGTAAACAGAACAAGAGTTATAAATAGCTGTAATCCTCCCGCTATATTCATTACATACTTCTTTCTTCCCGCCTTTGAAGTCCTGGATTTCAATACCGAAACGGGTTGCATCCTGCTAAGGTAAAAGCCAGGGTAGCTACCGGAAAGAAATACTGTGAGAAGAAAAACAAGTGGCAGTGAAAGAATGAATATGGGTTTCTTTAACAGGTTCACAGGAAACTGTCTCTGCATAAGTTTACCAAATTCCGGTAAAAAGAATACCGCAAGAACAAAAGCAATAAAAAATGCTATTGTCACTATAATGGCAGCTTCGCTAAAAAACTGTCTGAATAACTTACCTCTGTCTGCCCCGTTCACCTTCCTTACGCCAATCTCTTTTGCCCGATTCTCCCCTTCAATTACAAAGAGGTTTACAAAGTTTGTAAGTGCCATGAACAGAACCATAAATGCAATTATACCCACGAGAATTATTGTTTGTACACTACCCGAACGAGTCAGGTCCATAGACGCATCCGTATGCAGATGAAGACTTTTGAGAGGCTCTGTCTCAGATGAAAAATCAGCATTGAAAGATTCGAATCCGTCTTTTAACATCTTTGTGTTTTCCTGACAGATCATTAAACTGGTAGCTTTCTGGTCCGCATTGGGGTTAATCAGGTAATAAGTAAAAAACTCCAGTCCGCTCAGGTCGTTAAGATAACTGACAGCTTTCATGGGCATCAGGATGTCGAATGTGAAATGGGTATTTGCCGGAACATCCTCCATAACTGCAGATACGAAAAAAGTCCTGTCACCCATCATAAGAGGTTTTCCTGTTGCAGGTTCATTTCCGAATATCTTCCTTGCAGTCTTTTTGGTAAGTACTATGGAATTTGGATCATCAAGCGAATGCATCAGGTTCCCTTCCACAGGTTTGAAGTCAAAGATTGTGAAAAACGTGGAATCTGCGTATAATAACCTGTTGCCATTAAATCGCGACTGGTTATAACTAAGTTCAACCTGTCCCCCACGATATATCTGTACCGCATTTTCAATACCTGGAACGGTTCGTGGAATATCTGTATATGCCGTCCTAAGGTTAATAGGTTCAACAGATTTGTTGCCATCCTCTGTCCAGATTGAATTAAGTCTGACAATCCTGTCGGCATTTTTGAAATAACGGTCGTAACTCGATTCATGCAGGATAAAAATCACGAGTAAAATTGTTGCTGCCAGGCCAACTGATAACCCGATTATATTGGTTGCCAGGATCATTTTATTTCTTGCCTGGGAGCGTAGCAGTTTTAGTATTTTCATAATATATAATTGGCGATGTTTGAAAAAACCCTGCAACCTGGTTCAAAAAGCATACCATTTTACCAATCTGCTGTCTCCCTGCTTTTTGCAGGACAGGCTTAATTATTTCTGTAAAATTATTTGGCGTTATTAGTAAAATTATTTTACAGAAAATAAATGAAATCTTAAAATGGGACAATCAGTTATTATATACTATCACGCGTTCATCTTTTTGATTCTCGCGATTTTATTTTAATATTGTGTTAGTCACAACAGGTTTAAAATACCGATCATGAAACGCAATACAAAAAATAGTATTGTTTTGGGTATTGATCTCGGAGGCACAAAACTTGCCTCTGCTCTTTTCGACTACGATGGTAATATTCTTCACAGGGATTTCAGGAAACTGGATAACAGGCAGGGTAAGGAAGTTGGGAAATTAGTCACAGGGTGCTTAAAGGAATTAACGGACATAGCAGAATCGTGGGGAGGAAGGGTATCCTCAGCCGGAATATCAATTCCCGGTATCAGCCATATTGGGAAAGGCACTGTCTGGGCACCTAATATTCCGGGATGGAATAATTATCCCCTCATGAAAGAGGTGAAAGAGATCACAGGTGATATTCCGGTTGTAATTGACAGTGACAGATCCTGTCATATAATGGGAGAAGTATGGAAAGGGAATGCCTCGGGTTGCCGTAATGCTGTATATATGGCTGTAGGAACAGGTATAGGTGCCGGCATCCTTGCAAATGGAGAGATCCTTCGTGGAAATAACGATATATCAGGAGCCATAGGCTGGATGTCTCTCGATCGTCCCTTCAGGGATGAATATAAGCAATGTGGATGTTTTGAATATCATGCATCGGGTGAAGGGATTGCAAAAGTAGCCCGTTACTATATATCGAAGGACAAATCATATAATGGTATTCTTTCAAAACAGGATCCCTGCACATTGACTTCACATGAAGTGATACATGAATTCAGGAAAGGTGATCCGCTTGCTGAGAAGGTGATCAGTGAAGCGGTACAATACTGGGGTATGGCTGCTGCTAACCTTATAAGCCTTCTTAATCCAGAGAAGATTATTTTCGGAGGTGGTTTATTCGGTCCCTTGAAATATCTCATAGCCGATATTAAAGCAGAGGCAATAAGGTGGGCTCAGCCAATAGCAGCCGAACAGGTAATTTTTGATGCTTCTGCACTTGAAGGTGATGCTGCTATTTTTGGAGCAGGATACATGGCATTGAGAAATATAAACACACAATAAACCTGAAATGCAAAACATGCAAAATAAAAAAACCATTTTTATTTCCTCATGTGCCGGGATGCTGCTTTTCGGGATATGTATGATATCGCTTGGTTCGATGGCCCCTGCCCTCCGGGAAAAATTTATTCTTGATGATCTCGCTTCGGGAGCAATGTTTTCCGTTTTGCCATTTGGCATCCTTGCCGGGTCTCTTATATTCGGACCCGTAGTTGACAGAAGGGGATATAAATTGCTGCTTTTCCTTTCGTGCATAATTCTCGGAGCAGGCTTCGAAGGAATAGCACTGGCATCGTCGTCTGCCTTCCTTAAGCTTTTTATTTTTATGATAGGCTTAGGTGGAGGAGCAATAAACGGAGCAACAAATTCGCTTGTTTCAGACATAAGTGAACGAGGCAAAGGGGCCAATCTAAGCCTTTTGGGTGTCTGCTTTGGTATTGGGGCACTCGGCATGCCTCTTATCCTTGGTATCGTGGAAAAAAGATTCAGCTTTGAATCAATAATTTCGGTCATAGCTCTTTTTTCAATTTTAACCGGAATTATATACCTGATAATCAAATTGCCTGAGCCAAAACAAACCCATGGTATTTCCATAAAGACACTTTTATCCTTTTTCAGAGACAGGATACTGGTTCTGATTGCTCTTTTTCTCTTTTTTCAGAGTAGCTTTGAAGGTATAATGAATAACTGGACAACATCTTATATGATTGATAATAATGGCGTAACAGCAAACATTGCCCTTTTTACTCTTTCACTGTTCGTAGCAGGAATGACAATAATGAGACTGCTTGCCGGAACGGCTTTCAGGAATATAGGAATCAGGAAAATCATCACTGTTTCTTTCGTCCTTATCCTGGTAAGTATAGTACTAATAAAGAGCTCCGTTTCCACTATGCTTGTTATGACCGGATTTATGATTACAGGTTTCGGGCTGGCATACGGGTTTCCAACAATGCTTGGTTTTGTAGGAGAACGTTATAAAGAACTTTCGGGAACGGCTTTCAGCTTTGTAATTTCGATTGGCCTGATCGGTAATATGTCACTGAATTATTCAATGGGACTAATAGCACAGAAATCCGGAATATCCAGTATGATCCCGGTTATTCTGGGGTTATCTTTTTTCCTCATAATACTATTTTATATTATTATAAAACTCTTGAGAACATAAAGCTTACGACCATAAACAGGTACTTTTTATTCAAACCAATAAAACAAATTAATTATTTAATAAAACAAAAATTATGTTAGCGCAAAAATGGCTCAGTAATGCAAGGTCAATAATGGCCAGCATCGAGAAAACGCAAATGAATAATATCAATAAAGCTGCCTTACTGATGGCAGACACAATAGAATGTCAACGCTGGGTACATACCTTTGGCTGCGGACATGCCACTCTACCCATTGAAGAGATGTATCCGAGAATAGGCGGTTTTGTCGGCTTTCATCCAATGATAGAACTGCCCCTTACATTTTTTACAAGGATCACTGGGGAAATGGGTGTTCACCAGTTCGTCTTTCTTGAGAGAGTTGAAGGATATGGTGTGGAGATCATGAAAGGTTATGATTTTGATAAACGTGATGTGATGTGGCTTTTCTCTCATTCCGGGATAAATAATGTTAATATTGATGTTGCACTTGAGGCAAAAAAGAAAGGCATGAAGGTTGTTGTATTCGGAGCAGAGGCTGCTGCCAAAGGAAGAAAATCAAGACATTCATGTGGCAAGACAATCTTTGACCTGGCAGATGTGGTTGTTGATACATGTGCACCTCTTGAAGATGCATCAGTTGAACTGAAAAACCACCAGGACAAAATTGGTCCTGTATCAACAATGGCCTTTGTGACCTGTGTTTGGATGACTATCACTACAGTAGCTGAGATACTTGCAGAACGGGGAGTAAAGCTGTATATACATCCTTCACATAATGTCCCGGGCGATAATACTGCCCGGCAGAGACTTGATGAAGCCCTGGCAGAGTATAAAAAAAGAATTGCAGGAGTCTAAGATTCCTGCAATTCTTTTTCCATATTATTTTATTAACAGGATACCTGCGTGTTCGCTGCAGAATTATTCTGACATATAAAAAACAAGCTTACCTCCGTTCATTATTTCGTCATAACTTATCCATGACCTTTTAAGCGGTTTGCCGTTAAGTATTGTTTTCCTGACATATACCTTTCCCGGCCCCTGGTTTATAGCTTCAATCGTAAAGGTATGACCGTTACCCAGGTCGATGACCGCATTATTTACCAGAGGGCTTCCCAGGTCGTACCTGTTATCTCCCGGGGCAACAGGGTAAAATCCGAGCGAACTGAATATATACCATGCACTCATCTGACCGCAGTCGTCATTGCCTCCAAGACCGTCGGGAGAAGGCTTATACATACGAGAGATGATATAACGTACCCAATACTGGGTTTTCCGGGGTACGCCGGCATAATCGTACAGGTATGCAACATGATGTGACGGTTCATTACCATGTACATAATTACCAATAATACCATCGCGTGTTATGTCTTCCGTTTCGGCAAAATACTTATCAGGAAGATACATTGTAAACAGCGAATCGAGATGTTGCACAAAGCGCTTCCTCCCTCCCATCATTTCTATAAGTTCATCAGGATCCTGAGGAACATATAAACTGTAATTCCAGGCATTGCCCTCAATAAATCCCTGGTTAATAGTACTGAGCACATCAAAATCCTTTCGGAACTGTCCGTTAATACTTCTTGGTCTCATAAAACCTGAACCCTTATCAAAGACATTTTTATAGTTCTGACCTCTTTTCGCAAATTGTTTTGCCACTGCAGTATCTCCCAATGTGGAAGCAGCCCTTGATATACTCCAGTCATCGAAGGCATATTCAAGAGTGACTGATACAGAAGATCCGCTCTTTTCATAAGGCACATACCCAAGACGCATATAATCACCGAGTCCGTCGTACCACCCGTTTGAGGCGGTTACAATACAGGCATTCAAAGCCCTTTGATAGTCAAACCCGCCAATATTTTTGACAATGGCATCGGCAATCACGGGTACTGCATGATACCCTATCATACACCAGTTCTCATTGGCATAGTGAGACCATACTGGAAGCATATGATGAACACTCTGATCAAAATGAGCCAGCATCGAATTAATCATAAAGGCATTTCTATCCCTTTCAATTATATCAAAAAGGGGATGTAAAGCCCTGTAAGTATCCCATAATGAAAATGTTGTGTAGTTATCAAAACCCTTTGCAGTATGTATGTTCTGATCCAAACCCTTATATTTGCCGTCAACATCCATGTAAAGAGTCGGAGAAAGAAATGCATGATACATTGCTGTGTAGAAATTGACCATATCATTCCTCCCGGGCATTGTAACGTTGATTTTTGAGAGTTCCTTCTCCCATAGTTGCTCACCCTTATGCCTTATTAAATCAAAATCGGAAACGGGTGCTTCTGCTTTCATATTCGCAATGGCTCCTTCTGTGCTTACAGGCGACAATGCTACCCGTATAGTTATCTGTTCCCCCTTTTTTACCCTGAAGTCGAAGTGCCCACGTATTTTAGTACCGGCTGTCTCCGGGAAATTATGTTCCTGGTCAAATCGTCTCCAGAATCCCCTGTATACCTGGGGCTTTGCAAAATCGTGAAATCCATAGGACTCAACCGGTTTTGAGAATGCAATTGCAAAGTAGACCACTCTTGTACGGGCCCAGCCATTTGTCTGCCGGAAGCCTGTTACAAGTGTGTCATTCTCAAGCCTAAGGAATGTCCAAACATCCTTATTATCATAGTTGTAAATCCCATGGATCATATCGAGAATAATATGTGCCTCACCACCTGTATTGAATGTATAACGGTGAACTCCTGTTCTTGCTGTTGCTGTCAGTTCCGCCTTTATGTTATCATCTTCCAGGGTAACAGCATAATAGTCCGGTTTGGCCACTTCGCTCTTATGTGAAAAAGATGACCTGAAGCCTGACAGTGGTTTATCTGCTGTTCCCGGGTTCATCTGTAATGTACCGCATTCCGGCATAATTAAAATATCGCCAAGGTCAGAATGACCTGTCCCGCTAAAATGTGTATGACTGAATCCAACTATGGTGCTGTCCGAATACTGGTAACCTGCACAGTATTTATAGACATCAGGATTATAACTGCCATCAGAGGCATAAGGGATAGTGTCGGTATCGGGTGACAACTGAACGCTCCCGAATGGCACTGTAGCACCCGGATATGTATGCCCCATCCGGTCGGTTCCGATCAAAGGATTTACATACTGAATTAAATTAGCCCCTGACTTATCCGGGTTGAATCTGCTATTATCAGGTGATTGCGAAAGAGCATCCGGCGATACAGAGATTGCTGTTATCAGCAGGATTGAAATGTATAAAAAACGATGATTCATGATATTTTATTTATTAAGCCGGTAAAGATATGCAATAAGACTTTTTATGACCTGACTTTTCAACACAAAAAGGACCCGTAACATTTTTTTGTTTTTATTAACTATTTTTAATTATCCTTTTGTAAATCTAATTTGTTAATAATGTAATTCTGAATAAATATTTTGTCATTATGGAAACAAATATAAAGTATACAGCAACAGATATGGGCCCACTGGATGAAATAACAAGAGTTATGCTAAAAGACACACTTGGTCTTACCGGTGCCGAGATATCGGCAAACCGTATGCAGGCGGGCGCATCCAGCCCTTTTGCTCATGCTCATAAACGAAATGAAGAGATATACCTTTTTATTTCGGGTAAAGGTTTTTTCTGGTTAGATGGAGATGTAATAACTGTTAGGGAAGGAAGTGTTGTAAAAGTGCCTCCTGCCACTTTCCGCTATCTTAAAGCTGATGAAGAAGGCTTGTCATATTTTTGTATACAGGTTGATGAAGGTTCACTGGTACAGGCAACAAGGGATGACGGGATACGTTCTGATGAAATACCCCGGTTCTGACACAACGGACAAGCGGCAGGACCAGCCATTCAACTTTAAACATTTATCATTTCCTGTTGTTTATTACTAACGATACCATAACCATATGGTATATAAACATATATAGCAAATGAACAAAAGGAATAAATACAGGCCGGTTTCGATTTACCTGCTGTTTCTGACAGGTTTCATGAGTATCCTGTCATTGTCAGCCTGCGGAGAAACCGGTTCAAACAGGAATATTATGGAACAGGAAGGAAAATCAGTTACTGCAGGAGATGAAAGCCCGGTTGCATTTGATTCAAATGCAAATGATACTATCACTTTAGGAGGAGGGTGTTTCTGGTGTGTTGAAGCTGTTTATGAAAGACTTGCAGGAGTTGTAAGCGCAGTCTCCGGTTTTTCAGGTGGAAACGTTAAAAACCCATCATACGAGGAAGTATGCACAGGGCTTACAGGGCACGCAGAAGTTGTTCAGATAGCTTTTGATACTGCAAAAGTTTCGCTTGACGAGATCCTCAAAGTCTTTTTTACTGTACACGATCCTACAACACTAAACAGGCAGGGTAATGATGTGGGGACACAATACAGGTCTGTTATTTTTTACAGGAATAATCACCAGAAAGAAGTTGCAACTTCAATAATTAATGCCCTCAACAAAGAAAAAGTTTACGATAGCCCTGTTGTAACCCAGGTCGAACCTTTTACAAAATTCTACAAGGCTGAGGATTATCACCAGGAATACTATGATAACAATAAAAATCAACCTTATTGCAGGTTAGTCATTCAGCCCAAACTGGAAAAATTCGAAAAAGTCTTTAAAGACAGGCTCAAAAAGTGATTTACTAATTATCCGGAATACATGTTTATAAGAAATATCCGGTTTGTCTTTTTGAATATTTCCTATTTCTCCATAAAATAGCTTTATGTCGACACAAAGACGATAATCTACAGATATTCATTAGATTTGGTTAGATTCAGCTTTACTCTGCTGCTGATCATTGTTTTTTATCTGTTCTAACCTAAATCTATAACTCTATGGCCGACAAAAAAACCGAAAAAGAAGAATCAATAAACAAATCCTTTTCCAGGAGGAAGTTTATTAAGACCACAGCTGCTGCAACTGCCGCATTTACGATAATACCAAGCGTGGCTATGGGTAAAAAACTGGGGCATCAGGCACCCAGCGATACTCTTAATGTTGCCCTGATTGGTTCAGGAAACCAGGGATCAGGCGATATCACAAGCATCTGTAAGGTTGAAGTGTCATCATCTCAGCGTAATCCGTTCGGAATGGCCTCCAAGCCTGGTACCGAAAGGCTTGTTGCTGTATGTGATGTTGACTGGGGTTACGGACCTGTGCAGGGTACGTTCGAAAAATTCCCCAGTGCTAAAAAATACAAAGACTGGAGGAAGATGTATGATGAGATGGGAAAATCGATAGATGCCGTTGTTGTCGCAACAGCTGATCATAACCATGCCAATCCTACAGCTACAGCCATTACTATGGGAAAACATGTATATACGGAGAAACCGCTTACACACTCTATATATGAGTCACGTCTACTGACAAAACTTGCTAAGAAGTACGGTGTTGCAACACAGATGGGAAATCAGGGTTCTTCAGGTGAGGGAGTCAGACAGGCTGTGGCCTGGGCATGGGCAGGTGAAATTGGTGAAGTCCGCAAAGCTGATGTATGGACAAGTCGTCCGATTTGGCCCCAGGGTCTTGACACACCTGCGGAAGCTATGAAAGTGCCAAAAACACTGGATTGGGACCTGTTCATAGCCCATATGCCATTCATGCCTTATAATTCGGCATACCATCCGTGGAATTTCAGAGGCTGGTGGAATTTTGGGACAGGAGCTTTTGGTGATATGGCCTGTCATAATATGCACCCTGTTTTCAAAGTGCTTAACCTGGGATATCCCACACAGGTACAGGGACAGTCAACAACCTTAAAGAAAGATGCATGTCCACATGCACAGATTGTGAAAATGATCTTCCCGTCCCGTCCAAATCTTCCTAATATGGCTATGCCTGAGGTGGAAGTGACCTGGTACGACGGAGGTTTCCATGCAATGATACCTGATACACTTCCTCAGGGAAAACAGTGGCAAGGTGAAGGTTGTGCACTTTATGGCACAAAAGATACACTCGTCCTCGGAAGTCATGGGTCAAATCCTTACCTGCTCTCAGGAAGGACACCATCTTCGCCGGAGATATTGAGGGTAGTTCCCGACAACAACCACTATCTCGACTGGGTGGCTGCATGTAAAGACCCTGACCTGCGTGACAAAACAGCTTCACATTTCGGCGAAGCAGGGCCATTTAATGAAATGGTTCTGATGGGAATTCTTGCAGTAAGACTTCAGAAGCTAAACAGGATACTTGACTGGGATGGCCCAAATATGACATTCACAAATATAGCCGATGATGAGAAGGTATCCACATGGTCGGAAATGTTTGATATAGGTAAGATGATGGCTGCAGCCAATGCCTCTGCTAAAAGTGCAGGTGGTGCCGGTAAAGGGGCTCAGCGTCCTGCAATGCCGGGAATGCCTGGTTTTGAGGATCCCAGTGCTAAAAATGTGAAAGAATTCATGTCGTCACTCATCAAACATGAATATCTTAACGGCTTTAAATTGCCTGATATGCCCGCTTAATAATAATGAAAAGAAGCTGTCTCCGGATTTTTCCGGGACGGCCTCTTTTGCCGGTGCCGGCCTTTTCATTATTTTTGTCCGGTTTCCGAATGAGCAGTAAAAATAAATTACTTCATAACCAGATGGATAACAAAACAGGTCTGTTATTTAGGTACAGGATATGGTGGCATATACTATTCTGGATTGTATGGTACTTTTTCTATATCATAACATACAGCTACGGTACCCCTGAGAAGGTCCAGTTCCTCCAGAATCTCTACCTGCTTCCTGTAAGGATGGCAGCAACATACCTGCTGCTTTACTGGATACTACCAAAATTTCTTCTCAGAAGGAAGTATTTTCTTTTTACTGTTATTGCTGCAGTGCACGCAGTATTATTCGGATTATCAATCTGGTTTGTTCTTTATCTGGCAACCGACATGCATTACAGGGAAACTCTCCCATTTATCAGACCTATTGTATTAAACTACCAGATTCCTGCAACTGCAGCAGCAATATACATGTTTAAGAGATGGTATCTCATTCAGCAATATTCCCTGAACCTGGAGAAAGAAAAGCTGGAGGCCGAACTTAAGTTCCTGAAATCGCAGATCCATCCGCATTTTCTGTTCAACACCCTTAATAATCTTTATGCCCTTACTCTTAAGAAATCGGATCTCGCACCCGATATGGTTATTCAACTGTCAAACTTACTGGAATATATGCTGTATACAGGTAAAGAATCTGAAGTGAAACTGACTGACGAATTAAACCAGATAATGGGATATATTGATCTTGAAAAACTTCGTTTCGGCAAGCGTCTGAAAATCATCCTGGACATAGATGATAATTTTGATGATTTGCTTATTGCACCATTAATATTACTGCCTTTTGTAGAAAATAGCTTTAAACACGGACCGGTTAACGACCATAAATCTCCATTTATATCTCTGAAGGCAAAAACGAACAACAGAAACCTGCATTTCACAATCAGTAATTCTTATCAGAATGAAGCCGGAAAATTTGAAAAATACACTGAAAGAATCGGCCTCAAAAATGTAAGAAGAAGACTTGAACTTATCTATCCACAAAGACATCAACTTGTTATAAAACAGGAACATGATAATTTTAAAGTCGATCTTAAGCTCGACCTGAACACCATAAAAAACAAAGCACGGAAATGAAATACAGTTGCATAATCGTAGATGATGAGCCTCTTGCAATAGAAGTTATCAAATCGCATGCAGAGAGGGTAGGTATCTTTCGCATTGCAGCTGAATGCAGCAATGCATCTGAGGCTTACCAGGCGCTTACTTCTGAAAAAACAGACCTTATGTTCCTTGATATTCAGATGCCCGGTTTAAAAGGAATAGATTTTCTGAAGACACTGGCTGATCCGCCAAAAGTGATACTGACAACCGCTTACCGCGATTATGCGCTTGATGGTTTTGAGTTGAATGTATTGGATTACCTGCTAAAACCAATATCTTACGACAGGTTCCTGAAAGCTGTGGACAAGTTCCGGATAAGCAACAACGGACAAAACAAAAACAGCAATGAACAGGATTTCATCTATCTGAATATCAACAAAAAAATACATAAGATTGTAATAAATGAAATTATTTATGTTGAAAGCA
>Ga0102950_1000107_pt1 | contig 20024 bp, 36 predicted proteins | sample SalPon2A_B_D2_MG_FD_78505 | JGI IMG/M metagenome (GOLD analysis project Ga0102950, IMG submission 78505) | Soil microbial communities from South San Francisco under conditions of wetland restoration - Salt Pond MetaG R2A_B_D2_MG | ecosystem: Environmental > Terrestrial > Soil > Wetlands | place...
GAAATACCCAACTTCATATAACCATCAGATTGGAATTGCTTGTCTTTGAATGTTAGTAAGGTCTGACTGAACCATACTGTATTTTCATTATCGTACATAGATTGTTGAATCTCCTTTCTTTATTCTCTATTTTAATTTTGTTCCATTGTCCTTAAAAAAATTCTTTATTGACGGGGAGGTTTTTCCTTAATTAAACTTCACCCGCACTGCGTTGGTGAAGTTCAAGGTAAAAATTTCACCTCAATCCTTTTCTTTATAGTAACAATATTAGTTTATATAATATTTCATAATAAATATTATTAAGGTACCTTATAGGTTAGATAACGGTTTCATTCTCAAAAAGATCGATTACATTACAATCTTCTTTCTTTTCTATAAATTTTTCAATTGATGCTAATATTGAATCTTCTTGAGATTTCTGATTATAAAGTTTTGTCCATTCAACTTTATAATTTTTTATTGAGTTATTTATTTTTGGAATTATCTCATTTTTTAAAATATCATGTGGAATTCTGTAATGTTTAGATGACTCATTCAACGCTTGATAATATCCAACTAATGGCCTTCTATTTTGAAAATTTGCATAAGCTTCCATGACTGCATATTCATCTAATCTGTATTCTTCTAATAATCGTCTTTTAATAAACTGTTTATAAGTTAAATTCATATATTCATAATCATCATAATATTCTCTATTGTTATTTATCGGATTAATTTTACTTTTATAAACTGAAACTTTTACTTTCAGTTTTTGAATATGATAATATTTTCTAACCCAATGAGGATTTACTATACAAATTTTTTCATTCTTCCATTTTACTTTACTTATTTTAAATGATACGTAATCATTTAGTAATAAACCCTTATCTTTTTCAACATTAACTTTTAATAAAATTTTTCCTATGTAATAATCTGACTCAGCAGGAATATATTCTATAGCAAAAACATTTGAATATTCATTATAAATATTATCTATCATTTCATCTGTTAAACAATTCTCTGACATAAAAATCTCCTTTAATTTTCCTTTATTTGTTCCAAAGAAAAATTTTTCAATCTCAAAATATACCCTTTTTTAAACTAGTGAATTTAAACATAATATTTCACTAAAAAAAATTCGTTTATTTTATAAAGAACCGTAAAAATTGGTTTTATAACTTAGTGAAAATATTAATAAAATTTTTCTTAAAAATACAGTTTGTTATTCTTCAGAATACCCTTCTAAAATTTTCATTAATTCAACAATAGTATACTTAAAAAACTTATCTCCATCTTTTATTTTTTTCTGATCCATTTGACTCATAATTATATTTCTAATATCTGTAACATATTTATTTAATAGATTTTTTTCAATGCCTTTTCCTTCTAAATTTTCTGCTGAGTTTGGACACGATTCTCCTGGTCGTAGAGGCGGATGTAAAGTTTTACATTGAGGGCAAACACCTCCAGAAACAGGAATATCAACCTTTGGTGGCGGTGTTGTTGTCATTGGAATTGGTCCTGTTGGAATACCAGAACTGCTTTCTTTATTTACTATATTTGCTATATCAACATTAGATTGGATTTGTTCAGTTCCATTAGGATTGTTATTCATAGCGTATTGTGCTTTAAACATCTCCATCAATTTTTTAGCTTCATCTTCGTAAGACATATTAATCTCCTTTCAAGTTTTGTTTTTTGTTCTTATTAACAATAGTTATATTCTTAATTAAATTAGAAAAAAACTTCTATATATATTAATAATTGAGATAGAAACAATTGTATTTTTAATTAATAAAAAAGGAGGAACAAATGTACAGGTTAAAAAAATGGTGGAGAAACAATAAAACCATCATTCAATTCAGAGCAGTTGTATTTGGTTTTTTAGTATTTATAGCAATTCCATTAATCATTGGATATGGCACATGTGTTTATTGGGTTTACAAAATAATTACATAAGGAGAAAAGTATTATGAAAAGTATTACCGTAACTACAGCTGCACTTGTTATTACTTTAGTAGCGCTGATATTTTCATTAATTATTGTAATTCAACAGAAAAACAAATTAGTATTAATGGAAAAAACAATTAACGTTCAACAGAAAATAATAAATCTTCAAAAAGAAATAAAAGATCTTAAACCAAAAATCAAACATGTTCAAAAACCAAAAGTTAAAGTAGTCTACAAAGTTAAAGACAACAATCTTCAAAATGATATGGTTATCTATATTACAAAAAGATATACCAAAACTTCAACTGTGATAGCAAAAGCAATTGCTAAAAATATTATATACTTTTCCAAAGAATATAATTTACCTCCAGAATTGATTTTGGGGATTGTGGAAACTGAATCAATGTTTAATCCTCGTGTTAGAAGTAGTGCAGGGGCAATTGGGCTAATGCAAGTAATGCCAGAATGGGTTCCAAAATTAGAAATAGTTAATTCAAATAGAGAACTTTATGAAGTCGATAAAGGCATCGAAGCTGGAATCCAGGTATTTCTTATTCATCTCAAAGAATCAAAAGGAAACATTTCTAAAGCATTATATCATTATGTAAATGAGAATCACCAATATGTTAAAGATGTTTATTCAGCAGCAGGAAGATTTGTTGCATATAGAAGTATTATAAGAAAGGAGGAAAAAAACAAAATCAAGTGATCGAATTAACACAGGAACAGACAAAAGTTCTAAAAGATCTGCTTTATTTAAACAGTAGTAATATCCCAAACGGTTTTGTAACAGTTGGTGGTTATGCGGGAACTGGTAAAACAACATTAATTTGTGAGTTAAGAAAGCAGCTACCAAAATCTCATTCAGTTGCTTTCTTAACTTTTACCGGTAAAGCATCTTCAGTATTAAAGAAAAAACTTGAAAATAATAATGCATTATTGAAGTCTGATTATGTTGGAACAATACACAGTTTTATTTATAAACCAATTACAAAATGGGATCGTCAATTAAAAGCATTTGTTATAATTGGTTGGGAATTAAAAGATAGATATGAAATATTTGCTGATCTAATAATAATTGATGAAGCTTCCATGGTATCAGAAAGTGTTTGGTATGATCTTCAAAGATATAATATACCAATTATTGCAGTTGGTGATCATGCACAATTACCACCCGTTGGCGATAATTTTAATTTGATGAGCAAACAAGATTTTACTCTAACTCAAATTCATCGACAAGCATTAAATTCTCCAATTATTACATTATCAAAATTTGTAAGAAATAATGGTTATATTCCAGAAAAAGTGTTTTCCCCAGAAGTATTTAAAATTGAGTGGACACACCCGCAATGTCAGAATATTTGGAACAGGGTTAATTTTAAAGATGATGATATTATCTCTCTTTGTGGGTTTAATGCGACTCGAGCAAATCTTAACAATAAAATAAGGAAAAGATTAGGTCATAAAGAAGAAGCACCCTATCCTGGTGAAAAAATTGTTTGTTTAAAAAATAATCATGAAGAAAAAATAATGAATGGTCAAATAGGATCTGTTGTTTGGTTAATGGTTCTTAATGATGATTCTTATAGAATTACCCTTGATATTGATGGAGAATATTATGAGCTTATAGTATTAAAGAAATGTTTTGGAGAAGTAACCTATGCAATGTTTGATTGAAATAAAAAAGATAATCCCAGAACAACATACTTTGATTATGGTTATGCTCTTTCTGTTCATAAATCTCAAGGAGATGAATGGAATAATGTTATACTTTTTGAACAACGATCTCAATATTGGGATGATGTTTATTATGCTCGATGGTTATATACAGCTATAACCAGAGCACGTGAAAGGCTTATGATTATTTATAACTCTTGGATATAAAGGAGTAAAAAATGGATTGGTCAAAGAGCTGCCCACAGCCAAAGGAAGTAAAGGAATATTTTCTTGAACTGCAGGCACTAGTATTAGATGTTGAATATGATATAAACTACCCACGCGTCGAAGCTATTATACAACTGATTTCTGGAGAATTGGAAGTGTGGGCTTGGGATCGATGGCATGGAATGGGATATTGGCATATGATAATAACACAAGGAGGTTAAAGTTGACTAACTCACTACGAGATCTGTTAAATGAATTTAGTAAAAAAAAATTACCCACAGAAGAAATATACAAAAAACTTGATAGATTCATAGATTGTGTTTGTAATGATGATAACTCATTTATCTATTATATGAATGTAGTAGATTTTTCAGAAAGATCATCAGCATTATTTAAAAACTGTACCGCTTTACATAATTATGCATTAAAAATAAGCAAGTATGAACGTTATTTTAGGAGATGTATTTCTGGAGATATTAATAGATTTCTTAAACCAGGAAATATAAATGATAAACCACTTGGATATAATGTTAGAAATACTAAAACTAGTGTTATTCATTCATTACTTCCTAATTCTAATGATACTTGCACCTGCGGGTTTTCATTTGGAACTTTTGCTGAGGACGTTGAAAAAACTACTGAAGATGTATCTTGCGTAACATGTAAAAAAATAAATGCAAAAACAAAAGAAAATACAAAAAAATATAAACATCAGCGTGAATATGAATTTATAATACCATTTAGGCCAATAGATCTTCTAAATACAAATGATCGTTATGTTTTTATAGAAGATAAAACTAGTTTCCTACAATGGTGTGTTAAAGAAAAACTTGATTTAAATAAACCGCTTGTAATGGATAAACAGCTTATTAACAAAATTAAAGATAAACCTTGTTTTAAAAGTTGGTTAAAGAAATATGGTTTTATAAAAGAAACAGAACAACCATTTGATGTTACTTTGCATTTTAAAACCAAAGATCAGTTTAATAAATTTCTTCATACATCTAACCCAAAACAAGATCTAAGTTTTGTATATCCAGAAATATATGATATATTCAAGCAATTAAATAATTATAAAAAAGTATTGTTTTAGGAGGGAGATAATATGTATAAAGATGTACGTTTATTCTTAAATTCGATTTCTACATTTCCAATAACACATTCTTTTTCACAACAAACAGTAAATGAATTTATTAACACTGTTTGTAAAAATTATAATAGTTTTATTTATTTTATTAACGTAATAGATTTTGCTGGTCTTGATACAACCCTATATAAAAATGCTACTAGGTTGCATGTCGAAGCGATAAATTCTGGAAATAAAATATATGCTTTTTATTATCGAAGAGTGGGAAAATATGATCTTAAGAATAATGTAACCCATGATAAATCAGCACTTCCAAATGTTCGTAATAAAAACACTGGTGTTGTTCATCGACGAACTTTAAAAGGGAGGCTTAAATCAGATAGAATTTGTAATAGTGATTCATTAAATTTAGATGACAGTCTTTATGGGCTAACATCAGAAGAAGTTACTTGTAAAACTTGTTTAAAAATTATTAAAAAGAAGCACTTAACTTCTAAACCAACATTATCAGATAAAGCATTAAAATTTAAATTGAATCAAAAAGTAAGAATTATAAAAAGAACTGCCTATCTTAATGTTGACGATATTGTATCTATAAAATCTATTTCGGGAGGGATGTATGGAGTTACTACAAAGCCACAATATGTTCGTCCAATATTCTTTGTTAAAGAAGATGATTTGGATTATATTTTTGAAAAAGGTCAAAAAATAAAAATTGTAAACGGTCTTAATAAAGGAGTTACTGGTGTATATTATTATTATATGGACTTTACTCATTATATTATTGATTCTAAATCTAGAACGTTTGGATGTCTTCCTGGACATCTAGAACCAAATGAAGAATCTATAGAAACTCCAGCAATCAATGTACCTGAATATAGATTTATAAAACCATTTAAACCAATTAATTTACTTAATTGTTCTGAAGTAGTTCCAACAAACAATGAAAAAACAAACTTTTTTAACTGGTGTGTGGACAACAGAATTGATCTAGAAAATCCATTAAGAATGAATAAATCTTTTAACAAAAAAATTAAGGATAATTATTGTTTTGAGAAGTGGTTGATTAAACATGGTTATATAGAAAAAGTTGAGAACTTTAAACCACTAATTCTGCAAATCACTTCATCTGAACAATATTGGGATTTATGGCATAGACTTAACACGAATCCATTACATTTTAAATCATATATTCTAGATCGACAGCGTTATGATAACGATAAATGTATTTTAGATTATAAATTTTCTAGAGAACTTATAAAACAGTTAAAAGAATTTGAATCGCAAGTAGATAGTTCTAAAAAATAAATAATATAGAATGGGGTGGCCGGCCAGAAAGGAGGTGGCCTGACGGTATAACTGGGGCAGTCAGGGTCTATATTTTGAAAGGAGGTTTATGTTTAAAAGAACAATAACTTATGATGAATATGGAATACTTGTTAAACGATTGGTAGACATGTTAAAAAATGATCCCAGAACAAAAGAAATTAAAACTGTTTATGGAATTTCAAGGGGTGGTTTACCAATAGCAATTCATCTTTCACATTTTATGCACTGGAATTTTACAAATGATTTATTTTACGATCATTATGAACATACAATTGTGGTTGATGATATTGCAGATACTGGAATCACTTTAAAAAAATGTGGCAATTTGTATTTAACTGCTACTATATTCTATAAACAAAGATCAGAAATTAAACCTGATTTCTATGTTGAAGAAACTGATAAATGGATTGTATTTCCATGGGAAGATGTAAATGAAATTCCAAACCGATCATAGAGGAGGATTTTATTATGGCTAGACCAGATTTTGGTTGTGGAAGACCTGAATGTTGTGCTTCTACTGGTATACATGACAAAACAACGTTTGGAACTGGAGATTTAGATTCATATGGTTTTTGGGAATTTCCATGTAAAGAATGCGAAGAAGAATGGGAAAAAAGTTTGAGACCTTATCTTAAAAATAGAGCATATAAAACTCAACGATGGGAAAGAATTCTCGATGCTCTTTACGCTTCATGGATAGAAGAATGTCCTGGTGAATTTATAAGATGGTATCGAAAAGGAAACATCCTTTGTAGATTTGATTTCAGAACTAAACAATTTAAATTTCTTCCAATTTAAGGAGGGTTTAGTGCTTAAAAATATGCTCAAAAACAAATGTTGTAATGGTGGAAATAAACATAACTTTAAACCACGATTTACTGAGAGACCATCAGGGCTTAAAAAAATAGCTGAAATACAATATACAAGCATTGATGAATTAAGATCATTGTTTATATTACGAGAATATGTTTGTGATGTTTGTAAATGGTGCGGCAAAATTATTAACAGACAAATATAAAGGAGATTAAATTATGGCACGACTTGGAGTAAATAGAAAAGACAAAAATAGGGATTCCCTCTTACTTGAACGTAAACCGCTAGTAGATGAATGTAATGGATGTGAAAGAGTAGACGGAGATAAATGTGAAGTATATCTTTATCCAGAAAAGAAATGGGAGAAAGGAAAGTGTTGTCTTGCTACTCATATTAAAACGGAAGAAAGCAAAAAACAAAAATTTGTAAATCCAATAAAGAAAAGTAAACGGGCGAGAAAATAATGGTTACTCGTTATTTCTTAAAAACTCCATGGCAAGTAAAACGGCAAGAAGTCTCAAGAAATCAATTTCTTAAAGCAAAATCAAACGTAAGAACTAGAGGTATCTTGGGACTTCTTAAAGATGCGGATGATAGTTGTGGATTTATATCTCCGGAAGGTATTCAAGGTTGGGTTCAACGTGACATGGGGCAAATTCAGATCCATGAGATTAATCAAAAAATAGGAGAGAAGAAATGATTCTATCAAATAAAGAAATAATTGAAATTTATTCAGATTTTCGAAAATATACTGTAAAATTTAGCGGAGAAGAAGTATGTTCACATGAAGAAAAAATACGAAAAGTTTGTTTGTCACACCAAGAAGTAAATAAGAAAATTGAAGAACTTGAAAATCTTATAAAACATATGAAAGATATATCTTTTAAGTTTTATGAAGTTCATCAAAAAATAAGTCGAATTTTAAGTGAGTTTAATATGCCGGATTTTGATTTTTAATAATTTGATGATTCGGGCTATTAATTTAGCTCGGATCATCAATTTTTTTTGTTAGAATCTTTTTATTTTTTTTGGAACAAAAAGATAAAAAGGAGGAGTTTATATGGAGAGATTAGTCGAAAAAGCAGTTAAAAAGCTTAACGACTATGGAATTGAGATTTTTGAACAATATAAATCAAAACCAGATGCTCATGTTATTATTGCAGAACATATGGTTATAATTGTGCATCCTAAAAATATAGTTCTTTCATTTGAAGCAACAACAAAACCAGAAACCTCAGCAAATTTTGCTTTAATAATGAAAGAAATTAGCGGAGTAGATTTATTTATTTCTGATTCATTTGTATTTACAAATAAAAATCAATTGGTTTGTGGAGAAAAGGCACATGAATTAGTGAATAAAACATTAAAACAAAATGTATTGAATGAAGAAGCTCAATCCAGGTATTACGAAAGAATACTTGAAAATACAGAAGGATTTGAGTGTTAGAAAGTGAGGAAAAATGATTCCATGTGAAAAATGTATAGTTAATTGTATATGTAAACAACCATGTTATATTCTATCTGATTATTTAGATAATAATAAAACCATAAAAAGAATTTTATTACATTTTCAAGAAAGAGCTAATTCTCAAATATTGCCACATAACCATAAACTTTCTGAAAATCGTAATGAACTATATACAAGTATGCATTATGAAACAACTGATTTAATGAGATTAGTAGGAGGAAATGAATGAGTGAACTTTTAGATTCAATTTGGGTTGAGAAGTATAGACCAAAAAAATTAGAAGATTTAGTATTACCTGAAAAATATTTTAATGATTTTAAAAAGATGATTGAAAAAGGGCAATTGCCAAACTTACTATTTTCGGGTCCTCCAGGTGGAGGTAAATCTACATTGGCAAGAGTTTTATGTTCTAAAGCTGGCGTACTGCAAAATAAAAGAGATAATTTACTAGAAGTAAATGGTTCAGCAAGAAAGTCAAGAGGGATAGGTTATGTTGATGATGTTATTGAGCCATTCCTTAAACACCCGCCTGCTCGTGATAAATATAAAGTTGTGTTTATTGACGAAGCTGATAAACTAACAACTGATGGTTATGATTCATTACGAGGAATTATTGAAAAATATCACGTAGCATATGGACGATTTGTTTTTACTTGCAATTATCTATCTAAAATACCAGATGCAGTTCAAAGTAGGTTTACTCCATATGTATTTTCACAAATACCAAAAGAGTATGTGTTAACTTATTGTAAGAATATCTTAGATGCAGAAAAGGTTGAATATGTTGACGATAACATAAAAATAGCAATTGATAACTTATATCCTGATATAAGAAAGATAGTTAATGCACTTCAAAAATCATCATGGTCAGGAAAACTTCAAATAAGCAGAGAAGATGTTATAACAATTGAAAAGAAAGTTATTGCTTTTGTTCTTCAAATTATCAGCTGTATTGAGAAAAATCAAGATAATAAGATTGGAAGCTCTGTTTCAGCATTGGTTGATATTCTAGCTTCTCAAGATCTTGACTATAGAAGCATTTATACAGAACTATTTTTTAATAATAAAATTCCAGCGCCTGCAAAAATTCTAGTTAATAAATATTCAAATACACATCAAAATTGTTTAATCCCACATATGCATTTTATGGGAATGGTTTTTGAAATAGTTGCTGCTTTAAAAGAATATAGAAAGATGATAACAGGAAAATGAAAAATAGTTTCGTATGGAATTCTGTAAATACCCTCCAAATAAGAGATCGACTTCAAGTAATTATAAAGAATTTTCAAGAAGCTTTTCCTGATTTATTTGAAAAAACTGAACTTAAAATTTGTAAAAAGTGTAACGGAGCTGGAATTCCAATTAAAAAAGGAAGTAGTGATGAAATAACATTTTGGAACCCAGGAACTTATTGTGATGAATGTGGTGGTATTGGTTATTTGGGTATCAAAAGAATATATGATAAATATATATGTTCTTGCGAAGGAAAAGACCAGCATTGTCCTAAATGTAAAGGCGATGTTGTAATTGATTGGATCTCTAATATTATGGGAGGTACGAATGTTTGATTGTTCTTTTATACCTTCATATGAGTGTAATCTCAAATGTTGGTTTTGTATGTATGATTGTGGACCGGATAAAAAAGAAGTTTTAGATATAGATAAAGCAAAGTATTTTGTAAATCGTTTGGATTTTGATAAGATACATATGTTTGGTTTTTATGGCGGAGAAATATCTATAAATCAAAAATTATATCAACAGTTTATAAATTTAGTTCCTCTTAATAAACCAAAATTCACAATAACAAATGGTTCATGGAGTAAAGATAAAATAGAAACAAGAAAATTTTTAGAGTTTGCTTTTAGAAATAATTTAATGATAAAAGTTTCTAGAACTCCTAACCATGTAAAATATCAGAATAAAGATGTAATATGGGCTTTAAATAGAACACATCTTTATAATGTTTATTTAAAAGAAAATGATGATACACAATCAAGATTGTTGCCAATGGGACGATTGAAAAATCGAAGTTTTAGTTGTACTAGAAAATGTACAAGAATACCTGACAAAAATCTATATAGAATTGCTATGGAACCAAATGGCAATGTTATATTTCAAAATTGTGATGGAGTTTATCCAGTCGTTGGAAAATGGTATAATAGTCTTGAAGAAATTGAAAAAAGAATTTGTAACATAATAGAAAAAAAGGAGAAAGATATAGATGTTTGGATGGATAAAGTTCTGGAAGAAAAAGACTAAATTTCCATGCGAAGATTGTTTAGTATTACCAAAGGGTTGTAAGCACTTATGTAATAAAGTTGAGATGGACAATGAAAAATTAAGATGGCGAGTAAAATCATTAAGCAGAAAAGACAAATTGGTTTGCCCAGATTGTGGAAATACTGATTGGTATGGAGGTCCTTGCGGAGGACTTTCACAAAATATTATGTGCTCTAAATGTAAACATGAGTTTAATATAGGTGCTGAACTTATAGTTTTTGAGAGAATATAATGAAATATCCATGCAAAAATTGTTTGATTATTCTAGTTGGTTGTAAACAACTATGTAGTAGAATTGAACTTGATGATGATAAACTTTTTGAGAAAATTAAAAAAACAATGACTGGAGATAAATTTTTTTGCCCAGATTGTGGTGAATATAAATGGGATTGTTATCTTAATATTTTTACTTGTTGTTATTGTAACCATAAATTTTTGGGGTGGGATGGAAAAAAAAGTATGTTTAAAAGATGGAGATATTTATGATTGGTATATATCAAGATGATTTTAAAGATTATCTTGAAGAAACTCTTGGACATGTAAAAGTGACAAGCAAAAATTTAATTATTCCATGTTGTTGGTGTGAATATCCAAAAGAAAAAGATCATTATCATTTGTATATATCTTTAGAAGCACCAATTTTTCATTGTTTTAAAGCTGGTTGTGAAGAAAGAGGAACTCTAAAAAAACTATTAAAGAAGATTGAAGGGCATGACATTTCTGAAACTTTTATTGATAAAGAAAAATTAGAAGAGTTTAAAAAACAAAGAAATGTTTTTGCAGATAAAGATGAAACTACATATAAAGTTATATTGCCAGATTTGAATATAAAAAGATTTCCGAATAAAGAATTGTATATTAAAAAACGATTGAAGTTTTCTAATGTTTTATTAAAAGATATAAAAGGTTTAATTTTTGATGTAGAAGAATTTATAAATGTTAATGAACTACCTATTTATGAAAGCCTATTCAGAATGAAAGATTATCTTCAAAATAATTTTGTTGGATTTTTAACTGAGAATAATACTACAGCAATATTTAGAAATATTGATTCTACACACACTGTAAAATTTTATAAAATGAAAATTCAAGATACAAGATTTTTAGATTATTATAGATTGCCAGGAAACTCTCCAGAATCTAAAAAAGTTGTATTAGCTGAAGGTGTATTTGATATTTTTTCTGAATATATGTTTGACAGACTAAATATAAAAGATAACGTAAAAATTTATGCATCAGCGTTATCTTCAGCATTTGTAGGTTTGCTTCAAAGTATAGTTTACCATGAGCAAGTATTTAGGCCTGATGTAGTTATCTTATCTGATAGAGGTGTAAATGTAAAATATTATAAAAAATTAAGGGATTATAATAGTCACTTATTTAACACATTAACAGTATACTATAACAAAGCCGGAAAAGATTTTAATGATACTCCATTAGTTCCAGATAAGCAAGTTATAGAATTTTTTTAAAATAGAAGGAACAAAATATAAAATATAAAAGTTAGGAGAACAGATTAATGAGTCATGCCAGAGAAAAGTTAAAAGAAGTATTTGAATCTACAATTGAATCTGATTTGAAATATGATGGCAAAATAGAAAACATACATTATTATGAGTTATTTTGTAAAGCTGCTTCTAGAAGAAAAGTTTTTAAACTTTTGGGTAATGACGTATGTATGACAAATTATACATATGAAGGAAAAGACTCAGTTTTAATTGTATTTTTTATCCCTATAAATTCTGAAGATACAGGAGCAAAAACAATAGCTGAAAGAGTTATGCAAGTTGTTGAAGAAGTAGAAGGATGTTTTGTGACGCTTGACTATCTTAATTCTGAAGAAATAAAAGAAGATAAATTTGTTTATGTTTCAGCTGTAAAATGTTTGAAGGGAGAATAAATGAGAGGAAAAACAATAAAAAGATTAAGAAAAAAATTATTAAAAGAAACAGGTCCCATGTTAATGATTATTAGAAATCATTATGGTGAAAAAACTGCAGGGATGAACCAGAGACAAGTTTATCAAGCTGCAAAAAGACTTTTTAAACAAGGAAAAATAAAACTGTAAAAAAGGAGAAAAGCGAATGTCAGAACCAACAGTAACAATGATTGAAATGGATGAAGGAAATTATAACGATCTTTTGAGATGCTTGCTAAATCTTAAAGAAATTTGTAATGATGTAGATATTAGGCAAGGTGTTATTAGACAAAGAAGTAATGATTTAACTGCTGTTTTTGAAATTGATGTACAACCAATTCTTAATGATTCAAATTTACCAATTGCAAATTTAAAGAAGAAGCTCGATCTGTTGAGAACATTTGCTGGTCAAGCAGTTTCAATTAAAATAGTTGAAGCTGATACTGAAAGCGAAAGTTATTATGTCATTTCAGATCCACAATCTTCTATTAAAATTAATTTTCCTTCTCTTGACTTTTTAGACAATAAATATATGACAGAGGAAGAACGTGATAATATTTTTGATCTCGACGAAGGCAATCTAATGCTTCAAACTAATTTAAGTGGAGTGTTAACTGAAAGAATTAATGTTATTACAACTAACTTTAATACTCCAGCAATTAGAGTTAAATTTGAAGGTGATGAAGCATCAATTACAGCAGCAACACAATCAAAAGATCAAGAAGCAAAATTTGTTAATGGTATTGATACTAATGTTAATTTTGATGGAAAATATTTTTCAAACTTATCAGTCATTCCATTTTCAATTGAACATAGCGAAGATTTGGAATTTAAAATGTATAAAGATCAAAACCAAAATATTTCATTGAATAAAATTAAAACTCAATTAGGCCCAGCTGAAATTAATATATTCTCACGATCTACTATAGTTGAAGATGATGAAGATTAATTTATCAGAAACATTAGTTAGAAAGTTACGTCTTTTAACTGGAATGATGTTAATTGGTAGTGATCGTGAATATTATTCATATAACTGTCAAGATGGTTATAAACATTCTATTCCTGGTGATTGTTATATATGTGTTTGTATACATTTAGATGACCATTTAGATCCGGAGTATGATAAAAAAGAATGTTTTAAATGGTTAGATTATAATACAGTCACATTACAAAACCATAAAATAGATATTGGAAAATTTAATGGACTATATCCAATTGAAATAGGAAGCAATTTTATTATTTTTAGCTGCGATAATGCTGTTTGTAAACAAAGCTGGGAAGATTGGTTTATGGTAGATAAGGAGGGATTTGATGCATCCAGCTTCTCTTTTGAGCTACTATCCAACATATAAAATTTTAGATGAAATTCTTTCATATGGAAATTATAAAAAATTAACATTGTTTATTGACTTGAAAAATGCTTTACAAACCACATATATGGAACATGCAATAGTAAACATTATTGAGAATAGCAAAAAATCCAGATTTAAGGATTCATCAATTTTCTCGTCGTTAATTTCATTTTTAAGTTTTCATAAAATATATGGGATTAAAAGAGGAGTTGATATTGATTTCATTATATTTTTTGAAACTGGTCAATCATATTATCATAAGAACATTAGCCCAAAATATAAAATCTCAAGAAAGATTGATGATTTATATGGATTAAAAAGAGAAGATCGAGAATTGTTCTATGAAGTTTTACAATCAAATTTTGCATTAATTGATAAAGCTGGTAATAAATTACCTGGAGTTCGTGTTCTAAGACTTCCAAATTTAGAAGCAGATTTTATTCCATATTATTTAATAACTAGGAATAAAGTTTCTAAAGATAATGATACAGGGTTTGTAATTTATTCTAACGATCATGATATGTGGCAATGTGTAGATGACCAATGTTTTATATTTTCTAAATCTGCCAAATCAAAAAAGATTATAAAAGCTGGTTCAATCATGAGCACATTTTTACGAAAAGAAGTTGATATTCCTGATGAATATTTGCCGTTAGCTATGAGTGTAATTGGTGATGAAGGCGATGATGTTTATGGAATTAAAAACGTTGGTCCTGCAAGATTTATTGAAGTATTTGAAACTTTAGTTTCATTAACTGGAAACATGGATACAATATATAAGAAAATAGAAAACAATGATGCACTTTTTGATCTTATTCCACAAAGTATCCCGAACAAATATTTGAAGAGTATTATAGATGCGGAAGTTGCGAATAAAAAGATTTCTAAAAATTTAAGAATGGTATCATTTGAAATTATTTGTAGAGCCTTAGAAAATCCTTCTGCTATAGCTATGATTGATAAAAGAGAAATAATTGAAAAGATTATATCTACTAATAGTAAAGCACCTTTAAGAGCTTTAAAAAATGCTTTAGAACAAACTGGAGTATTTTTAACAGAAAGTTCGATTGATATGTTATATATTTAAGGAGTAAAAATATGTTAACTAAAAATGCTGTTTTATCATACATCAAAGATAATTTAGCTTTTCCATTTATGCAACTAGAACTAACAGATGAAAAAATACTTGATTTTACTACACAGCATAGTCTTCGAGAATTTGGGTATTATGTTCCTCAAAAATGGAAATTAAGTTTAAATTTATCTCTAGCCGCTAATAAAGTTCCAGGTGTTGGAAATGAATGGTATCTATTTGATGACCAAGGTTTAGAAATCCTCAATGTTATTGATTTCTATTCAGGCGCTGGAGAACTATATTTGTTTGGGCATCCACCACTAGGTCCTTTATCAATGAGTGAACTACCAGGATGGGCATTGGCAGTAAGTAATGCTATGACAACAAAAATGTTTTCATCTTTTGATTATACTTTTGAGTTTAGGCACCCAAATATTATGAGAATTTCTCCACTTCCAAGCACTACTCTTGGAACTATAACTGTTGAGTATGAACGTCAACAACCACCTGATTTGTCTGGAGTCCCAAATGATTTACAACAGTATTACAAAAAGCTGGCGTTAGCTGATATAATGATTGTTTTGGGAAGAGTCCGTAAAAAATATTCTGGGCAGTTAAGAACTCCATTTGGTGAGATTCCATTAAATGACGAAATCCTTGAAGAAGGAAAAGAATTAAAAAGGGAAGTGATCGAGGTATTGGAAAGATTGTATATTCCCAACGTTAGGATCGATCATGGGTAAATTGGAATTAAATCAATGGTTTATTGTCATATATGTAAAATAAAACTAAAACATATGAATGAATTTTTAACTCATCATAGATGGAATCATAATGGTATAACAACAAAAGAATATTATGATTTATACTTAAAAAAAGAAAATGAAGAAAATTGTGAAACAAGAGGTTGTAATAATAAATGTAATTTTCATAGTTTAACAAAAGGATATTATAAGCATTGTTCTAGAAGCTGTGCTATAACTAATCCTGATCTACAAAATAAAATGAAAGAAGCTAAGATAGCTAAAAACGGTTTTTATAATAATAATAGAAAACAAGCAAAGAAAACTTGTTTAAAAAAGTATGGTGTTAAAAATGTTTCACAGATAGAAGATATAAAAGATAAGAAAAAAGAAACTTGCTTAAAAAATAATGGATATGAGCATTGGGTCGGAAGCAGAGAACATATAGATTGGATGAACGATGGTGGGGCAGCATATTGTAATAAATTTATTACTAATCCATCTAGACCACAAATAGAATTATTTAAATTATGTCAAGAGATATTTCCATATCCAGTATTGAATTATTCATGTTTAAATTATTCTATTGATATAGCAGTACCAATATTGAATTTAGCAATCGAATACGATGGAAGTTATTGGCATAAAAACAAAAAATATGATAAACAAAGGCAAGAAGAACTTGAAGAAGAAGGCTGGATATTTTTAAGATTTATAGATAAAATTCCAACTAAATATGAACTTCTGCAAGAATGGAGAATTTTATGAATGAGATTAAAAGCTTAAATGAAAGTTTTAAAAAACTTAAAGAAGAAATAGAACCATATAAAACTCATATTACTAAATTTTTTGAAAGCCCAGAAATAAAAAAACAATTAGAACAATTACAACAAATTAATAATATGTATCAAGAATTATATAAAGAATCACATATTCCAGATGCTATTGCATCATATTATGTGTCAGTTGGTAACGGACCTAAAATACCAATTTATAAAGGAACCTTCACTTACGATTATGTTAAAGAATTATTTAATAGTGAAAATAATTCTGAAGAAAGTGTATCGGAAATAGACTTAATTGATTCTTCTAAAAAAAATATAATAAAAAATATTTTTTGCCAAATCGACAATAAAATATCTGAACTGCCTTTTGATGTTCGATTACCTGTAACTATTGCAGTTATAGACTTAATAAGGCATTGGTAAGAAAAGGAAAAATAAAAATGGAAAACAATGTTCGAGAAGAATTAGATATATTAGTTTTAAAAGTAACAGATTGGAGAAATTCTTATCTTAGACAAGCTGATGGTAATAGCGGCGATGAATATCTAATTCAAGAATTACATGAAGATATAAGCACTTGGATGGCACCATATGTTAGGCGTCTTCGTGAAACGGAGTATATTACCAACGAAGAAGAAGCAGAGTTTTGGGGAAGAATAAAACAAAGCTATGATGAATTTGTTGAAGATATACATTCTGGTAAAACATTAAAACAAGAAGAAAAAGTTAATATAAATGCACTACTAAACCAATTTGAAGTACACAGTGACTTCATTAAGATGGGTTATGGAGGGACTGAGTTTATTTTGGAACAGAAGATGAAACTTGTTGATGTGGCTATAAAACTTGTTCCTGCTCTTACTAAAAAATTATGTAAGTGTTCAGTTAAGTGTAAAAAGGAGAGGAATAATGGCAGTTGAAAAAAGCCCAACAGAAGAGGAATTAATAAGATCATTCATAAGAATGTTAAAAAAAGATAAAGAAGATTTTCCGTTTCTTATCAAATTTATTGAAAGAATAGTTTATGATACAATGACACTTGGAGAACGAAATTTTCTTCCAGTTTTTTCTATAACAGTTTCAGTTAGGCGAGAAGAATCTGATAAACTAGAACTTAATATTCGCCCAGTTAGAACAGATGAACCTGAACATTATGAAGCATTCCATCTAGAAAAATTAGGAGAGCTCTTAAATGAAGCATTTAAAAAATATGGTGAAGAAGTCTGGGGAATGACACCATTAGATGAAAGAAAAGAAATGGTAACAGATATTCTACATGCTTGGAAAGACGCTACAAAAAATACTATACACTAAAAGGAAATATAATGTCGAAGAAAGAAATAAAATGTTGCAAAGCTACAGATCCAATGTTTGTAGGACTTGATCCATCATTCAATGAATTTGGATTGGTGGTTCTTGATAAGGATGCAAAAATAATTGAGCAAAAAATCCTTGCGTCATCTACTAAATTAGATGCTGATGAACGAATAATTCAATTAGAAGAAGGATTTAAATTTATTCCAACTATATGTGGTTTACAATCTATATATATAGAAGGTATATTTACAAGTACTGGGCAATATACTTTACAATTAAGTGCTCTTCATTATTATATAAGAATTTTTCTTATAAAACAAAAAACTGACTTTAAAATTGTTACACCTGGAGAGTTAAAGAAATTTGTAACAGGCAAAGGAAATTCTAAAAAAGAATTAATTCTCCTTAAAACTTTTAAGAAATGGGGAGTTGAGTTTGATAATAATAACCTTGCTGATGCTTATGGTTTAGCAAGAATGGCTTTAGAGGAGTATAAAGATGAAAATAAATAATTACCTAAATATGTTACAAGAATGGGATGAAACAGAAATTCAAGAAGGTGATCACATGAGATGTGAAATATGTGGTCGAGAAGCAACAATCACCAAAGCTGGGCAAGGACCATTAATTTGTTGCGGACAACCAATGACTGATTTAAGTCAATTAGAAGAGGCTGGCTTTAAAAAATACCCTAAAGGGTGGAATAAAAAAAGCGTAAAAAAATGGGCAAATACTTTTGCACAAAATGAAGCAGTTAGAAATGCTGCAACCAAACCTGGTTTCTTTGATAAATGTGTTAAAAGAATGAAAAAACATATGAAGGATCCAGAAGGTTATTGTGCATCAATTAAAGATGTTGCTCATGGGAGTACATATTGGAGAGGAGCCGACAAAACTCCTAAAGAAGTAAAGAAGGATGTGGCTGCTCATAAAAATGTTTAATGTGATCTATGAATTATTATTTTTTTTAGTCATAATAAGGAGGTGATGCTAGTAGTTATCCCACCAAGTTATGACTAACCTGGTGGAATAACAAATGGCAGATAAGAAAACAACTGATCTACCAGAATTGACCAGTTCCGAAAGTACAGACGTACTAATTGTTGTTGACACTTCTGAAAGTGATGTTAATAAGAAAACAAAAAAGATAATTAAAAAAAATCTTATGGGGTCTCCTGGACCCGTAGGAGATATTTCACCAGATTCAGGTACGTTTACTAAAATTAATTTATCTAATGTTCAGATAAATAAATTTACAACAGATGAGAACTTGGTTGAAAGCGACACTTCAGTTCCTACCGAAAAAGCTGTCAAGAAATATGTTGATAAAGCAATTATTGATCTTAAATTGAAAACTATTACTTCTACTACAGTCGCTGTAAAAGGTGATGTAATCTTAGCAGACTCATCTGGAGGAGATATTGATATACTCTTAACTCCAGCACTTAATGGAAAAATAATTGTGAAGAAAATTTCTAGCGATTCCAACAAAGTTACTGTCACAGTAGCTGGTAGTGGAACTATTGATGGTGAAACTATGTTAATAATTGAAACTCCGTATCATGCATATATTTTTATAAGTGATGAAGTTAATTTCTATATAATTTAAATTCGGAGGACAAAAAAATGACTTACAATCCTGAGTGGAGCGATTTTAGCAGAATTTGGGATAAGAATACTCAGGTCGAAGTTGACGATGATACTGGTGAAGCTACTATAAAGATAAAAGGAAACCTAAAAGCTAAAGTAGACGAAGATGGTTTTTCTTTAGAAAATGGTACTAAAACTAATGAAATTTCAGATGACGAAACACTTTCTTCTGATTCAACAAGTACTCTTGTAACTGAGCATGCTATTAAAACATACGTTGATAATGCAACTTTAACAGGAACATCTGGAACTAGTGGTTCTTCTGGAACTTCTGGATTAGATGGAACTTCTGGAACTAGTGGTTCTTCTGGAACTTCTGGGGTGGATGGCACAAGCGGTTCTTCTGGTTCAAGCGGAACATCAGGAAATGATGGAACATCCGGAACTTCTGGAA
>Ga0102950_1000108_pt1 | contig 19987 bp, 23 predicted proteins | sample SalPon2A_B_D2_MG_FD_78505 | JGI IMG/M metagenome (GOLD analysis project Ga0102950, IMG submission 78505) | Soil microbial communities from South San Francisco under conditions of wetland restoration - Salt Pond MetaG R2A_B_D2_MG | ecosystem: Environmental > Terrestrial > Soil > Wetlands | place...
AGTTGTCAGGCAGTCAAATCCTTAAAGACGAGAGTGAATGATGACCCTTTATTAGGTATACTCTCTACACGAATTTCAATATTCAGAAGGTCGGCAAAACGTTTGGCTATAGACAGACCCAGTCCATACCCTCTTACATTATTGTTCCTTGACTCATCTGCACGGAAAAAGCGGTTAAATATCAGAGCAATCTCTTTCTGGGTCATGCCAATACCTTCATCCTTTACAGTCAGTAAAACGTCCTGAGCAACCCTGGTTGAAAAGATACCTATTGTACTGTTCGGGTAGGAATATTTAAGAGCATTGTTAAACAGGTTTTCAATTATCTGCTCCACCATTATTTCATCTGTAAGAACACGAAGACTTTCGTCGATATTCAAAAAAAGCGAAATACTCTTTTCATCAATTGAACTTGCATGTCTTGCAATAATTTTATTTATAATATCACCGGGGCTGACCCGGGTTAACTGTGAAGGGTCAATTGCTTTTTCATAACGAGCAAGTAACAATAACTGATCAACAAGGACAGACATCCTGTTTACTTCGTAGATGCATGTATTTGTTTTTTCCACATAATATGCCGGATCGCGGGGTTTACGATTCATTAGCTCAAGTGTCCCTTTAAGGACCGATAAAGGAGTACGAAGTTCATGGGATGCATCAGATGAAAACTGCTTTTCCCTGATAATGGTCTCTTCTATTCTGTCCAGAAGGCGGTTTATGGTAGCAGTAAGCAAAAATAGTTCATCCTTATTCTCCGGAAGGTCAATTCGCTCCGTAAGGTTTTCCCGTGTAATTTTTTCTGCGGTATGAGTCAAGGCTTTAACAGGAGCTATACTTTTCTGAGCTATTATCCGGGTGATGAAGTAGAGAAACAGAAGTACAACAGGGAAAGATATTACCAGTGTGATAAAGAGGTTTTTCAGAACCATCCTTGATTCATCAAGTGGTATGGCTACAGAAATGTAACCCGCTTTATTGTTCAATTCATCGTTGAGTGTCATTTGCAGTTGACGTACCATTCCACTTGAGAGGCGGGTATTAAAGAAGTCTTTTTTTCGTCTGTTCTTCACGAGTTCCAGCGATGTACCAAAGAGGTTGGAGGATCTGCGTATCACTTTTCCGCTTGAATCGGAAACCTGGATAAAAGTTGGATTGACCTCTATCTGGCCGTGTTCATTCTCGGTCCATTCTGCCGGATTGGCAAAGATTATTTTGCCGTCAATAATTACAATACTGTTTTTTATTTCCTCATACTCGGCATACAGGTCATCATTAAGGTGAGAATAAACTGTTCTGAATACCACGAGAGATATGGATAAATAAATTACTATTACCAGTAAAGCAGTGGCAAACATAAAATTAAAGGCGATCCGCTTGCTGTAACTAAGCTCTCTCATTCCGAACTTACTATATATCCTACTCCTCTTATTGTACGTATAATACTTTTTTTGCCATCAGTATCGAGTTTCTTACGCAGCGCGTTTATGTACACATCTATCACGGAGGTATCGTAATCGAAATGAATATCCCATACATGTTCAATAATACTTGTCCTGGTACATACTTTCCCATTGTTCCTCAATAGGAATTCTAATAAAGCAAACTCTTTTTGTGTCAGAACTATTTCCTCATCAGCCCGGAAAACCTGATGCTTATGCAGATCCATTACCAGGTCTTTATGGAAGAGCCTGTTTGTCTCCTCATCTTTACCACGGAGCTGAACCCTTATCCGAGCAAGCAGCTCTTCGAACGAAAATGGTTTTTTAATATAATCATTGGCACCCATTCCCAGGGCAAATACTGTGTCCTGTATTGTGTCTTTGGCTGTCAGGAAAATCACCGGTACACCCGATTTATTTTTACGCACCTGCCGGCATATCTCAATACCGCTGACGCCAGGCAGCATCCAGTCAACAAGTAGGAGATCGTATTCCCCATCATTGACAAGAGCCATTTCAAGACCTTTTGTTCCATCAGAAGCGGTATCCACGGCAAAACCTTCCTCCTGAAGGCCTTCTTTGATAAAAGAAAGAATACCCGGTTCATCTTCAATTACTAATATCCTCATACAAACAAAAATAATCTCGTCAACAATTTGCATTTATGGTAATGAAATGCTCCAAAATCAAAGCCGTATTAAGCCGGCTGGTTTCATTTAAAGGTTATCATTCTGATCAAAGCCGGCATTAAAGTCGGTCCCCAAATTAAACTGCACACCTGCTGCATGTTCATAAACCAGTTTCCCTCCATAATATCCTGTTCGTGCTATAGACAAAGTGCTGACAAAAAACAGTATCAGCACAGCTGCTTTAAAAGCGCCTGAATATTTCTTATAAATTACCAGTGCTGTCCTGAAAACAGCTGTGAATGATACAAGCCAGACAGTCAGGATAGCGGCATTCTCATGCTGTTCGATAGCTTTCTTAAGCGATCCCTGTTCTGCAATTCCGGCTCCTGCATTTTCTCCTGATAATAATGCGGCAATGGTGCCCAGTGCGCCTAAAATTAGCAAATAAAAGCCTATCTGTGTCAATAATTCACGTTTAAAGATTAATCCGGCTGCATCGGTGGCAAAACCAACCAGCAGCAGAGCGATCGGAAAATGTACGATCATCGGGTGTAAATGTGTCAAGTCAGGCATAGTCATATCTATTTTATGTTAATTCTGAACACAAAGTAACGACAGTGAATCTTAACACAGGCTTTGGCAATTCTTAAGATTCGCTTAAAAATCCGATACGTCTGATGCGACATTTCCACGGCAGGCGTGGCTGTTTCAGGCAGGTTATGGAAAGAAAGAACCGCCTGATATAAAAAAGGTAAAACTGACTGTAGTGATTTCAAACAAATCAGCCGAAAGAAAAGTTACACTGTTAGTAATGAAAAGAAAAGGGTGAGGGTGAGAAAAATAGTGAGAGTGCTCGCTCCTGCTCACACTCTCACTCTGCTTTAAGTCGGGGTGAGAAGAATTGTATATTATCATATTCCTGATACACAATATATTATGTTTTGTTTTTCTAATGCAGTTTACATTTACTTAAGGTATATCATCGTCCGGATCCTTGTCGAATGGCCCAACTCCGGGCGGATTAAAAAGACCCCATCTGTCAATAACATAATCCCATTTATCAAATGCAGCCACCCAATCTATGAACAGCAGTCTGTATTCTTCAATAAAATCTCTAACAATCTGGTAATATTCAACATATTCAAATCCAAATGATTCTAGAGAGTGTTGCTGAACCATCAAATCACGTGCAGCTTTACGTATTAAAGCAGCATTCTCCATTTTAAGATCATATAATCCTGCTGCCTCAGCCCCGGCAATTTTTACAGTCAGTTGAGCTGCATCAGATAACATCCAGCCCTTTATATCCATAAGATATTCGTTGTTCTCCGGGATCAAATCGGTAATTTTGGCTACCAAATTAAAAATCTCCTGCCCTTTTCGATAAATAGGAAGTCTTTCAGGGTTTGCAATATCATCCTCATCATCTGAATTCATTTTCATTATAGTATTTGTTGTGATTAAACAGAAACAAGACTGATCTACTTTTGTGATTTCTGATATTAATTTTGCGGAAGTAATTATATGCTCTGATATCCCAAAGAAGTTATAATTTTATAAATGCCCCGCATTTGAATTTTTTCTTATCGGCCTGTTCATGCCTGTTCATTTTACATAAAAGTTCTTCTTCAAAGTTGTCGCTGTTATGTTTTCTGCATGTTAAACATAGTGGTTGCATTTTGATGGTTTCCTGACAGATCTCATATCCGGCATCATCGAATATTCCGGCGATCTTCCGTTGATCCATTTCATCAATATGCCTCCTTCCGTACTTATCCCTTTTATCAAGAGCTGTATCAATTTCATAATCACCTCGGGGATGATCTTTCCCTGTAATACAGCTAAAACAACCAAAAGGGGCCGTAATCGAACCAACTATCCAGATATCATTTCCGCATGGGCATTTTAAACCACTTTTATAGTAGTCCAGCGCACATTCAATCCGCATTTTAAGTGTCTTGTAGTTGTCACCTGGGTTTTTCTTCAGGTGAATTTTTATGTACCGATCAATCGAAATTGGTTTCCACATACTTTTTTTATTTTGGTTAATAAATAGGACTGACTCAATGGATATCACCATTTGTGATTTCCAATCCAGAAGTTAAACAGGCCATTTCAATTAAACCCAGCGAGAGCCTCAAACCAAATTTACAAAAAAATCCCAGGGAAACCAGAAATTGTGTCATTCAACTTAAATCATATTTTAGCTGCCGCTGTTCTGTTAGCCTTCAATGCTTCTTCACAATAATAAATACTGAATAGACTTTTTGCGAAAATGGCCAAAATCGGTGCCTTCCGCAAATTATCACTTTATATGTTAGAACAGTTTAATATTAATGTAAGTCAATGGATTGAAACCCTAGAAAAAAGCGGAAGAATGTTAGTTTCATTAAGCCAGTTTAGGATAAATTTGGATAATTAATAAATGTTCAATATATTTGTTTGTTCACGTTACGTGAACATTATAATATTTTGAACACAGATGAAAGACAGACTGATATATACGGTTACAGAAAAGATTCTAAAAGAGCATAAAATCGATGCAATATGGACGGAGCCTATCACCAAGGGTATTGATGGGATTCTGACTATTAACTATAAAGGGATCAAACAAAAGTTCTATGTCGAAATCAAGAAGGAACTCAGGAATTACCAATTGGATAAAATTTTTCATCAGGCTGAGACCTATTTCCCACTTCTTGTACTTGCAGAAACCATATTTCCGAACATCAGAAACCTTCTTAAAGAGCAGAAAATAGGATATATTGACCTGAATGGCAATATGAATATTGAGGCTGACAATTTCTTTCTCAAAGTAGAAGGTAATCATAAAGATTACCTTCATCCTGAGAAGCATGGCAGAGCATTTACAAAGGCAGGATTGAAAACAATCCTGCTATTCCTTTTAAATGAAGATAAAATCAATGACACCTATCGTGTAATTGCAAAAGATAGCGGGATAGCTATCGGTAATGTAAAACTAATCCTTGACGGATTAATTGAAGAGGGATTTGTTTTGCGAAAGAATGATAAAGCACTAAAACTTACAAACAAAAAGGATTTACTTCTAAAGTGGATAACTGGATACAATGAGAAACTGAAGCCAACTTTACTTTTCGGCAATTTTAAATTTATGAAAGCAGATGACTTTAATAAATGGAAGGAATTAAAAATAGATGGGGAATATACATGCTGGGGAGGAGAGGCTGCCGGAAATATTTATACCGGTTATCTTCTCCCGCAAACTTTGACTCTTTATACAAATGAAAAAAAGTTGGATTTGATGAAGAAACACCGGTTAGTACCTGACTATAACGGTAATATTAAAATATTTGAAAGATTCTGGCGATTTGGCCTCGAAAATAAAAAGGTTGTTCCGCCAATTATAGCTTATGCCGATTTGTTAGAAACAAACGACAGGAGATGTATTGAAACAGCACAGAAAATTTATGAGCAACATCTTAAAAATATCATTGAATAAGATAAGGCAGGAAGGTAATTTTAAAGAATTACTCGATGCTATTGAAAGAGGATTCAACCAATTCGGTATTGATTTTTACCTTGTCGGAGCTACTGCCAGGGACGTTTGGATGAGAGGAGTCCATAAGGTCACTCCTAAACGTGCAACCAGTGATTTGGATTTTGCTGTAATGTTGAAGGATAGGAAACAATTTGGCGAGTTAAAAAAGTATTTAATAAAAGTTGAAGGCTTTGTCCCTTATAAGGAGAATGCCTTTGTTCTGATCTGGAAGGATCGGATTCAGGTCGATCTCATCCCATTCGGTGATCTGGAAAAAGAAGGAGTAGTTACCGTAAAAGGAACAGGATTTACAAGCATGAATGTAGAAGGTGTCAGGGGAGTATTTGAAGAAGCTTCTGCACAAATTCAGATTGATGAAAACATGCAGTTTAAAGTTTGTACATTATCTGGTATAGTTGTTCTTAAACTAATCGCCTGGGATGACAGACCTGAAGTCAGGGGTGATGATATTGATGATATAGCAGATATTTTAAGGCACTATTTCCGCTTTAATAGTGAAGCAATTTGGGAAAAACATTTTGATTTGTTTGTCGATGATGCCGGACTGGATGAAATAGCATCGCAGTATCTCGGACGAGAGATAGGCAAAATAGTAATGAAGAATTCAAAGCTAAAATACAGAATATTTGATATTCTTAAAAGGGGGATTTCTGAAACAAAATCGAATGGACTTGATGAACTATTGGCCAAGAAGTTAGATAATACTATCGGGTTTTGTCGCAGCCTGATTTCTCATGTAATAGTTGGTATAAAGGATACTTCTGAAAACAACGTATAATCCTGAAGTAGATTTTACAGACTTCTTTTTAAATTAGTTTCTTATTTTATTTATAGCTTTCCAAAAATTCAAGGGTGTTTTTTATTTTCAACTCTACATCGTCCGAATCTATTCTCTTATTGTGATTTGAAAAATTTTCAATGATATTTCTTCTCATATTTTTGAAGGCTTCATCATTTAAAGCGCCATTCGATTTAACAAGATTCAAAACCCATTCCTCTTCTGGTCTATCATAATCTTTATGATATGGAACTTTGTATTTCTTTGCAAATGGAGCAAGGAAAGACTCTGGATTTACTTTATTCTTGATTAGGAAGCTCACTATTGAATTGTCAATCACAGTACCTGCCCAATTTTGTTTCTCTGCTTTTAAATGAGCATCTACTAATCCCCTACCAAATATCGAATTTACCCCGTACGTTCCTCCATTGTCACTTTCATGGTCAAATTTAAAATCAAATACTTCTCCAAGTATAATAGCACCACGCACAGGGAAAAAGAAATCTATACAACTCCAATTGAACCCATACGCTACCTCTAACAAATCAGTCAATGCTTCAATGCTCTGATTCTCTGACCAGAAAATAACAGTGTCAGAGAAATTGATACAGTGAATTTTATTTTTGGAAAGGTCTGCAATATACCCTCTGGAAGTCTCAATTATTTTCCCCTTGCCCAACGCATTTTCAATATCTCGAAAGATGTTTTTTACTATCTCTATCTGATATTCTATCTCATTTCTTTCGATGAAATCTTTAAAGCCTAAGTAATCAAAGTATGCTAATAATGCCATGTCTTTTTTAATACAATTTATTATTGATTTGGATGACCTTAAGGATAGTTAAGAAGTCTATGCCACATAAATGTTGTGTTCAATAAGTTTGAAAATGAATTATTATGTCGGGATTTGTTTTTCAATGCAATATATTTCAACTTCAGTATCATTCTCAAAGTAGTCATCACAAAATTCATCAAGCTCTTTCTCAGTTGATTTGAAATATCGTTCCTCTGCTGTCATTAACTTTTCAGTTTGTTCGACAAACTTTTCAAATTCCTTGTTGATCTTACATGTTTTATTCATTCATTCAGCAGATGAAAGTGATTCCCTCCTGGTGATTATTTTGTTCCTATAGATATCACATGATATACTTTATTTGATTTCGGTTTATTCCCATTTTTTGGAAAATTTAAACTTATCCATCGAACGTTGGGTTTTGTTAAATCAATTTCAACGGTTAACAAATATCCACTTGGCTCTTTGGCAAGAAAAACACTATTCATTCCATCTTCAGAAATTTCCTTTTTCATGATGTTATACTTAATTTCTTCCTGCTTTTCGGCTTTAATTACAATACTATTGGCTTCTAAATCTACTATAATAACACTTATCTGTTGAACCGAAGAACCATCTTGATACATTTTCCCTGTTAATTCATCTTCTTTCACTATTCCATATTCATCACAGGTTAATACCAAAGACTGAGCATTCATATCTATTATACATAGAACTGCAAATAATATCAATACACTTAACTTTTTCATCTTAGCCTTTAATTAGGATTTAAAATGAGTAATACTTTTTAAAGTAAATATACTCGATTCTCAAAATACTTTGACTTTTACAAATCTACTAAACATTAAAATCTGCGTTTGGGGTTTATACTTAATAAGGTTAACTATTCCCATTTGCTTTTTTCATTTTGTTATTCTTCATTATTAAATAAAATAAGTTCTTCCCTCTCATGCTCATGTGAACCTGCAGGTAAATAATAAATACGAAGTCCAGCAACATGACCAGTTAAAAGAGATTTGCCAAGAATCGCAACTAACCTATCTTCATCTAAGAAATTTGGGATATCATAAAGTCGTGGATATAATCCCATTGGTGTTCCAATGAACAAAGGAATTCTGGTCTTTTCATTTTTGCTAAATGCATCTAAATCAACCTCATCAATGATGGTCTCATCGAAATAGAATGTTGGATAGCCAGAAAATCCGTTATCAAGTTTTTTGAATCTTAGGTGACCATATTCTGGATTCTGTTTGAAATGCTTAATCCAACTTGTCATTTGTGGTTTCAACATTTATAAATGCTAAAGCAAATTCTAAACTATCCAAAGCATTATTTATAAATGATATTAAATGTTTCAGGAATGATATTCGAAGTTTTAAACTCGCTATTGCTTATTTGATAAATTGCCAAGCTTATTTGCTGAATGATGAAGGTTGTTTTAAAAAAGAGGAAGTAAAATGAAAAAAGGGCGAATCGCCCTTTTTATCAGATTTTATATCGTTTAAACTCCAAGCCCGAAATCTGATGATATTGGGGACTTGATGCGCCATAGAGGGACTTTACATAAGCTTTCACGTTCAAAGCTTTATCAACGAGTCCGTCTCCTTCTTTATAAAGGATATTGTTTCTTGCAATGCGGGCATTGCTCAATGGTGTAGTGGCTGCAATTGCAGCATCGTTTTTAGCCCTTAAGTCCTCTAACATAGTAGCTAATGAAGCTACCTGTAATTCCGTCTCGTTTGGACTGTATTCCGTTATAGAGCTAAGTAGATTAATTAATTTATCCAAATTGTCTATACGGTTATCGAAGCTTACTGTGAAGAAGAAATCTCGTTTACTTCTTTACCCTGCGCAATCAATTCCTGTTTTTCTTCTTCTGTAAGTTTAGATTATGCCCTACGGCCTTGTAATTTACAAACCAATGTCAAAGTATCATCAATTAATGCAGCAGACGGATTGGCTGCTTTGAGAGCATTCATTACACGGGTTATGAGCTTGCTTAACGGTTTAAAAGCCCCTTCACGTGCAGCAATTGCATTATTGTATGCAGGTAAACTAGAGTTTACCGAATTAATAGCATTCTGAGAATCGGTCTGCATTGTAGTTAATGCTTCAATTGCGATTTCAGAGTTTGAGGGATTGTAATCGGCACCATAGCCGCTGCAAAAAGAAACTAATTTTTCAAAGTTGGCCACATTCTTTGCATGACCTGTTTCACTGTTACTAGCCATAATTTTTAAAATTTAATTAAACATATTGATTATATATTTTCACTACTTAGAGTGATTTTAATTTGATAAGGGCAGATTGCTTAGAAAATAGTCTTAGTACCCAAGACTTTATATTTTCTGTTATTAAAAAAACTATGGGAACGATAATCAGTGTGAGGAACATTGAACTGGTAAGTCCGCCAATTAACGCCCATGCAATACCGTTTTTCCATTCTGAAGCTGCTCCTGATGCAAGAGCTATGGGTAACAACCCGATAATCATTGCCATAGTGGTCATCAATACAGGGCGTAATCTTATTTTAGTAGCTTCGAGTAATGCTTCCGCGGTATTTTTACCTTGCTTTATCAGATGAGTCGTGAAATCGACCACAAGAATTGCATTTTTTGCTACTAATCCAATTAACATTATCATGCCTACCATACTAAAAACGTTCAGGGTTTGCTTTGCTAATGCCAGTCCGAATATAGCCCCGATAATGGCAAGTGGAATAGTAAACAATAAAACAAACGGATATAAGTACGATTCGTATAAAGCGACCATAATCAGGTATACTAAGAAAATAGCGGTAAGTAATGCAAAGCCAAGAGTACCAAAAGCATCATCCTGCATTTCCATATCACCGGCATAATGCACGGATACATTTGATGGTAGTTTCATAGTCTCAATCTTTTGTCTGATTTCGTCACCTACATCGCCGGATGAACGACCTAATACCTGGGACTGAATTGTAGTGGAAGAGGTTTTATCGTACCGTTCCAATGCCGAATAACCTTGTTTGTAACCCAATGTTGCAAATTGTGATAGTTTGATTTGTTGATTTTCTGAATTTATAAACGTCAGGTTGGCAACATCATCAAGCTTACGGCGATTAAACTCGTCGTACACCACGTCAATATCATATTCATGCGAACCATCGGCAAACTTTTCATCGGTATTGCCGCTAAAAGCTGTGGACAAGACAGAACCCACAGTACTCATGTTTAGCCCCAACCTTGCCATTTTCTTTTTATCTAATTCAACAGAAATTTCGTTGTTGGCATTTTCGAGTGACGATTTTACGTCGGAAGTACCCGTTGTTGATTGTACAATCTGTTGAATAGCCGTAGAATATATGGCTAAAGAATCAGAATTTGAGGACATAACAATTAGTTGTATCGGACTGTCATCAGTGCTGCCAAACATTGGGTTCATTACGGCAGCAGTTATCTTGGCGCCAATAATTTTACTTCTTAGTTCATTTTTAAGTTGATTGGCATATACATTCGACGAAACATCCCTAAACTCTTTATCTACAAGTTTGACGTCAATTTCGGCTTTGTTCGAACTGTTTGCCTCCATTCTATTGTCAGTTGCCCCAATGCTGGTAAATACAGATTTAACTTCTGGTTTTGACCTTATTATTTTTTCTATTTCAAGTACCTTTAAATTTGTTTCCTTCAACGAAGCGTCCTTTGGCATTTCTACCTGAATAACACATTCTCCGGCATCACCAAGACTAAAAGCTTCGGTACCGACAAAACCTGCAGGAATTAACATTACCGAAATGATAAATAATAATGTAACCGTTGCAAACGTGATAAATTTATGGTTGATAGCCTTTATCAAGAGCCTCTGAATAAAATCCGAAAACTTGTTAATTTCGTTTTCTACCCATAGGAAGAAGCGACTGGTTAATTTTTTATTACTTAGTTTTTCCACTTTGGCAAAACGTGAAGCCAATAGGGGTATGGCTGTAAATGCCACAAAAAGACTTAGTAATGTGGTCACAACAACAACCATTGCAAACGGGGCTATAAGAGGGCCTATAAAGCCGGTGGATAATCCTATAGGGAGAAAGACAACAACGTCAACCAAAGTAATTGCCACAGCTGTAAAACTGATTTCAGAACGGCCATCCAATGTTGCCTGTAACCGGTTTTTCCCCATTTCCATATGGCGGTAAATGTTCTCCAAAACAACAATTGCATCATCCACCAAAATCCCTATTACTAATGACATTGCAAGTAAAGTCATAATATTGAGACTATAATCGAGCAGGTACATCCCAATAAATGATGAAATAATGGAAAGTGGGATAGCGATCATAACAATAAAGGCATTACGTATACCATGCAGGAAAACGAGCATTACCAAGGCTACCAGTAATACTGCAAACATTAAATCATCCATTACTGAATTGGCTGCCTTTTCGGTAAAATCTGACGAATCGAAAGCCACAGTGAATTTAAGTTGGTCAGTCTGGCAGTCTTTTTCCATTTTAGCAATCGTCTGGCTTACTTTGTGGCAAACTTCCACTGCATTGGCATCAGTTTGTTTCAGGATACTAATACCAATTGAGTTCATCCCGTTAATACGGTTTAACACAGTGCTTTCCTTTTGCACATCCAGTACCTCGGCCACGTCTTTCACCAATACATCCGCTCCATTTTCTTCGGAATTAATGACGACATTTTTGATATCTTCAATACTTTTAAACTTGCCAGACATACGTATGTTCGTTTGCGAGTTATTGTCTTTAATTTTACCTGCCGGAAAATCTGTATTTGATGTTTGAATAGCTTGCAAAACCTGTTCGGAAGATAAATTGTAGAGCTTAAGTTTTTCGGGGTTTAAACTGATCTTTACTTCTCGTTCGTTCCCTCCAAACAGCGAGACTTCAGCAACTCCCTTGATCCTTGATAATTCAGGTTGTATAGTGTATTTTACCAAATTGTAAAATTCGGTAGTTGATAAATTAGAAGTTACACCAACCTTCATAACAGGGAGATCGCTCATCGAAATTTTTGAAATGACGGGTTGCATGATACCGTTGGGTAAAGATCCTATACCTGCATTAATTCGTCGTTGGGCATCCTGGACGGCATTATCCATATTTGCCGACATTTTCAATGATACACCTATCATTGACATTCCCTCGTATGAGGTAGACTGAATGTGATCGATGTTTTCCACGGAAGAAATAATTCCTTCCAACTTTTTGGTAACGTCGTTTTCTACTTCTGCAGGAGCGGCCCCGGGATATTTGGTAAGAACAATAAATGCCGGAGCTGTCATGGGAGGCATTAGTTCATATTTCATACTTTTGTATCCAGCAAAACCCAGAAACAACAAGATGGTAAATATAACCACAACCAGTGTTGGCCTTTTAACCGATATTTTTGATATGTTCATGATATTCAATTATTTAATTATTTCAACCTTAGTGCCATCGGTCAGGTTTATTTGACCTGAAACCACGATGACATCACCTTCATTCAAGCCGGCTGTTACGGCAACTTCTTTTTCATTCAGGGATGTTACGGTTATTTTTCGGGTAACCACAGAATCACCTTTTACTAAAAACACATCGGCATTTTTAGAACTACCAGAAATTGCTACACGGGGAATTACCAGTTTTTTCGAATCGGTTTGTTCTTCAAAAGAAGCCTTACCGAACATTCCCGGTTTAATTTGTCCATTCAGTGTATTATCTACTGAAATTTCCACTTCGTATTGCTTAGACTGGTCTGCTTTGTCGTTTATCGTATAAATTGTTCCATCAATTAACTTATCAGGGATGGCATCGACTGCAACTTTTACTTTCTGACCTTTTTTGATTTCATTGACCTGATTGGCTGTTACTTTTACAATCAACTGTAATCTGTACATATCGCACAAATCGAACGTTTCACTCCCGGGGGAAAGGAAAGCCCCTTTTTCGATATACCGTTTGGTTATGATTCCGCTAAACGGAGCTTTAATAAATGAGTTATCGTATTGGAATTGCAAGTTTGTTAGTGTTGTCTGTGCATCAATTACTGCCTGTTTGGATTGCTCGACTTGTTCCCCGGTAGCTCCATCGGTTTTGAGTAAGGCTTTATTACGTTGCAAGTCTTTTTCAAGCATCTGCAGGTTTGCCTTTGCCTGTTCCATCTGCACCGATAGAATTGTATGATCTGTAATGGCGAGCACTTGTCCTTCATCCACATAACTGCCAATTTCAGCTTTTACTGAAATCACTTTACCAGATATTTCAGACGATATTGTCACCTCTTTTTCAGGAGTAAATGTCCCATCGGCAGAAAAGTTATTGTCAACTGACGTAAAAGCCACTTTTTCTGTTATTACCGGTACAAAGTTTATCGATTCGGATACGAGTTTTTGCTCACGGTCGAAACTACTTTTGTTCGATATAAGCCGTGCAACAACCAATGCCAGGAGGATAACAAGAATTGCTATTGTTCTATGATTTTTCTTGATTTTCATCGTTTTTATGTTTTTATGTTTTTAATTATTGTTATTTCGTGAATTCATTGTTCAGTTTTTTCAATTCCAGTTCTGCATTTTTAAGTTGAAGCAAAGCATCGGTATAAGACAACCTTGCTTCGGTAAGCGAATTTTCAGCTAAAATCAAATCTGACAACAGAAGCGTTTGTTGCTTGTATTGTTGCAAGCTGATGTTGTAATTATCTTCGGCCACTTTTATATTTTCCTGTTGGCGGTGGATTATTTTCAGACTATTACGGTATTCTTCTATAGCATTTGCATAGTCTTTCCTGAGGTTATTAGCTGTATTCTTTTTGGTATTCTGTAATTGTGCTATTTCCAAATTGTATTGCTGAATTTTATGCTGTTTTTCAAATCCATTGAAGATGGGAACACTAAGACTAAGCCCGACATAACCGACTTTGAAAAACCGGTCTTTGCCATTAAAATAATTGAATTCATTTTGTTGTCCCTGGTAATAAAACTGACCGACCGCCGACAACGTAGGCAGATACGACTTGCTAACCGATTTTTTATTGAGTTTTGTGTTCTCAATCTGATTTTCAATCAACTTTATATCTGTTCGTTGGCTCAAATCAAGGGGAGTGTCGTTTGGGACTTCTACTTGTTCAGTTAGTGAATCGGTCAGCACAAGCTGAGCATCATTGTTTAATCCTAAAATAAATTTGAGCATGTTAGATTGCTGGACTTTCAATTTTTCCAAATTATCAATTTGTGTCTGAAGGTTGTTTTTAGTGACGGTAAGTTTGGAGTAATCAATCCTTCTGGCGATGCCATTACTAATTTGACTATTCAAAATTTCCAGTAAATGTTGAGTATTTCCCATATTCTTATCCAGATAAATAATTTGTGCATTTGTCGCCTGGCACAAGTAATAAACCTGGTGTACCTGGTATAATATTTCTTCTTTCTTTTGTTCAAGTGAAAGCGAACTCATGGCTTTCATGCTTTTAGCCAGTTTAATAGCCGTAAGTTTACTGAGGTTGACCAATGGCATTGAAGATTTAAACCCGCTACTCCAATCATATTTTGTCCCTATTTCAATAGGGATTTCGCCTGTCTCACCAAAGAATTCGCCAGGGAAAAGCATCTGGGGAATAGCATAGTAGTAATTGAAATCACTATATCCTTCTACAGTGGGATAAAATTTACTCTTTGCCTCAAGTTCCTGGTAATGGTTCTTCTGGATTTCAATGCGGGCATTGATTATTTGCAGGTTGCTATCAATTGCCAATTTACAGGCATCATCCAGCGACAGTTGAAGTACCGGATTCTGTGCTGCTACATTCAGGGCAAAACCTGTCAAGAGGTTGATTATTAGAATTTTTACTGAATTTTTCATAATTAAATAATATTTAAAAGAAACATGAAAGACCCTCTCTGGAAGAGTGCTTTATATAATTTCAAGATTATGAGTGAACTATATGGTGACAGGCTGTGGCTTCAGTTTCGTGAAAATTATCAACGTTCCCATTGCAATTACTGCCGCAATGATGTAAAGCACCGCCGGACTATAAACATAAATAGAGGCTGCCCCTAAAGGGACAATGACACCGTACACTGACTGGAGTGATTGATTTACTCCCTGTAATTTTCCTTGCTGGTTTTCATCTATCGATTTTGATAAATTACTGTTAAATGAAGGTTCAAAAAGTCCTTCTCCCAGTGCAATTAATATGACAGCTAAGAAAATAAAAGAGTTATGTGGAAAATAGGCACTCAAAAATATCACTCCCAATCCGGACGAAACTCCAAGAAGCCCCACGATACCAATAAAACGTTCATTGACTTTTTTCAACATAATAGGTAGTAATATTGCTCTCGAAACAATATCGCATACCCCCACAAAAGCAAGAATGCTCCCTATCATACCAGGTCCCCAACGAAATACATCTTTTAGATAGACATTCACATTGTTTTGATAAATGCCCATTCCGATAGCAAAGAATGCCCCTAAAATCAGTAGGTTCTTTGCTTCTTTCAAAGTAAAAATATCTCTAAAATGACCGGTAATATTGATGCTATTCAAGGAGAATTTTGGGGAACCGGGTTGTTCTGAAACTGACTCGGGAAGGAAAATTAACGTGACTAACACCGCCAAAGCAATCAACCCGGCAGTAGCGAAGAAAGGAAGGGAAATAGAAATAGTCCCCAGCCAACCTCCAAACGCAGGGCCAACCATAAATCCGATGCCACTTGCTGCCCCTATATAGCCAAACCATTTCGCACGCTCTTCCGGTTCTGTCACGTCGGAGATATAGGCAAACAAGGTACTAATGTTACCGGCAGTCAGCCCGTCAATTATTCGCCCTAAAAAAAGAACCCATAAAGAACCGCCTAATCCAAACAGCACATACCCAACTGCTGAGCCTATTAAACTAATAATTAAGATTTTTTTCCTACCAAAATGGTCGCTCAATGTTCCGAATACCGGAGCTGCAAAAAATGTACAGGCCGCAAATACCGACATAAGAGCACTCATACCCACCACAACCTGGGAGTCGGGAAGATATTCCCCGACTAAAAATGGCAATAACGGAAAAACGATTGTCATTCCTATAGAATTAAGCAATACAATTCCGATTATTATCCATAAAATGTTCCTTTTATTTTTCATATAAATTTAAATTCAATGATTGTTTATCTCTTTGATTTTTTAGCAGGAATACCAGCTTTTTAAACTTTACCTTTTCTTTATCTTGTATTAATCTAGGAATAAAACATACCAATTGGTATGTACGATGATAAAAAAATATCTATTCCGTTATTCGAATAATCGCACCACCCATTGTCATTCTATAATTAGCACGACAATATATAGACTGGAGTTGATTTGATTTATCTATATCAAACATAAAACAAAATACTCTATCGATTAATAATGAGATTAATGAGCATGTTTTATTCACTATTTCCGAAATTGTTTTTACTGTTTTCATGATCACGCGTTTTATTCATTAACTTCTATCTATTATGACAAACAAACCAATAAAATATTTTAAGAAAGAGTGAAATATTTTCTTTCTAATTGAAATTTTATTTATAAATACATACTAATCAGTATGTTCACCGGAAAAAAAATTCAGGAATTAATTATGTCATCATATAAGCTGCTTAACCGCTTTCGAAGGAAAAGCACTGCATAATGTTTTCTCGATAATAATGTATTGACTGAAACGCCGGTTGTTTTAGCTATTTCTTTAACCGGAATAGCATCCAACTCGGTCAGTTCAAAAATCTCACGTTGCTCGATGGGCAATTCAGAAAGAGCCTTCTCCAGCTCCGTCCAAACCAGAGAGCGAAGATATTCCATTTCAGGAGAGGGAGAAGTTTCCTTGCTGAGCAGAATTTCTGAAAATTCTTTTAGAACATCTTTATCCGACTGTTTGTCATTATTTGCAGGCAATATAACTTCCTTTTTTTTCTTGCCCTTATTGATAATTATATATCGTGCAACTTTGTATAGCCAGGCTGAAATATGTTCAATAGGATTCAATGCTTCATCAACCGTCTTGATTAATTGATAAAAAACATCCTGCAAAATATCATCGGCATCATCCTTATTGGCAACTTGTTTGCGGATAAATGCTTTTAACTTAGGCCGGTATTCTTCAATTAACTCACCAATATCCTGCTCCCTATCTTGATTTCTCATCACCCTGGGTTGTTTCATTTTATTTTGCCTCGCAGGATTTGTTTTCGAAAATATCGCCGGGATTAAATGAACCTCCACGAAAAAACTCTCTTCTTTTGTTTATGAATTCTTTCCTTTCTTCGTCTGACATTTTCATCCATTTTTCACGCATATGATTTCCTCTTTGAAAATCATTTATTTGTCTGTCATGTGGTTTACCGCCCCAAAAGCCGCCAAATAATATTCGGGTAAGGATAAATAACCCTGCTGCCTGCCAGAAATTGATTGCTTTTAATCCAATAATTTCTGGCACCAATAGATTCCATAATATCATTATAGCAGCGCTGAATATTGCTACAATAGCAATACCCAGGAGCGCCATTTTTATTCTTCCGTTCATAATAAATATTTCTTAATTTAAAATTCTAAAAGCCAAATCTTTGAAATCCAAAACCTTTATGGTCAAAAAAGTGTTCCATTCTTTCATCTGTTTAAAATTTTTTGATTTCTGAATGTTCAAAAAATTTGAATACATTCAGGAACTCACATAAATTTTAATCATTCTTCTGTGTGAATTTTGAATGATGAAAATTCATGTTCGTTTCATTTCTTTGTTTTACAAAATCCGCTTTTTCTTCAGGCGATTTGTTTTGCCATTCTTCACAACGCTTGTCCATATCTTCAATTGTAACTTTACCCCTTCCGGAGAAAAATTCATTATTCCCGAATCCATGTTCGTTCATTAAATTTACCTGTTCTTCTACAAATGATTTCTTTTCATCTTCTGTCATTTCCGACCATTTTTCACGGATATCTTCATGACCGAAACCGAATGGCATTCTTCCAAAGAATCCTCCCATTCCAAAATTTCCTGTTCGCATAATTTCAATTATTAAAATATTGCAGAGACTATTCTCTGTAAATGGAGACAATTAACAATTGAAAATATTTTATGGAAAACAAAAAAAGTTGAAATCTATATTATAAGACCGTGATGTATTACATACCACCAAGTAGGTTATATAACATATCCCAATCATTTTTAAGCTCTTCTGAGGCCATGTTTTTGTCCAATGTTACCATTCTATTTAGTGCAATTCCATCACTTAGATTAAGAAACATTGTTGCTATTCTCTTACTCGGAATTGAGGTATTTATCTCTTTAATCTTTTTAGCATAGTCAATTATTGATTTCCATTCAACCTGTTCTTTCTTGCGCTGATTGAAATGGATTTCCATATATGAAGAAACCCTTCGTCTGGCCTCGATAATAAATAGCAGAGTATCGCTGTCAGAATTTTCTTCAATCCCTTTAGGAGTATCTTTCAAACGAGCTAAATACGCCATATAAAAAGCTTTCAATGATGCTTTTGGAAAGGTGCTAAAATCAGTAATCATGAAATGGTTATAAAAATATTTAACACATTCTTCAAAAATTTCTTCTTTATTTTTGTAATAATGATAAAATGCACCTTTGGTTAGGCCAATGGCTTTAACAATATGATCCAGTGTAACTTCTTTATAGCTTCTTTGCAAAAATAACTCCAAAGATTTTTGCAGAATGATTACCTTTGTGTCATTCATATACATACCAATTAGTATGTGAAAGTAAAAATTATTTTACTATTTATATTACTATGCTGACAAAAAATAGATTAGAAACATTTACTGATGGAGTAATAGCCATTATAATTACTATAATGGTTTTATCCATTCCTTTACCCGAAACTTCTAATTGGAATGACTTAATTGGATTTAGTTCCTCTCTTTTTATTTACCTGCTAAGTTTTTTAGTTGTTGGAGCTTTCTGGAACTTGCACCATAAGACATTTAACTATCTAAACAGAATAAACCAAAAGATTATTGCAGCAAATATTTTTTTCCTGTTTTTTCTTTCGCTTATTCCTTTGTTTACAAAATGGGTTATCCAAAATCAAGGAATACTGATTCCGGTAATTGGATATGATGTTGTTTATCTGTTGGTTAGTTTTTTCCATGTATTGATTTTTAGGTTGGTAATGTCAGAAAGTGAACATGAAGAGATAATACATATTAAAGAAAAACTAAAATCATCACATACTTCTAAACCTCGGTCCTCGTGGTTACCTATTATACTATTACTCATTGTTATATCCGTTATGGTTGTCATGTCCATTTATTTACCTAAGATATCTACTATTATTTTAATGGGTATTCCGATTGCGTCATCCATATTAAACCTGTTTATCACGGAACGTAAACCAGGAGGGAGGCGATTTACAGAAACGGAAAAAGATAAAGACTAAATTCATAAACAAATTTGAATTTAGATAAACTACCCTAAAAGGGCAGCTTACCTAAATTGAGTTGCATGCATATTCCTGTGATTTCGGACACTAAATCCCGCTGAAAGCGGACAGTTGTTCCCGTTGAAAACGGACATTATATAATACTACCCAGAATTAAGACCACTGGTTAAGTTTAAATTTGATAACTTTAAACCAGTGAATTATGAAAGCAAAAAGACAAAAACATTCAGGAGCTTTTAAAGCTAAAGTTGCGATCGAAGCATTGCAGGAAAGAGAGACTTTAGTTGAACTTTCGAAAAAGTACGGGATACATCCCAACCAGATAACCCGGTGGAAAAAGGAATTTTTGGAAAGAGCACCACAACTTTTCGAGAAGACCCATCC
>Ga0102950_1000109_pt1 | contig 19816 bp, 13 predicted proteins | sample SalPon2A_B_D2_MG_FD_78505 | JGI IMG/M metagenome (GOLD analysis project Ga0102950, IMG submission 78505) | Soil microbial communities from South San Francisco under conditions of wetland restoration - Salt Pond MetaG R2A_B_D2_MG | ecosystem: Environmental > Terrestrial > Soil > Wetlands | place...
TAGTATTTTTATAATATGATCTGAATTTATCATCAATATTTAAATAAGGTTTATAACTATTACCGCCGTTCTTTCTGAGTTCAGCAGTCGATGTTGAAAGTCCTAATGCATAAAGCACAAATGCTCTATGCCTGTAATTTTTCATAAACTCAACCTGCGCTTTACCCCACCATGAAGGTTCTCTTGTTTCACCTTCCACTTTAAAGTGTGCTGTTGAAACTGCATCTACTGGCAGCGGTTTGGAAGTGGAAATGGTTATTCCCTTGGACTCAAGAAATTCATAACTTACAACTCCGGGATGAGACATTCCCACAAACATATCACCCTCAATAAATTTATCCGGCAGCAGGCCTACAGTTTTTACACTGCCGTTAACATTTATATTCTTTCCAATATGACCGCTTACATTTCCAAGATGTTTCTGCGAATTAAGAAGCAGTGAAGCTGTACCGACCGTTCCAGCACCAAGAATTAAAATTTTAGTAAATATTGTAATCTTTTCGCCATTAGTTGTAGAGTAAGCTAATACCATAAAACAATGAGGAATGTCTTTAATATTATTAGGACGGGTAAGGTGAAAACCATTTGAGTAAATAGGAATTATTTCTGCTGCCTGCAGATTAGTGAGTTTTTTCAATCCCAGTTGCTCGGCTTTTCTTAAGTAAGTGGTAATCATATTTTGTTTCGAACCGAACTTACAGCCTGCAACGCAAAAACTGGATCCCCTGCAATTTTTAACAGAGTAATTTACCCGATCAACAGAATAACCAAGGTTTCTCATCAGCTTACTAAAGACCACTCCGTTTTTGGGAATACAGTCTTTATCAATCTGGTGAACATTTAATTTTTCTTCTGCTAATTGATAATAAGGATCAAGAACTTTCCTATTTAGATCTACCGGCCATATTTTTTTTCTTTCATCATCTTTTAAATCAAAAACAAGAGAAGGCGCTCTGAATGAAACCATTTCATAAAATCCAGAACCGCCTCCCAGGCCCTCTGCAAAGGTAAATTGAACTCCGTCTCCTTTTATATTTTTAATATATTTAAGAAGATATTTAGGATCCATTGTCTGCTTGAAATCTTTTTCAGGAATGATATTATCGCCCTTCTCAATCATCAACACATCATAGCCTCGTTCACAAAAATGCAACGCCGGCGGTGCAGCGCCAAATCCGCTGCCGATTATTAATACTTCAGTTTTTAAAGTTTTCATTTTAGTCCCTTTCAATTTTAATTTACCATGGTTGTCCGTCAGCAGATAATTCTCTATCAAAGTAAAGTTTGGAAAATGAATATGTTATTTCTTCATTAGAATATCCTTCATTATTGCCGGGGAAATAAATAAGCGGGCAGCCTCTTTCTTCGTTATAAACGGCACCGTAATATGATACTTGCGCCATCAGTATAGCTCCTTTATATAATCGTCTTGAAAGCTCTTTCTCAGACAAAGCATTTTTAACTACATCGGTTCTTTCATTAAGGGAAAGGTTAAAGAATTCTCTTTTGCAAAAAAGTTTTCTGCTTCTTCTGTTTAAATCGTAAACGAAATAGCCGCAGTAAGTACTGAACGGATAATAATTATCGTTATACATTTTTACGAGGTTCTCATCTTTTTCATCTGCGCCGGGAATAATTGTAGTTACAAATGCCCTTAAAATTTTTTCTTTAAGCTCATTATCTCTGAAATACCGGTGCGGAAATATTCTTAATACCATTTGTAAGGCAGGTATTATGGAAGAGAAATCAATTTTATAGCTTTTAGAGAGATCGTCATATTTTTTAATCCTTGCAATTAGATCCTGCAGTTTTTCCTTATCCTTATTTTGCGGTTTATGTTTTTTAATATTTAAGAATAACATCGTCATTTTTTTACTCCTTAAATTTTTTTAGCCGATGGTATTATAATTTTAATTGAAATTATCGGTGTCATTGGATTGTCAAATAGATGTCAAAGAGTTGTGAAGGATTAGAAAGAGGAAGATAGAAGATAGGAGAGACGTGTTAAAGGTGAAATGTAAAATGTGAAATGTAAAATTTAAAAAGTAACGGGGTATCTATTCCTAAATCATTAAGGGGGAATTGGTTTTGAATGTATTAAAAGAATTAATATTTGTGGAATAAAAGTTTTATAACCAGCCCATCTTTTTGTACCATTTAAAAGTATTGAAAAATCCTTCGTATAAAGTAGTATGCGGATTAAAACCTAATTGAGTTTTAGCCTTTTCAATTGAGCAGGCCCAGTTATTTTGAATTAATTCTCTTGCCTTTTGAATATTGAGCAGCATATATTTATTGCGTATCTTACCGTATAATTCTTCAAGCCCGCAAGCACAAAATACAAGGCAGTGCGGCATATGCAAATTAAACGGATTTTTATTTAGAATTTGTGCCATTACAATTCCGATATCCTCGTTGGGGTATGAAGATTGAGATCCGAGAAAATAAACCTCATCTTCTGCTTTATTGTTTTCACCGGCTTTTACAATACCATCTATCAGGTCGTCGATATAAATTAAATTAACGTATTTTTTACTAAACCCAATTAGAAGCTGAATTCCATTTTTTATGGATTTCGCATACATGTACCAGTCTTTATCCCTTGGGCCATAAACTGCAGATGGACGTACGACAGAGATTGGAATTTTATTCCGATATTTTAGCACTTCATATTCTGCCATCATTTTGCTTATTCCATAATCTGAAATAGGATGATAAGGAGTTGATTCGTTTACCTCTGCGCCATTTAATGAAGGGCCTACAGCTGTTAAACTGCTTACATAAATAAATCTTTTTATCTTCGGATTATTATGAATACAGAATTCAGTTAAATTTTTTGTCGCTATGTAATTGCCGTTGTAGAAATCTATTTTCGATTTTGCGTGTGTTACTCCGGCTACATGATAAATATTATCAACATCTTCAAGCAGGTTTTCCGGTAACTTACTTTCTGATAAATCCCCTTTAATAAATTCAACATTTAAGTTTTTAAATTGATCAGAATTAAGATAATCTTTTGCCATACATTTGATTTCAATATTTTTAGAGCATAATTTTTCAATAAGATGGCTGCCGATAAAGCCTGTTCCGCCGGTTACTAATGTTTTCATTTTATTTCCCCTTCCTTTCTTATATTTTTAGAACTATTAACAAATCAAGCGTAACGCCAATTAAAAAGTGAAGCATAAATGGATAAAAAATTGAACGGGTTTTTAATGTCATTACCCCAAATAATATTCCGCCTACAAGCGCACCAAAAATCTCTCCTGTCGCCATACCGACATGCCAGAGACAAGACGGGATAATTTGAATAAATATTGCCATAGAGTCTCCAACATATTTTCGCAGGCCGAACAGCATAAAACCTCTGAACAAAATTTCCCAGCTTGAATAAAAAAGTAGTATGTGTAAAGTTTCGTACTTTAAAAATAGAAAAGCAGATCCACCAGCTTCTTTAGACTGGGGATAAAAGTTTGCTAATTCGCTATTAAAAGAAGAAGGATAAATGACTAATACGGCAATAAGCGTGAAAAAAATTGCTACATATCTTATCCCTTTTCTCCAATCACCAATATTTATTCCATAATCTTTTAAAGATTCTTTAAATACCGTAATAATTATCAACAGCGGCACTACTCCAAACAATACAAAAGTTGAAGCAAAGAGGTACATAACTGCATTGTTTTCAGAGATTCCCGGTAGAATATTTCTTATAAATTCAATTGACCCAAAACATTTATGTATTGCAGGAATAAGTGAGGATAAAAATAGAATTCCGATTGGTTTTAATTCTTCTTTTGGAATTACTTTCTTAATATTTAATACATTCATTGCATTCATAATCAAATTCTCCTTTCTAAAGAACTTAACCACGATAGAGTTGTCTCCAAAGCTTTTTCAAAGGGAGTGATTTTGTAGTTAATTTCATTTACAGCTTTGTTCGATGAAAAATTCCAATCGAAGCAGAACGTTTTAACCCAGCCAGGAGTTATGAGGGGATAGTGGTTGAAAATTTTTGCTCGGTATTCTTCCAGATTGCTGAATAATAGAACCAAACTTTCCGAGACATTAAACATTCGATATTTTTTACCGGATTTTTCAGCAACCAATGAAAATAATTTATTAAAAGATAAGTTTTCACCGCCAAGAATATATCGTTCTCCTGTTTTACCATATTTCATGGTATTCACCATTCCATCGGCAATATCATTTACAAAGGAATAATTACCACTTGCATCTCCGTTGCCTAAAACAAATCTCATCTTTCCTCTTAAATAAAGATCAATCATCATTGTGACTCCATTATTTTCTGTTAGTTTTCCCGGTCCGAAAACCCGAGTAGGATAAACATTTACTATATCCAATCCTGCTGCCAGATATTCTTCAAAAAGCTTCTCAGCTTCAATTTTTGATGATTCATATTCTGTAAAAGGAGGGATGCTTCTTAGACTATTTTCATTTACAGAAGAGCCATTTGAGGGCCCGAATACGACACATGAGGAGGTAACCAGAACACGTTTAATTTTTAATTTAATTGCACAATCAAAAATATTTTTTAAGCTGTGTACATTATATTTAAAATAAATACCGGGATCCTTTGCCCAATTTCGAGCATAAGCAGCTAAATGATAAACTGTTTCGCATCCATGCATAGTTTCTTCTAAACTGGATTTATCAAGTATATCTCCCTTAAATATTTTGATACATGGATGTTTTAATCTGCTTATATCAGAAGTATTTCTGCATAAAACGTGGATGATGTTATTATCATTACATAACTTCTGAATTAATGTATTGCCGATAAACCCTGTCGCTCCTGTAACCATTATTTTCATTTTATTACTCTATAATTTTAATTTTTATTCTTCGCTTAATGAATTACTTATTGAAACCGGATGAAGAATGGAATTAAAAAATATTTTTATTAAATCAATTAACTTTATAATTAATGGATGAATTAAAATTGCGATATAACCTGTAAGAATTCCTATTGCAGAATCCATGCAATAGTGAAATCGACCGTATACTGTAGAGATGTATAAAAGGAATATAGATGGAAGAATTACAAAGAAGATTTTTTTATTATACTTGTAACAGGCCCATAAAATGATTGTTGCCGCTGCACAATGCGGACTTGGAAGACTTCCACCCTTGAAATGAAGATGATTTCTTATCAATTCAGAAAGAGAAGTAAATAATCCGCCTTTAAGCGGAACAATATATTTTTCTGGCATAAAGTACATCTGACTGGCAACAGGAAACAAGGTAAAACCTACATAACAAAAAATGTATCCAAGTGAAAGAACAAATAGATATTCTGAAAGTCCTTTTGATCCGGTACCTTTGTAAGCTGAAAATCCCGCAATTAAAAGAAGCGGAATATAGAAAACGTAGGCAAACATCATTGCCTCAGTTAAGTAGGGATTTACAAGACTTTGTAACCTGAGTGATAGTTCCATACCGAATACTGCTTTATCAAAAGTAATAAGATTTGCATCCATCCAATGATGAGTTAAAAGCAATTGAAATTTAGACGTCACTCCGAAGAAATAAGCAAAAAAGATAAATACAAACGAAGATTGTAAAACAGCTTTAACAATATTCCCCTTTACAAAATTAATTACCCTAATAACAAAGACTGAAATAATTATTAATACAAATAACTGAAGGAAGGTTCCATTAAAATTAGAGATTGTATTATAAAATAAAATGGCTAGGAAAATGTATAGCACAGTTACACAAACAATTAAAATATTAACATTTGAATAAATATTGTTTTTATTTATCGATAAATTTTTCATGGTATCTCCCATATTCTGCTGCAATTCTAAAGATTAATTCTTATTCATTTGTCAAGAAGATGTCAAAGAAAGGTAAAATTAATTTCAAGATTTTGGTGATTGAAATGGAGGGAATAATTTAAAATCTATGATTAATCTTAAAAAAACCTAGCCGATTTAAAAAATGAAATTAAAATTCTACTGTATTAAAAATGTTTGGATAGTTCACCGAATTAAGAAATTAAATTAAGTCAAAACAATAGTCAAAGAAAATTAAAGTTATATCATTGAAAATGTCCATTCATAATAAATTGATTGAGATAGCAGCAGATCTTTATTACGTTTTCTCTGTAATTATTTCAGAGGTATACTATGAAAAAGGCTTTAATAATCGTTCAAAGTAAAAACAATACAACTCAAAAATTCGGCGAAGCTATTGCAGAATTCCTTGGTTACAGAGGACTCTCTTATGAGCTTATATCTATAAATAGTTTCGAACCCAAATATCTTAATGGAGCAGATTACTTGCTTGTAAGCGGCTGGAAAAATGAATCATTATTATCAGCAAAACGTCCTGATTCTGAGTGGGAAGAATTTGTAAAAAAGCTACCTTCACTTAACGGTATAAAAACTGCACTTTTTGCTGCAAATAAATTCTTTTCGAGTGGGATGTTAAAAAAAATGAAAAAATATCTCAGTAAAAAAACTGAAAATCTTGATTTTACTTTTAAATCGAGGGACGGTTATCTGACTGTTTCCGACAAATTAGAATTAAATGAATTCATAAAATAAAAATTAGAGGCGCTCAATTGAGCGTCTCTCCAGTTGTAAATACCTAATAAATAATTTGTACACTTCGATAAATTGCCTTTTTTATACTCTCGAAATAATTATTTGAATTCCAGATTCTTACTCAAAAGGTCATTTCTTAATTTTTAATCTTTCTTTAACCTTCCGTGATAATTCCGTGATTATTGAAATCTATTTTTCATCCGCAGATAAAACAAATTTAATCATTACGAAAAGATTATGGAGAAAACATGAAAATATTAATAATAAGCGCATTATTAGCATTTGCTTTCACAGCTTTTTCAAAGTCGAAGTCAAATCTTGAAGTAAAAAAATCAGCCTCAGATGATGGTTATATGAGCGCTGTTTTTGCCGGCGGATGCTACTGGTGTATGGATGCATCTTTTGAAAAATTATCCGGACTTCAAGATGTTATTTCCGGATATGCTGAAGGGGTTTCAGATAATTCTGTCAACACCGGACAGGTTGAAGCAATTAAAGTTATTTACGATCCTAAAATTACCAGCTATGAAGAATTAGTAGATTATTACTGGAAGCAATTCGATCCGACCGATGCAGGCGGTTCATTTTATGACAGAGGTCCGCAATATGAATCGTATATTTTTTATCAAAATAGAAAGCAAAAATTGTATGCCGAAAAATCAAAACAGCAATTGGCAAAATTAAACATCTTCAAAAAACCAATTGTTACCGGAATTGTACGTTTTGTAAAATTTACTCCCGTTAGAGAATCGGAGCAGCATTTTTATAAAAAGAATCCTGAAAGATATTATGCATACAGGAAAGCTTCAGGAAGAGATGCATTTATTAAAAGTGTTTGGGGAAATATAAGTGAAGCTAAATATACTAAGCCTGCAGAGAAAGTATTAAAGGCAGAATTAACTCCTCTTCAATTTAATGTTACCCAGCATGGTGAAACTGAAATGCCGTTCACAAACAAATATGTAAATAATCATAAAGAAGGAATTTATGTTGATATTGTTACCGGCGAACCGTTGTTTAGTTCAACCGATAAATTTAATTCCGGTACAGGCTGGCCAAGTTTTACAAAGCCTATTGATGATTACTTTATTGTAAAGAAAACAGATACATCGGATGGAATGCTGAGAGTAAAAGTCAGCGGAAGAGATTCCGGCTCGCATCTTGGACATATTTTTAATGATGGTCCTGTGCCGACTGATTTAAGATATTGTATTGATTCTGCTGCGTTAAGGTTTATTCCTAAGGATAGTATTGCACAGGAAGGCTACAGCGAGTATTCATATTTATTTAAATAAAAATCTTCTTTTAATCATTTCTTTTCGATTTGGAGGCGTGTTATCACACGTCTCCTAAATATCTAAACAATCCCGGCTCAAACACCGGGCACCATTTATTTTCAAATAGTAATATTACCGTTCATCCATTCAAATAAGCTGATTAAAATATTAATTGCCTAATAAACTATATTTTCTATTAGCTTTTTACATTATTTTTGACAACAGTAGTAATATCAATCCATCAAATGAGCACCAATACTTTAATATTTAAATAAATTTATTAAACAATAAAGAGGGATCTAATGAAAAAGTTCGCCTATCTAATAGTGCTTTTGGTTTTATTTTCTTGCCAGGTTTTAATTAAAGCTCAAGTTGACGCAAGAATAATGCAGTATCCCGACGTATCAAAAACTCAAATTGTTTTTGCATATGCCGGAGATCTTTGGGTAGTATCTAAAGATGGAGGCGTAGCTAATAGATTGACTACACCGCCCGGACCTGAATTATTTCCTAAGTTCTCACCCGATGGTTCACATATTGCTTTCAGTGGAAATTATGAAGGTAATCTTGACGTTTATGTAATACCATCTGAAGGCGGACTGCCGGTAAGAGTTACGCATCAGGGAATGCCTGACAGAATGGTCTGCTGGTATCCTGATGGAAAACATTTGCTGTATGCATCATCTATGGAAAGCGGCAAACAAAGGTTTGATCAATTTTATAAAGTCTCTCCGGAAGGAGGAATGCCTGAAAAATTGATTATTCCTTATGGTGAATTTGCTTCATTGTCGCCTGACGGGAAATCAATTGCTTATACTCCTAAGTCAAGAGCGTTCCGTACTTGGAAAAGATACAGGGGCGGTTGGGCAGCAGATATCTGGGTCTTTAATTTTGAAACAGGAACAGCTCAAAATATAACAGTTAATCCGGCAAATGATGAATTCCCGATGTGGCATGGAAAAACAATTTATTTTCTGTCCGATAGAGGAAAAGATGAGAGAGCAAATATCTGGTCATATAATCTTGATACTAAGCAGACAAAACAAATAACTAACTTTACGGATTTTGATGTTCATTTCCCTTCACTTGGTACGGACGATATAGTATTTGAAGCAGGCGGAAAATTATATCTCCTTGATCTTGCAACTGAAAAATATAATGAGGTTAAAGTTGAAGTAGTTACCGATGAACTTACCTTAATGCCTAAGACTGAAAATGTTGATAAGAAAATTGAGAGTTTTAATCTCTCACCTGACGGTAAGCGCGGTATATTTGAAGCAAGAGGAGATTTATTTTCAGTTCCGGCCGAAAAGGGAAACGTTGTTGACTTAACAAATACTTCAGGCTACGCAGAAAGATATCCTTCGTGGTCACCGGACGGCAAGTCAATTGCGTATTGGAGTGATAAATCAGGCGAGTATGAATTGACTCTAAAGAATATGGAAAATCCATTAAGCAAAGAAAAGAAATTAACTTCATATGGTCCTGGATTTAGATATCAAATTTACTGGTCTCCTGATAGCAAGAAGGTAGCCTTCATAGACAAAGCAATGAACATTTTTATTTATAATACAGATAATGATAAAACAACAAAAGTAGATAAAGAAAAATATTTTTACGAAGGAAATCTGGAAAACTTTACTCCTTCATGGTCGTCAGACAGCAGGTATCTAGCATATCAAAAAGATTTGGATAATCTTCACAGCGCAATATACATTTATGATACAAAAGAAGAGAAGGCGAACGCGATAACTAAAGGGTATTATAATGATTATAATCCGTACTTTGATCCTGAAGGAAAATATTTATACTACCTGACGGACAGAACGATGAAAGCATTATACAGCGGTCTTCAAAATACATTTATATATGCAAATCCAACTAAGATTGCTGCTGTTACTCTAACTTCTACCGAAGTTTCTCCAACGGCACCGCAGAATGATACAGTTGCTTTTGCAAAAGATACTAGTATGAATAAAGAAAAATCAAAAAAAGATAAAGAGAAAAAGGAAGTAAAATCGAAAGAAGTAAAAATAGATTTTAGTGGAATTCTAGATAGATCTGTAATCCTTCCCCCGGAAGCAGGAAACTATGGCAATCTCCAAGCGGTTTCAGGTAAAGTTATTTATATACAGGCACCTAACACAGGGTCCGCGGAAAAAAAGAAAGCCATTAAATACTATGATCTTACAAAGAGAGAAGAAAAAACAATAGCTGATGGTGTTAACGGATATACTTTATCGGCAGATGGTAAGAAAATTTTAATTGTTAAGGACGGCAGTTATTATGTGACTGATATTGCGCCAGAACAAAAACTTGAAAAGAAGATGCCGACGGATCAGATGGAAATGACAATTAATCCTAGACAAGAATGGCATCAAATATTTAATGATGTTTGGAGATTTGAACGCGACTTTTTTTATGATCCGAATATGCATGGAGTAAATTGGAATGAAATGCGTGAACGTTACGGCAAATTAATTGATTATGCTGTAACCCGTTGGGATGTTAATTATATAATTGGAGAATTGATTGGTGAAATTAGTTCCTCGCACACATATGTGGGCGGCGGCGATGTCCAGCAATCAGAAAAAAGAGCAGTGGGTTATCTTGGGGTCGATTGGGAACTTTCGAACGGCGCATACAGAATAAAGAAAATAATTAAAAGTGCTCCATGGGATGTCGATGATAGATCTCCTTTAGATCAACCGGGAGTTAATGTAAAAGAAGGGGATTATATACTTGCAGTAAACGGTGTTCCAATGGATGCAGCTAAAGATCCTTGGGCCGCATTTCAAGGCTTAGCCGGCAAAACGGTTGAACTAACTGTAAATAGTAAACCTTCAATGGAGGGAGCTAGAGAAGTTTTTGTGGAAACAATGAAAGATGAAACAAGGTTAAGAAATCTTGCATGGATTGAAGCAAACCGTAAATTGGTTGAAAAGCAAACGGATGGTAAAATTGGTTATTTGTATATTCCCGATACCGGAATAAACGGCCAGAATGATTTAGTCAAGCAATATCTTGCTCAAGTTGACAAGCAAGGATTAATAGTTGATGAAAGATTTAATAACGGCGGTCAAATACCGGATAGATTCATAGAATTATTAGACCGGAAACCTTTGGCCTTTTTTGCGGTGAGAGATGGAGTAGATTGGAAGTGGCCTCAGTTTGCTGTTTTTGGTCCCAAGGTAATGCTGATTAATGGCTGGAGCGGTTCCGGCGGTGATGCTTTCCCGGATTTCTTCAGAAAAGCAGGATTGGGTAAACTTATCGGTGAAAGAACATGGGGCGGATTGATAGGAATTTCAGGTGCTCCTTCTTTAGTTGATGGCGGATATATAACGGTTCCAACTTTCAGGCAGTTTAATCCTGATGGTACCTGGTTTGCAGAAGGGCATGGTGTTGATCCTGATATAAAGGTAGTGGATGACCCGGCACAGCTTGCAAAAGGAATTGATCCGCAGTTGGAAAAAGCCATTGAAGTTGTAATGCAGGAACTGAAAACTAATCCGCCTGTTAATCCTAAACAGCCGCCGTATCAGAAGAGATAAAATAATATAATGATAATAGGGCAAAGATACGCTTTGCCCTTTTTTATAAATATAATTAGAAATCAAAAAGTTTATTACAAGTAAATTTAAAATTAACTATATTGAAAAATAATTTTAATATATATGCATATGGGATATGATAGAAATTAAAAATATCACAAAAAAATTTCCTTCAGTAACAGCTCTCGATAATATTTCACTTAAGATTAATGATAAAGAATTCTTTGGATTGCTTGGACCGAACGGCGCAGGTAAATCAACATTAATGAATCTTCTCATCGGTTATCTTGATGCTGATGAAGGAGAAATTACAATCGATAACGAGAAAGTTAAAAGAGATAATTTATTAGTAAGAACTAAAATCGGACTGGTTCCGCAGTCAATTGCTTTATACGATGATTTATCTGCTTTTGAAAATCTTGAAATATTCGGTTCCTTTTATGGAATAAAAAAGAGGCTTTTACGAGCAGTTATTGCAGAAAATTTAAACAGAGTTCAATTGTACGATAGAAGGAAGGATAAGGTAAAAAACTTTTCCGGTGGAATGAAAAGAAGATTAAACATTGCTGCCAGTCTTTTACATGACCCTAAATTATTACTTTGTGATGAACCGACCGTAGGAGTAGATCCGCAGTCTCGTAACGCAATATTTGATTATCTTATTCAATTAAATGAAGAAGGAAAAACCATAGTTTATACAACTCATTATATGGAAGAAGCAGAAAGACTCTGCAGCAGAATTGCAATAATAGACTTTGGTAAAATTATTGCCGAAGGAACACTTGAAAAACTTTTAGAAAAACTTCCTTATGAACAAACTATTATTATAAATAAAAATCATTCAACAGCAGATAAGATTGAGTTATTTAAATCTTTTGGCAACCTTCTAAATGAACAGGAGAAATATGAGCTAAAACCATTTGATCATTTAAAACTTTCGGATTTTTTTAGGTCAATGGAAGAAAATGATATAAGTTATCAATCAATAGATTTACACAAGCCTACACTTGAAGCATTGTTTCTTCATTTAACAGGCAGGAGGTTAAGAGATTGAAAGCTGTTATAAGTCTGATAAAGAAAGATTACAAACTTTTCTTCCACGATAAACCTGCTGTCAGCTTAACATTTCTTGTCCCGGCAGTATTAATTTTTTTATTCGGTTCTATTTTCGGTGGATCAAGCAGCGCACCGACGGGGATTCATATTGCTTTTGTAAATAATAGCGAATCTAAAGTTGCGCATAAATTGGAATCCGTTCTTGATACAACAAAAGCTTTTATGCTTATTAAAGAATTTACAAACGATGAAGGAAAAACGGTTAAGTTCGATACCAATTCAATTAAAGATTATGTCCGTAAAGGAAATGTTTCGGCAGCTCTGGTTATTCCGCAAGATGCGTTTACAGATACTTCAACAGGTTTAAGATTAAAATTTTATTATGATCCCAAAAATGAAATTGAAATGCAGACAATCCAGGGATTAATGCTGCAGACAATTATGTCTCAAATGCCGAATATTTTTATGGCAAGCATGCAGCATAGAGCAGAAACTTTTCTTGGCAAAAATAAAGGTATGCGATTTAACCGTAAGATAGCTTCGGTTGTAAGTGAGTATTATGGAGTAGATACTTCAAAAATATTGAATTGGACTAAATTTAGTTTCTCTGATTCACTTGTATCCGATTCAGCTTCGAATAAAAATAATTTCTTTAAAGATCTTTTAGATCTGCAGAAAACTCAACTTGTGGGACAAAATGTAAATAATCCCAATGCCACAAGAAGCGTAGGCGGCTGGGCAATGATGTTTTTACTTTTCACAATAACCGCATCATCTACTTCTTTATTTGACGAGAACAAAAGTGGAGTTGTTGTGAGAATTCTTTCTTCACCAATTTCTAGGGTCCAAATATTATGGGGTAAATATTTATACAATATTTCACTTGGCTGCATTCAACTTTTAGTGTTATTTATGACTGGTTATATTTTCTTCGGTATAGATATTTTTTCAAATTTTATCAATCTAATTTTAATAATTATTGCAGCAGCTGCAGCTAGTACATCATTTGGTATGCTGCTGGCGGCATTTAGTAAAACTTCAGCACAGGCAAACGGACTTGGGACTTTTTTAATTTTAACTATGAGTGCAATCGGCGGCGCCTGGTTCCCAACGTTTATTTTACCTCATTTTATACAAATATTAAGTAAAGGCACAATTGTTTATTGGTCTATGGAAGGTTTTTTACAAGTACTATGGAGAAATGCAAATACGGTAGAAATACTTCCTTATGTCGGAGTTTTACTTGGGATAACGGCTGTTGTAAATTTCATAAGTATTCTTCAATTCAAAAAAGGAAATGTATTTTAAACTGCAACTTTAGAATTTCTTAAGCTAAATTAAAAAACATTTATGATGTGATATTTTATATTGTAGTGATTTTAAAATAATATTATTTTAATCCCATCTAAATAAAATATTACCTGCATGTACAAATATTTTCTGTTCATATTGATTCTTCTTTATTTTGCTCCTGACATATACCCTCAGAAAGATGGTGAGATATTTCTTTCATACAATAAAATAAGCAATGTAAAAAAAAGTGAAACGGGAACATTAAATATTTCTAAAGATTGGAAATTCCATTGGGGAGATAATTTGGAATGGAGGTTACCTTCATTTAATGATAGCAGCTGGCAAATAAGAAATACTGAAATAACACAAGACAGCATAACTGCCTCACAAAATATTGGAATGTGCTGGCTTAGATTAAAAATTAAAACCGATTCTTCTTTATTCGGGAAAAATTTGGGTTTGCTCATCAATCAGAGAGGCGCCTCGCAAATTTATCTTGATGGAAAGCTTGTTCATCAATTCGGTAAAGTAGGTAATTCATCAGCCGAAGAAGAGGCTTTCAATCCAGCTAATACTCCAATAGGAATTTATTTCGATTCATCAAGAGTTCACCTTTTGGCAATCAGGTACTCCTATCAACACATCTTAAATCTTTATAAAAAATTCGGAAAGACAGCCAGAAATGCCGGAATTCAAATTTCAATCGGAAGACTTAACCAATCAATTAAAGCTCAAGATAAAATTGTACGGTTAAATACTGCAGTAAACCTTTCATTATTTGGGATAATAGTGTCGCTGGCATTACTGCATCTGCTGTTATATTTCTTTAATAGAATCAGAACTGATAATCTTTATTACAGCATTTTTTCGTTTGCCTTAGCGTTCAATTTTATCCTTGGTTTTTTAATTACCAATTCCAATAGTCCTGTTGCAATGATTATTTTCAGTAATCTGACTTTTATTTCTTTAGCATCAATTTTTTTGTTTTTTCTGGCATTTATATATAAAATTTATTACCACAAGCTGCCAAAAATTTATTGGGGATTTTTGATTTATGGCCTGGTAGTTTTTTTAACACCTTTATATGAAAATTTTGTAAGCGATACTATTTTAACAATATTATTATTTGGTTTCGCAATTGTATCCTTACTTGAAGGATTCAGAGTTATTATAAAAGCTCTAATTAAAAGAATTAAAGGTATCTGGATTATCGGCATTGGCGGAATTACATTTATTATAATTTTATTATTCAATTTCCTCATAATAATATTAAAATTAACTAATGTAATATCAGATGAATTGATGACAATCATTATTTATTCCGGCATAGTGAGTCTTCCGATATTTATGTCGATTTATCTTGCAAGAGATTTTGCAAATACAAATAAAAGTCTTTCACAAAAATTAAAAGAAGTTGAAGAACTTTCTCAAAAATCAATTGAACATGAAAAGAAAGAAGCTGAATTAAAAATTGAGAGTGAAAAGGAAAAAGCACGTTTTAGAGAAACTGAACTTCAGGCAAAAGCTCTTGAAGCAGAGAATGAGAGAAAAGCTAAAGAACTTGAAGAAGCCCGGAATATTCAATTATCAATGCTGCCGAAAGCTCTGCCGGTATTGAAGCATCTTAATATTGCGGTTTACATGCAGACAGCAACAGAGGTCGGCGGCGATTATTATGATTTTCATCTTGATGAAGCTGGAACTCTTACAGTAGTATTAGGTGATGCAACCGGGCATGGTGTTAAGGCAGGGGTGATGGTAACGGCTATTAAAAGTATGTTTATTTCTAATTCACAGCATGAAGAAATCCCTTTACTCTTCCGGCATTTTTCAAAGTCAATTCGTGAATTAAATTTGGAATATATGTATATGTGTCTTGCAGTGTTGAAGATTAATGGTTATAAAATGAAAGTGTCCAGTGCAGGAATTCCGCCGTTTTTATTATACAGAAATAATTCGGATTCAGTTGAATACATTACATTAAAAGGTCTTCCTCTCGGAACAAATAAGGATTATCCTTACAAAGAAAGAGAAATTGATTTATCTTCCGGTGATACAATAATAGCAATGAGTGATGGCTTTCCGGAACTTTTCAATGAAAAAGATGAAATGTTAGGTTATGATAATATTCTTAAAATTGTAAAAGACATCCCAATGGATGATCCCGAAAAAATAATTTCTTCACTTAAGAAATCCATTGATAATTGGAAGGGGAATTCACCTGCAAGAGATGATATTACCTTTGTTGTTATGAAGTTTAATTGAATTAAGAAAGTATCAATTTACCATCCATAGTTAATATCATACTTTTCTTTAGGTTCGGGATTATGAAGCTCTGAAATTAGAGGAAGCAATTCCGTATTTACCGGGTAAATCTTTTCATTAGAACAACCGGTTCGAACCGGCTCCCCGGTATCTTCGCATAATTCAACATAACTTATTGAATGAGGCTGCTTAAAATCTGAATAAGCAAATCCTTTTATATTTTTTGAAATCTCAGACATCATTTTACCCCAAATTGGTGCACAAGCTGTACCTCCGTACTGAAATCCTCCGTGTAATTTTCTTTTAGGATTATCAAATCCAATCCAGATTGCAGTTGAAAGTTCCGGATTATAACCAACAAACCACGCATCGGTATAGTTCTGTGTTGTACCAGTTTTGCCAGCAGCAACACCATTATAAAATCTGCGTATTGAAGATGCTGTTCCGCCATTAATTACTTCCTTTAATGATGTTGTAACCAGAAATGCTGTAGCCGAATCAAGAACAGTTGTTCTTTCTGTCGATCTGCTGTAAAGCACTTTCCCGTTTTTGTCTTCTATTTTAAGAATTGAAAAAGGTTTTGAATAATATCCTTCGTCTGCAAACACCGCATAGGATGTGGCCATTTCCAGAGGAGTAACTTCTGCTGTGCCTAAAGCAATTGAAGGGTAATCCGGTATGTTTGATTGGATGCCAAGTCTGTGAGCAAAAACTGCAACAGAATCTGGTGTAGTTAACCTGGAAATTGCGTATGCTGCAGAAAGATTTATTGAATGCTGAACTGCGGATTCCATAGTAATGGGCGATTGAGTAATATCATTATCATCATTCTGAGGCTTCCACTCATCTGCGCTTCCGGAATCGACAATTATGGGTTCATTTAATAATGGCTCGGCTAAAGTGTAACCTTTTTCTAAGAGGCTCCCGTATAAAAATGGTTTAAATGATGATCCCGGCTGACGATGAATTTGTACCGATCTATTTAATCCTCTGGGATTAGAATCGGGATTACCGCCTATCATAACTTTTATCATTCCGGTTCCTGGCTGAACAGATACTAATCCGATTTGTGCGGCTTTCATCGATTTTGGAAACTCATTCCATTCAGAAGTGACGGCATCTTCTGCAGATTTTTGCATTGCATAATTTAGAGTGGTGGTAATCTTTAATTCATCTTTATCTAAATAAATACCTTTTTGATTTAATAATTCTGCAGCTTCTCTTCTTACATATTCTAAAAAGAATTTTCCTACTGATTCATTCATTTTCAAATTAAGTGAATTTCTTTTTAGCTTATTATATCCAGACTTACTAAGCTTGCCGATCTCTACTAAATTGTGAAGAACAATATTTCGTCTTGCAAGCATTTTGCCGGGATGTTTAATCGGGTCGTATCCGCTTGGTGATTGTAAAAGTCCAATTAAAGCTGCACTTTCTGTAAGGGATAAGTTATCCGGTGTTTTACTGTAATATTCTTCCGAAGCAGCCCAAATACCGTATGCACTATGTCCAAAATATACAGTATTCAAGTACATCTGTAAGATTTCATCCTTAGTGAATTTCCTTTCAAGTTTTCTTGCAAGGTCTATCTCTTCAATTTTTCTAGTAATAGTTCGTTCATTTGTAAGAAACAAATTTCTGGCAAGCTGCATTGTTATTGTACTGCCGCCTTCAATTCGTCCGGTAATTGTTTTAAATATACCTCTGATAATTCCTTTTACTGAGACACCATCATGATTATAAAAATCTCTATCCTCAGTGGCTATTAAACACCATATAACATACTTAGAAATATTACTTGTGCTTTTAATATCTACTCTGTCTTTTTCACCATAATACCCAAGAAGATGTCCGTCTGAGGTAACAGCATAAGAAGCGCATGGAATATTTATTGGAGGAAGATCCTGCGAGAATGTATAAGAGCCTAGAACTAAAAAAGGTAATAATAAAATTATTGAGTTAAGTTTAAAAGACAATCCGGTCTCTTGAAGTTTTTAAGAAATTCTTAAATGAAAAATTTGAAAGCAAAAATAAGTAATTAATTTTATTATTTAAGTGACAAATTTAGACGATAATTTTTTATAATACTTTTTTCTCACTTATTATATTGCAATAAAATATTAAAAAAAATTGTTTACCATAATCCGAAAAAAGATTATCTTAATTATTAAATTCGTAAGAATTAGATTTCTTTTAAGGTAAATAAACAGGGTAACCAAAATGAAAGAATTCTTTAGTGTACTTGAGGTTGCCAAATTATTAAAATTAAGCCGCTCATCTGTCTTATATTATATAAAAGCGGGAAAATTAAAAGCAACTCAGGTTGGGAAAATTTACATTATTTCTCAGGAAGATTTCGGAGAATTCTTAAAAAATCATAAATCCAAAAAGAAAACTAAAAAACAAAATCAGACTTCTTTAGATTTTTAACGGGAAATATCGGTTATTAATAATACTTTAGAAAAAGTTTACTTGGTGCTTTGTGCACCTATAACTAATATTTTGTGATAATATGTAGAAAAATGGTGGATTTAGACAATTCAATTAAACTTATTAACAAATTTTTATAAAAATTTAAACTTTTTATGGAACTTTTGTCTCTAAGAATAATCTAACTTAGTAAAGTTCTTTGTTATTTTTGGTAAATTATTTCATTATGATAATAATCACAAAAAGCTAAATAATTTATTAATTTTCATAATTAGCTTTTAATTTCATAAGATATCATAAACAAAGCAGTTATTGAAATAATTAGTTTCGTTTTAGTAAATATTAAAAACAAATAATTCAAATTTGTGCTAAAAATGGAACTAGGCAGAGCAGCAATATTAGGTGAATTCAAAAGTAGTACTATTTTTGACTTACATTTCTTGGAAATATTTGTTTATATTTACTATTTGGAATTTTTTCAAAAATAAAAAGACATTCTTTTTAATTAAAATAACATTTAGGAGCTGGGTAAATTGAAAATAACAAAGCAATTCACTAACCGTGAAAGTAAGTCTTTAGATCAGTATTTGTTAGAAATTGGAAAAGTTGATTTAATTACACCGGATCAGGAAATAGAATTAGCGAAAAGAATAAAGAAAGGGGATAGACTAGCCCTTGAAGCCTTGACGAAGGCAAATTTACGTTTTGTTGTGAGTGTTGCAAAACAATTTCAGAACCAAGGATTATCACTTGGTGACTTAATTAATGAAGGTAACTTAGGCTTGATTAAAGCTGCTGAACGTTTTGATGAAACCAGAGGTTTTAAATTTATTTCTTATGCAGTTTGGTGGATAAGACAATCAATTATGCAGGCAATTGCAGAACAGTCAAGAATGGTAAGATTGCCTTTAAATCGTGTCGGTACATTAAACAAATTGGGTAAAGCTTACTCAAAATTAGAGCAGGAATTTGAAAGAAAACCAAGTGCTGCCGAACTTGCAGAAGAACTTGATATGAAAGCTGACGAAGTAAGTGATACTTTACAATTGTATGGCCGTCATGTTTCAATGGATGCACCATTTTCCGGTGATGATGATAAAAACAGTTTAATAGATGTTCTTCCTAATGAACAGCAGCCTGCACCTGATGTAAAACTTATGCAGGAATCTTTGAAAGCTGAAGTTGAAAGTGTTCTTTCAATATTAATTGAAAGGCGAGTTAGTGTTCTAAGATTATATTTTGGAATTAACAGTGAACATTCTGCTACATTGGAAGAAATTGGTGAAAGATTTAATTTAACGAGAGAAAGAGTTAGACAAATAAAAGAAAAAGCTCTAAGATCTTTAAGACACCCATCTAGAAGTCAAAA
>Ga0102950_1000112_pt1 | contig 19601 bp, 16 predicted proteins | sample SalPon2A_B_D2_MG_FD_78505 | JGI IMG/M metagenome (GOLD analysis project Ga0102950, IMG submission 78505) | Soil microbial communities from South San Francisco under conditions of wetland restoration - Salt Pond MetaG R2A_B_D2_MG | ecosystem: Environmental > Terrestrial > Soil > Wetlands | place...
GAGCGCAAGAATCAGCAGGGCAATAAAGCCTACCGTGACGGCATGGCGGGAGGCGCCACCCAGGCCGGTAGCGCGTGGCACAAAATCAGCAGCAACGCCCAGTATCGCTCCCGCGACAAGCCAGGCGTAGGCAAGACGAATAAACGTGGGGTAGTGCCGGTAGGCTCCGGTGAGCTTTGCGGGGCGTACAGCCTTGTGAAAAATGCGCAATGCCCAGATTGCGTAAACCGAAAGAGCCAGGATCAGCAGATCGGCGAGGAAAAACTGGCGTGCCAGCGCCAATGCCAGCAGGGCGACAATGCCGATGCCGAATTTCCCGGCCGCCTGATGCCGAGGGGAATCGAGGCCGAGAAAGACGGTAACAAACCGTGTGCTGAAGCCCCAGGCCATCACCACTGCAAATCCCCAAACCATCAGGATCAGAAAAGTGTGGTCCCATTTTGGAGGAAACACCGGCGAGTTGCCCTCCAGCGCGAGCCAGATGGAAAGTCCCAGGTTCAGAATCAGCGCCACGCCAAGGGATACAAATCCCCAGATGCCCAGCCACGAGCCCAGGTCTTCCGGCTTCTTGCTTTTCTTTTTTGCGCCATTGAAAACCAGGACACGCTGCGCCAACACGAAAGCGGCGAGCTCAAGAACAGCAGAGGCGGGCAATCCGAACCGCCATGCCGTCCCTTCAACACCGACCCACCAGCGCAGGGCCACTCCCGCAGTCCAGATTCCCCAGATGAACCAGACCAGCGAAAAGGATTTCAAAGGCCGGCCCCGAAATTTGGGGAGAATGTAGAGTGATATTCCGAGTATGAAACTTCCTACCCAGCCGAATAACTGCGCGTGCCCGTGGGCCTGGATCCAGGCCGTGCTGGCTGCCGTGTGAGATTGATGGGCTGAGATTTGCAGCAGGTTCCAGACCCCCAGAAAGGTACCGGGAAGCGCCAGAAAGAATATTCCCGAGAGGATAAACGCGGCAAGCGCTCTGGCGGCCTTTCGTTCCCATGCAGGGTCGGCGTAATCCGGCCGGCCCTCGGCGTCGCGTGCGTAAGCGCGAACCCACTCAGCCGGCAGACAGGCTTTTTCAAGAGTAAGTGTGCTCATCAGAATTTCCCCCACAGCGCATTCTTCACGCGGAGCGTGTATTCCACATTAGAACGAAGCTTGCAGGAGTTTACTGTGACTTTGGTCATAGGCGCCCTTCTGCCCCCTATTGTGTAATGAACCTAGTGAACGCGGGCTGTGTGGGGCTTTGTAGCGCACAGCAATCGGTTACAGAAATGAATATCAAAAGGAGGACCGATGAGTATCGACACTCAACGAACTGTTTCGGAAATTGCGCTCGAAAGGCCGCAGGCGGCTGCTGTTTTTGAAAAACTGGGGATCGACTATTGCTGTGGCGGGAAAAAGCCTTTGGCGGCTGCATGCGAGGAAGCGGGTGTTGACCTGAACCACGTAGAGGGCCTGCTGGAAGGCGCCGGCAACGGCCAATCTGGCGACGTGAACTGGAGCGAACAATCTCTCGCCAGCCTCATCAGCCATATCGTGGAAAAACACCACGCTTATTGCCGTGAAGAAGGCTTGCGCCTGCAGCCGCTGCTGGCAAAAGTGGTTTCAAAACACGGGGAGCATAATCCAGAGCTCTCTCAGGTGCAGGACGCATTCAGCTCACTGCGCAACGAATTGGGCATGCACATGATGAAGGAAGAGCAGATGCTGTTCCCGTACATCATCGCACTCGAAGATTCGGCAACGCACAAGTCGGCTCCGCCGCGGGCGCCGTTTGGAACAGTTCAAAACCCGGTGCGCATGATGGTCCAGGAACACGATGACGCCGGACACCTGCTGAAAGAGATTCGCAGCCTGACCGGCAACTTCACGGCGCCCCAGAATGCCTGCACCAGTTTCAAGGCACTTTATCAGGGGCTGGAGGCATTTGAGGCAGATTTGCACCGGCATATTCATCTGGAGAACAACATCCTCTTTCCGCGTGCAATCAACCTGGAAGATGCATCTTTCTCAGCCCGGGTTGATGGAGTTTCGAAGATGTAATTCGGGCAGCACCTGTTCGGTATTCAGCAGTTAAGTAAAGGCGCCAATTGCTTTTCTGGCTTGTGCTACCTTTTCTGCGGGTGTTCTTCTTCCGGGAAAAAGCCAAGAGGAAAGCAGGCCGCGCCAACCGGTTCGTCCAAAGTGCCGTTAAAAGGGTAAGCCCGATTCACACCTGCAAGTACATTTCTCTACTGGCCATTTGTGGCAGTACTACTAACCGACCGAAGTTGATGCGCATGATTATGGCACACCAGGCTGCAGGAATTCGTGGCCCGGTTATAGGAGACCGGAACGGCACCGTTCGGAGCAACGACGTTGGCGTCGAAATCCACAAGGCGCTCGCCTGACATGCTCCCGGATTGTGCGGGCACCCCATGGGCCGTATGGCAGACGGAGCATGAAAAGCCGTCTTGTACAACATGCCGCAAGTGTCCGTTCCAACTCGCATCGGTCATAATCCGAGAGAGATCGTGGCATTTGGCGCACAGGGCATACGGCCCACCACTCAGGCCGCCCGCGGCACTCAAGCTCGGGTTCGGGAATAAATTGGTCACCAACCCGCCGGGAGTGGGTGCCGTGCTGAACTCATACCGGCGCGCCAGGATATGTGGAAAAATGGATCCGTGCGGCCCATTCGGTCCTTTGCCCCCGAATTCCCGATTGTCATCGCTGTTGTGGCAGTCCGTACATAAAATCCGGTTGCCCATGGCTCGGCCTGGCGTCTTGCCATCAAGGTTCAACATGTAAGGACGGAGGCTGGGCTGTGGCAACATGCTGCGGCGATTCTGGAAGACCGGATGGCTGGAAGTCGCAAAAGCATTGAATTCAGGGATGACATTCAGGGGGTCTGGGGCAGAGACCACGCGCCGGGGCTCATAGCCAAAATTGACGCTAAACTTCTTTCCGGTGCTTGTGCCATGACAGCGCAAACAAATCTCATATTGGTTCGCCGCGGGGCTGACCACGGTTTTGCCGTCCGTGGCGCTGATTCCCGCGACCCCAGCCTCCGATGGACGAACCGTGGGTGCTGCCGAAAACTCGGTGACTCGCTGGTCGGCGTGTGGATTGTGGCAATCGACGCAGGTAACATGAAGGCCTTGATTTAACAAGACCGGCTCATTAGGCCGGTGAGGATTATCCCCCATGGAATATTCATGTCCATGTTTCGGCGGCGTCATTTCAGCGAGTATATTGGGCAGGGGTGGAGAAACATTTGAGCTGCCGTCGTGGCAGTTCAGGCAGGCGCCGTCGCTGACAGCCTTAAGCAGAGATTCCTTTCCCGGAGCGTTGTGCATCGAGTGGCACGACGCGCAAGCATTCCGGGCGACCGTGGAATAGGGCCCCAGGGACTCTCTCCTCATGATGGGGGGAATCCGGCTCAAACCCTCGAAATTGCTCTCACGGACGACCTGTGGCGACACCCTGTTTGTCGCAATGGCATGCATGCTCGTCTGCCATCCGGCCAGGGGATTCGTATTGCTGCCTGCAGCCCGAGCAGATGGGGGCGATCCCGCCGCTGTTCTCGCCGCACTATGTTTCAGGCTAACCATCCCCATTCCTGACCCGGTGGGGACCGTCGAATGGCAGGCCAGGCAGAGCGCTCCGTTCGTGTTGTCAACCACCAGGAAATACCCGGAAGGATCAGTGTTCTGCACGTGTGGATTGTGGCAGCTTCCGCACTGCACATTTCCGTCAAAAAGCCTCACAGCCGGATTCCCGGTGGACGGCGAGGTTCCCACCAGGGACGGCAACAAGTCCGGCGCGGAAGCCAGCGGCAGGACAAAATTAAAAGGGTGCATCGTGGAAAGGTCAGTCCCCAGCATGTCCCCGGGATACCAATTCCCAGTCATGGGAAGAGTCCCGTAAGGGACCAGGTGGCCGGGCGAGATGCCCGTCGCTCCTCCGACGGTACCATCGTGACAACTGAGGCAAAGGGTGCTGTTCGAGCCGGGAACAAGCGTGCCGTTCGTCTGGTTCGTCGTCGCGTTGTATATCGTGTAGGTCATGACATTGGAAAGCTTCTGATCCCAAAGCGGAGTTTGAGTGACACCATTTGTGCCGTTCAACCCGGAGTGAGGAGTGTGGCAATAGTAGCACGAGCCGGACAGCCCGCCCTTAATTGGTGAGGTTCCTGCCGGCGAGAGATCGTGCATTCCAATCACGTCCTGTGCCAGTGCGGTCCGGGTACGAGGAAACACCGCCGCCAGGACGCAGAGCAGGAGCCCCAGGCCGAAAGCCAGGAACCATGAAACAATAGATCCTTTTCCGTTGCTTCCGCGTTTTCGGGTGAAAGTTGTCATCTCCTTCTCACCCCGAAGTACTGAAAGACCTGCACGCGGCGATCATAGGAATCGACCACATACACGCGGTCTTCGCTATCGATAAACAGTCCGGCAGGCAGTTGAAATTCTCCGAATCCTGTCCCGGGGTGGCCAAAGGTATAAAGAAGCCGTCCCTCCCGGTCGAAGACTTGAACCCTGTCGCTCAGGCCTTCTACCACGTACAAGTGTCCCTCGGAGTCCACGCCAATTCCCTTAGGCCGAAACAGTTGGCCTTTTCCATCGCCCCGGCTTCCGATGGCGTATTCGAATTTCCCGGACAGGTCCAGAACCTGGACTCGAAAGTTCATGGCGTCAACCACAATCAAGTTCTTGCCCTGCAGCCGCAATTCCGTCGGGTAATTGAATTCGCCCGGTCCAGTGCCGCGGTGGCCGATTTTCTGCAATATGTGCCCCTCCATATCCAGCACGTATATGCTGTGGCGCAGCGTGTCCGTCACGTAAATGCGCTGCGCTTGTGAGTCGACCGCGATGCCCGTGGGCCGCTTAAAATAGCCTTCTCCACCCTTGAGGCTCCCGATAACACGGCGGAACTTGCCATTCGCAGCGAAGACAAAGATCTTGCCGGAGTAGGAATCCGTGACGTAAATATTGTCTGCACTATCCACTGCCACGCACTGCGGGGAGACCAGGCCGTTCTTTTCTCTCCTGCGCGAAATGAATTTGAACTTATGCCGTGCAAAGTCAAAGACGTCGATTCCGCCTGCGCCTGGATCCGTCACGATGATGCGGCCGCGCGAATCGGTAACCACGCTGTAGGGAATGATCAAGTCATGGAAATGAGGTTCGCCCACTACAGCATCGAGCAGCCGGCCCCAGAACCTGCGCCGGCCTCTGACTTGTTTCTGCGAGCTGATGCTGCCTTTATACAGGAGCTTCCGCCCTCCAGTGAGTTCCAGTTCCGGCGCCATGACTGGTTTTGCGGACTTTCCCCTCGGGCTCGCCAGCGCAAGGGAAACGAAAAGCAGATTCACCGCCAAAAAACAAAGGCACCACCACGTGCAGGAAGCACTCAACGCGGATTCGCTTCTCTTTGGGCGTCCTTGTATCCCGAGCTTGTTCATCAAAAGAAATTGAACCATCTCGATAATCCAAAGTAGAACGTATTCACCATGGCCGGCGCCAGCGTGCTCGCGCTGAAACCCTGCACCAGCCGGCTGTATCCCGCAGTGAAAAATACTTTGCGAAACTTATACTGCAGGTACGAGTAGGCCTGCTGTGTGTGGTTGCTCGAAGAGAGCAGCGCGCTCTCGGTGCTGCTCCTGGTCGAGCTGAAGCTGCCACTAAAGGTCAGCCCTCGAATGGGAGTGGCGCCCACAGCAGCCGAGTATGTTGTGCCCCGGTAAAGAATTGGCGAAGGAATCACCACTGGAGGCACATTCGGCGGCACCGGAGTGATTCCCTGGCTTGTGAACAAGCCCATACCGCGTGACTTCGAGTACCCTCCGCTGACTCCCAACCAGTTGTAGGAGAGAGAGGTGGTATAACTTTGGGTATACGATGTCGGGCCCAGCTCCTGCGAGATCATACTCTTGGAACCACCGGCGGTTCCGTTCCAATAAAATCTGCCGAACCGGCGGCCTACGGAAGTCGAGTAGCTATAGCCGGAGGTCGCATAAGCGATCAGCAGTGTCTGCTCGCTCCGCGAGTAGGCAAAGGAGCCGTTTACATTCCACACACCGATCCGGCGAGTGTAAAGGGCATTGCTCAAGATACCCAGCAGGGATCCACCGGTACTGCCCAGACCACTCCGCGTGACAATCGTTCCTCCCGTGAAGCGGCCGCCGAACAATTTGGTTCCGTAATGGACCCCACCGCCATATGCGGTCGAACCAAAGGAATATCCCAGGAACAGTTGCTGGCGGTGTATGAAGTTGCCGCTAATGTAGAGCTGGTCAGTCAGGGCATATTGCGAATCTCCGTAAACGCCCCAGGAGTGAGACTGTTGCAACGGGAGGGGAACGACTGCACCGGCACTGAGCTCGGCCTGGTACAACGTTGCAGCAAGATTAGAGTCGTAATCTGCGCCGAAGCTGGTGCTCAGCTTCTTTGTCGGTTTCAAGGCAACGCCCCCGGTTACCACGTTATCCGTCTGCGAATCTCGTACTCCCAAGGTATCGTAGACCACGTGGCTCCTCGTGTAATTCAACCAGGTATTACCGTGCCACCCCACACTTCGAGACAGATCCAAGTTGTAAGTTGTGGTATTGACATCGCTGGCTTGACCGGTCTGGCCTGTAAGAATCTGCGGAAATGAGAAATCTCCCTTGGAATAATGAACGCCGCCACCCAATCGGAAACCCGCCACCCTGTAACGCGACGTGACGAAAAGCGAGTTGTAATGGGACTCGATTTGGTTATCCGTCCCGTACACGGAAGAGTTGTTACTGGCTTTCTGATAACCGCCTGAAAAGGATAATCTGTCCGTGGGATTGCCGGACCAGCCCACTCCGAAAGTCTGAGAGTTTCCGTTGGTCTTGTAGTTTGCTATCCCCGGCAGAAAGTAGTTTCCCTCGCTGTTGTACACGTTGCTGTAGGTCACGCTACCGGGATACTTGCTGCCTCCGAATATGGAGGTGCTTGCGGTTACGCCTGAGCTGTCAGTAATTGATTGATAGCTGGAGTTATTCCGTGACTGGTTGTAAAAAGGGGCCACACTGAACGAAAGAAACTGTGGATTGTAATAGAAGCCGGAAAGATCCCCGGTTCCACCGAAGCCTGTCCCATGGCTGGAGGGGCCGAAATTCGCGTAGCTTCCCGAGTACCCGCCGCTAACGCTTCCGCTCAGATTCATGCTGGCATCACCCGCTGTGACCTGCGCGGATGCAATCGCGGCTGGCGCCAGGAGGAACATGGCGACTACGATCATCTTCCGCCCGCACATTCTTCTCATGCCGCACCTGGCTTGCCAGAGCTTTCCCCACCTTGACACCGGGGCATCAGGGAAACTCAATCCTTCCACTTCCAACCGTCGACTTCTTCTTTTAGTACTCTTCAATCCTGGCGCCCTTGTGTAGGCGGCGGTTCAACTCCGCGCGCAGTCGCTCCACCTTTTGTCTTTTCAGTTGCTGGCGCAAAGCGTCTCTGACGTCGGCGAATTTTCTCATGCCGGCAGGGACATGCTTGTTCAACCTCACGATGGTGAAAACCCGCTCGACCTGGATAATGCCGCTCACTTGCCCTGGCTGCATCTTCCGCACTGCAGCCAGGATTTGAGACGGCAGCTTTGCTGCATCCACCAGTTGGTGATCTCCCATCATCACCCGGTAGTCATCTTCTGATATCTTTTCAGCCAGCAATCCGAATTGCTGATAATTAGTGGTCGACCTGGCCTGGTGCAGGTAGTTCTCGGCGCGTTGGCGGGCTTCTTTCAATTGTTCTGGGGTCGCTTTGGGCGGGGCCATTGCAGATATCGTTTGGATAGCATAGGATTCCGGAATGCGGAACTGTTGCGGATGCTTGTCATACCACGCCTTTGCTTCTGCGACCGAAACCGCGGACTTATCCGTTACATCAATCTTCAGCAGCTCTTCAATCAGCAGCGAGCGCCGGATTTTGCCGCGCAAAACTTTCTCGGAGTCTTTGCATTCAGTCTTCAGATAGTACTGGTACATCTTGGAGCTGGGAAACTGTTGTCGGAAATCGGCTTTAGCCTTGTCGAGGCGGGCGGGGGCAATGGTCATTTTCCGCTTGAGCGCCTCCTGATAAACCAGTTCTTCAAACTCGATCATCTTCAGCGCGCCCCGGCGAATGTCCGGTTCCATAGCTTTAGGAAACGACCCATGGTGCTGCCGCGCGTAGGGAAAGATGGCGTACATCTCGCGCAACAGGTCGCGGTCCGTGAGCACGGCGCCATTCACTCGCGCAACCGGCTGTCCCGACGGCACGATGGGTGCGCTGCCTGCAAAATCTCCCCCGCCATGGGTCGGGGCATGGGAAGGAACCAGGTGTTGCGCCCAACCCGACGCGGCGGGGGCCAATAGCAGGAAGGTAGCCAGCAGTACGGATTTGACGACTCGAAATCTCATATCAGTCGCTCCCTCTGAACCGTTTATCGATCAGCAATATTCAGCCGTTCGATCCGGCCTTTAATGAAGACCTCAAGGGAAAGCCGGGGGAGGGTGCAATCCCCCCCCGGGTTAGCAATTAAACTAGGTGGTCGGCACGAACTGGCCGTGCATCTCGTTGGATTCGCCACCATGGCAGCTACGGCAGAATTGCGCCGCGCTGTTGCTTGTCGTGGTGTTGCCGGGATTGTACCAGCCGCGCACGAAGAAATGTGTCGGCTTAATCCCGAGGGGGCCAGCATTGAAATAGAGCATGTCGTGCTGGTCGTGGCAAGTGGTGCAGGTAACCCACGAATTACTGGTGTAGGCTCCTGGGGTGGTGCCGCTCTGCGTCCCCGGCACCTTAACCAAGTCCGCGATTGGCCCGTACGTTGTGACATCAAAGTAGTCGGTGAGAAACGCACTTGATGCCGGTCCGTTGAAGCTGATCGAGCCATCCGAGTTTACGGTGCAATCCCAGTCATACCTGCCGCCGCAACTGACGACAGCCTCGGGTCCCACCGGGTGGTCGTTCAAGTAATTCCCCGGTGTAGAGCCGTCATTTCCGAGCAGAGTCGGAGGATTGAAGGTTGCGCCGCTGATGGTTACGGTTTCATAAGTTGTGCCTCTCATCATGCCGCTCGTCGCGATGTTGCCGTCGTGGCAACTCAGGCAGGCGGCGATGACGAAGATTCCGTCATGCGCGCTGGTTCCCGATGACAAATCCATCGGCTGGAACGTATTGCTCCCAACCGTCACCGGAGTGGTGCCGTAGTTCGGAATCGTAACAGAGTAAGTGCCGCGTCCACTGTTCCCGAAAACGAGGGTTTGGCCATAGAGCGGCGAAAGGTTTTCGCCCCACAGCGCAAGGTTGCCAGTGTTGGCGGCGCTTGAGCCACCGTTCGCGGCGGCGCCGCTGTGCGGCGCATGGCATGCAATGCAGCCACGCCCGTACACATTGTGCGCTCCGAGAACGTCTTGTGTCGGAGACGTGACCTGGGCAACAGCAAACCCCGCCGCCGCCAGGATCACGACAATCAGAAAACCAAGTTTTCTCATGTCAGTTATTGAACCTCCTTAAGGACCGTCCTTTACTACGCGGCTTGTGCACTACCGGGAGCCGCGTTCTTGTCCGAAAACATACGGGCAAAACTTTTTGCCGCGCTCCATCGAGTTGAAACCTGTCACCGCATGGGGCCGCCCCAAGCGTGGGCTCCAGACGCAATGTCATGGCGCTGCTGAACCTTTCCTGGCCGCCAGATTCGGGTTAGCCGGTTTGGGGGGCTCCGGCGCAGTTCCGGGCGCCTTCGCGTCCGGGTGGCGCTGATTCTCCCGCTTTGCCCTCATGGCGGCTGCCTCTGCATCCGTGATGTACCGAAACACCTGGACCCGGCCAGGGAACTGTTCAGTGGTAATGATCCGGTTGTCACGGTCGTCACTCGCAATTCCGTAAAGCGCTTGAAATTGTCCCGGGTACCAGCCAAGCCCGCCGAAGTAGATCAACAACTGTCCCTTTTGGTTGAACACTTGCACGCGGCTCTGGACTTCATCCGTCACCCAGATATGGCCGTCCCGGTCGATGGCGATTCCCTTGGGTCTGGCAAAATGCCCCGGGCCGTCGCCTGGGGTTCCGAACTGGCTGATGAAGTTTCCGTCCGCGTCGAAAATCTCCACTCGGTCGTTCAACGTATCCGTGACGTAAACATTGCCTTCTTTGTCCACCGCAACGCCGTCCGGGAGTGAGAAATTGCCGGGGCTGGTCAGCGTGTGTTTCTTTCCAGCGGTCCCGATTCGCCGCAACAGCTTGTAGCTGTCTGCATCAAACACCAATACCTGGTCCTGCTGGGTATCCACCACATACAGGAGACGGTTTTCTTTATCGATCGCGATCCCCGCGGGGGATCGAAGCACACCAGTTCCAAATTCAGCGATCGGCTGATGTTGCTTGTTCAGCACCAGGACGTGATGCAACTTGACGTCGGTCACAAAAATCCGGCCGTCATCGTCGATAGCCAGGCCGTTAATCATCGGCAGCGGCGCGTCCACGTGGTTCTTGATGAGTTGCACCTTCCCCTTCAGCGATTCCGGAAATATGAAGATGGCGCCCACCGCCTGGTCCGCAACGTAAATATTCCCGTCCGAATCGACAGCGACGCCGTAGGGGCGCATCAACTGGAACCCGATCTTCTTCCGCAAATCTCTGATTTGCTGGTTCGGCTCAGTTCCAGCCAGGCGATCCATCCAGGACCGTTTGGGCTTTTTCGGCGTTTTTAAGTCTTTCCAGTCAATCATCTGGCCTGTCAGGATCGCTTTGAACTCGACCCGGGGGAGCTCCGGCGGGCTCGGCCAGACGATCTTTGAAATGTCAAATGTCGTTGTCGGAGGGCCAACGACCAGTTGACGTTGTCGCTTGTTCTTCTTCTTTGCTTCCAACGGGATCCCGATCATCACCGTTGCAAGCACAAGCGCCAGAATGATCCAGCCATTTCTGAGGAATTTCGAATTAGACCGAATATGAAGCATTTTTGGCCCTCTCCTTACTTAGGCACTGGCATCGTTCCTTGCGTATGGCACCTGTTGCAAAACGCCATGTTGGGTTCTTCATCATTCACCAGGAGATCGCGCTTCGTTGAAGCGTGCGGCTGGTGGCAGGTCAGGCAGTTCATCTGAACAGTGGTCTTGTTTCTTAGCTTCACAACGCCTGATATTGGATGGTTCGCAATCGGGTGGCCGAGACCGTCTTTCAGGGGCAAAATGGGAACTTTTCTGAAGTAGTTTCCCGGTAATTTCACGCTGCCGTTGAAAATCGCCACAAGGTCCGTACCCTTTACCGGCTGCGGATTACGGTTTGGGCCGTGACACTCCAGGCAGAGCGAATTGATATCACTGACCCGCAAGAGGTGCGCGTTCGCACCCCCGTGAGGTTGGTGGCAGATAGCACAACCTTGCTGGAATGCCGGTTGGTGAGGATACGCTTCCTTGCCTTTCTCCGCAAGGTCGGAATGGCAGGCCAGACAGACTTCGACCGGGTTGGGTTTCAGAAAGGCTGGCGAGTTTCCTGCATGAGGGCTGTGGCAGACTGTGCAATCACCCTGCGCGCCAGGGTGCTGCACCTTCGCCTTCTGGATTTCGTTTGCCTGATCTCCATGACAGATCGCGCACAAGGACTTGACGTCCGGCGCCGTTAACGCCACTTTCCCGTCCTTGGCGGGCATATGGCATGTCCCGCAGGCCATCGTTGCATAGGGTGGATGGAGGAACTTCTGTGCCAGCATGGGCTTTGCCGACTGGTGCGGATTGTGACACTGGAGGCAATCCGCTTTGGCGAATGGCTGACCCCGGTGTGCCTTGGCGAGGCTTGGGTCACTCGCCTGATGGCAACCCAGACACAATGCCGGCGCGTTCTTGGTCAAGTGATATGCAAATTCGCGTTTCATGGGGTCGCCGGACTTGTGTATGACGTGACAAGTCTCACAACCCATGTCGAGCGCCGGGTGCCGGCTGCCGCCCTTGGGAACATCGACTCCGGTATTGTGACAAGCCAGGCAAAGGTTCTCCGCCTTCGTTGCTCCATCGGGAGGTTTCACCAGCTGATATTTGTAGTTTGAGGAGTGCGGGTTGTGGCAGACCAGGCAGTGGTGGACTGCAGGAGGATGAACCTTGCCTTTGATATCAGCAGCATTCTTGTCGGGATGGCAGGTAACGCAAAGTCCTCGGGGTGTGCCGGTGATGAGGTTGACGCGGGTGATGTTCCCGGTCACTCGAACTTCATGGCAGGTTAAACATCCGCCCGCCATCGCCTTATGAACAAACTTTCCTTTCGCCATGTCGCCGTGGCACTTGATGCATTGGGCTGTATCGGTCTTCTTGTCCAGTGGCACCGGATGCCTGGCCGCGTTGAGCGGCGCTGCGACCCAAATCATTAACAGGCAGGAAGTCAAGATCCACTTGATATCAATAGGGAGCCGAATGGGAACCCCATCACCTCCCAGTCCGAAGGGTTCCGCAGAGAGAACGATGAAAGACACCGAAATGACTAATGTAATTTTCAACTCTGCCTCGGTGCCGCCTGCTTTGGATCAAAAATCGAACAGTGGGGTTCTTTCCCCCAGCGGCAAGAGTGAGCTACCAAGAAAAGAAATGCCGGCAGGTGCACTTCAGGCTGCCGCCCGTTTCCCTTTGGGCGTTAACCTCAGCGCGAAACGTTTTCGGAGGCAGCAGTTCAACCGATGGACAAGGTCCGCACGGTGTGAACAGGGTCACATTTAGCCTGATACATTAGGAATCCCTAATCAGTGATGTGTGTCACGCCCGCCCGTGATTATCCTCACTGCCAATGAGCCACAGAGTAGATAGGGTCGAAGGTGGAAAGTGCTTGGCAATTCGCCGAGCCGAACGCAGACAAGCAGGCGGAAGTTGTTCTCCCGGCCTGTGACGCCGACGGCCTCCGCGGGAGCGCAGGATGAAGCATCAGCAGAAACGACAGGTCGTGCTCGCCGCTCCAGACGGGGCCCGCCTGAGTTCCGCAGTGGGTGAGCGCGCGATGTTCATTTTTGCGTTCATCTGTCTGGTCGCGGGAATTGGAATTGGTTACTTGTTAAGGGAAGCTATGTTCCCAACCACGAGGGTATCCGCGACACCCTCCACCACCCTGCCAGGCGCCTCGAACGGACCACCGCAGGCTTCCTTGGATTCGGTGGCCGCCCCGCTTGAAGCAGCACTCAAAGCCGACCCTCAAAATCCGAAACTCCTCATCGAACTTGGGAATTTATATTACGACCACCACGTATATACGACAGCGACCGCTTATTATCAGCGCGCACTCCAGCTCAGTCCACGCGATGTCAACGCGCGCACCGACCTCGGCACAGCCTACGCTTACTCGGGGCTTCCCAAGCGTGCGGTTGCAGAGTACCAGAAGGCTCTTGCGATTGAACCGGGGCACTTCCGAACTTTGTTCAACCTGGGAGTCGTTTATGAAACCGGGATAAAGGATCCCGCGCGTGCCATCGCTGCCTGGGAAAAACTTCTCAAGCTCTATCCTCAAAATCCGGACCGGAAGCGAATTGAGAGTCTCATCCAAACAGCAAAGCGGGAGAAAGAGGCTTCCAAAACAGTTCACTGAGCATGGACGCATGTGCCGCCGGCAGGATTTCAATTTAAGGATTGCCTGGTTCCGTTCTGGTCTAGAGGTGTATGGCAACTTGGCTGGATCAGGATGATCTCGGAAGTTGCGCGATCGGCCTTCACTTGTTTTCACGGGCAAACCTAAAGAGGAAACGACCGGTGAGCTGCTCCCCGTTTTAGGACCAATCATAGTGCGAGTTTCGGTTTACAATACAGGTCCATAAATCGTGTGGACCGGCCCCTATCTCACTCGAAAGCGAAACGGAAGCGAGACCCCAAATTGGTAACGGGGAGAATCTCTTGTCAAACCAATGCCTGCACTCAGGCGAAGGAACAGGCCGCGTCCGAGAATTGTCGAAGTCGAAAAATTGAATACTGAAGACAGCCTGTCTGTTCCGGGGAGTTCGGCGCCATTGTTCTTGAACGGCTTCAGATAACTTTGATCGAGAGAAAAGATCATGGCCGTTTCAGGGCTGACCGCCAGAGCCACTCCCTGCGAGAAGTTGATGTTGTCACCCGGACGGACGCCGCTGCCTTCGAAATAGTGAGCGTAGCCTCCGTTTGCCAGGAATACGATGGGATCCCGGCGCCAATAGGCATTCAGTTGCGAGGCCAAACCGGAATTTCCCCCGCCGAGGAACACACCGTTGTCGATTGCAGATCCGCTCCCGGTGAGCCAGGCGAGGCGCCCAACCACGTTGGGCCGCCACGACTTCTCCGTAGCGAGCGCCGCGGCCAGGCCAATCTGCACGTCGCCAAGGCCCGAACCCGACCGGTCGGTGGCAGACTGGACAGCCCCGCCGACTGTTGTCCCCAGGCCGGTATTGACGATCCGTGACGGGAGGCCGAGCTCCAGTTGTGACCTGAATGGCAATCCCAATCTGAGGCTGGCCCGCCCGTCGTAGACGTTCAGTGTGCGCCTGACCTGCCCGATGAAAGTGTCACTGCCTGATGTCACCGTCGCGGGAAAATCGCTCTCGTACCGTGAAAAAGTGAATCCGGGATAGAACTCGATTTGTCCCGGCCTGAGAAGGCGTGCACCCTCCTGCACGAGGCTCCGTTCCAGGGCCCGCTCGGCTGCTAGTCTGTCAATCTTGAGACCGCCACCTGCCGCCTGGCCGGCTGGAGCGCTGGCGGGTGCGCTGGCGGATGTGCTGGGGAACGCGCTGGCAACGGGCTTCTCCACCGGCGCTGCGACAGCTCCGTTTTCAGCACTCTTGCTGGCGCCGTTGCGCTCAGCTTCCAAAGCCTTCACACGATTGAGAAGGTTGATGATGATGGCGTCCCTTTTGGCCAGTTCTTTCTGGAGCATCTGGACGGTCACGTCCTCGGGCTGCTGGGGAGGCGCGGCGCCGAAAAGCGCCGTTGCCGCCAGCATTGCCGCCGCGAGCATGACAATGGAGGGTTTTAGAAAACGGGAATCAGAAAACATCATAGTCTCACGCTTGATAAGCTCAGTTGAGCCATGGAAAATCTGCTGCCGTCACTGCCAACCGATTGGGTGGAATGAGGCCGTCGCGCCTTAGCACCACAAAAGCGACATGCCCCAGTTTGGCGTAATCGATCCAGGCAGCAAGAAACCGCCGCAGAGACATCGTGCGATCGCCATACGCGGGATCGCCCAACAGGACGTTGCGCCCGATCGCACCTCGAAAGACGACAAAATGGTTGTAGCCAAAGAACCTGACCGGAACGATCGCAGGCGCTAAAGTGAGCAGGTCCTTGTAGGTGACGCTGCCGAAAGCCTGCCCGTCATAGCCCAACCGGTCCACGTAGCGTTTCATGTCGAGCAGCGAAAACCCCTGCCGAAGCCGGATCAAGCGGGGATTCCGAATGTAGATGTCCCGGCTCACCAGTCCAAGGGCAACGTCACGCTCTGTCAGGTCCTCTCCCTGTTGAAACCGCAATATCGTAGCCAGCGCCGCCGCGCCGCAGCTGAGATCGAACTTCTGCAGAATGATGTTTCGCTGCCGCATTTCCAGCATCGAACGCACGGGGGCGGCCGCCTGCGCAAGCCCAAGCGCCGGAAACAAAAACGCGATTGCTGTTAGAGCAAACCAACTCCGCACGCATGCCCTCCCGTGAAGGAAATGGGGCGCTGTGACGCGCCCCAAAAGGGTTGAGGAACCAGGTGCGCGGCCAGCGAGCGTTGTCACGCCAAAACCGGCCCCGGCACGAAAGCAAGCCACTTACTGCCTGGCCCAGATCGCGGTGTAGTCGGTATCTCCTGGCGCAGATTGTGGGCCCCCTGGGATTCCATATCCATCGCCATTGGTCGCCGTGGCTGGTACGCTCAGGTGGCCGTTGTTTGCAGTTGACGGCACCACTGTGTAGGTGCCACTATCTCCCAATTCTCCAGCCTGCGGGTTGTGTTCCCCAACCGCCTGGCTGGTGATCACCGGGCAGACGAAGGCATCCACTTTTTCAACACCACCCGCCGTCACCTGATCCATCTGGGTATCGTTCAGCGCCACCGGCCCCGATGCAAGAGCGCTGGAAGCGAACACAAATCCTATCGCTAGAGCTAAAATCAGTTTTCTCATTTGCTATCCTCCTGACGTTAAGTCGTTCAGTGTTCTTCCGTGTCGAATGGTTTCGTTAACGTTCGTTGTTCCACGCCACCGGCGTTGGAAGAACACTTCCGTCTGAACCTCTGCAGATTTGACGGTTCATAGCAATTAGTCGCCATAGCGCCGAATATCCCCCTCCCCCGTCAGGATTTTCTTGTCCCCGGCCAGGACACCCTGCTTCATTGACACTCAATGAGCCACGTAACTTTGCGACACGCGTGATGATCCCGCCGATTTAGACCCCCTGGTCCCTTGTTTGACCTGCTCCCCAGGACCTGGACCAGTTGAAATGTGAGTTTTTTCGGGATATTGACTGGACCGTTTTTTTGTACCAGATCTAAGGTGAGTTTTCGGCTGCTTCCAGACCCATGAGATCGCGGTTGACCGCGATCTCCACGACATCAACGCCGCAGTATCCAAGATTACTGTCCAAGAGCATCGGTACCCGGCACATCTGCAGCAGCGAGTGGGTCGCTGAGAGGGAATCGTTCGGGCGGCAGGGAGCGGCGTCGCAAGAACACCGTGCGGGCCTGCCATAAAGGCGATTATTCCCAAGGAGGTTCACTTGCCCAACATCCTGATTCTTGGAGCCTGCGGCCAGATTGCCCGAGTGGCCACGGATTTGTTCTTGAAACAAACCGACTCGCATCTGACGCTCTACCTGTGAAACGCCAAACGCCTGAAGCTCTCCGGCTACCCGGACTGCCATTCAGGAAAAGCTCGATGGTAAAAAGGTTGAATGGATGGAGAAGATCAGCGACGAGCAATACCAGGGTTGAAGGAACTACCCAAGACAGCTCTCATTCTTTATCCTTGCCTTGGACAAAAGCGACACAAGGTGACCGCATGGCCGAATTTGCCGGATGAGGAAATTTCTATTTAATCGTCGGTGGGGCTGCCGGCGCGTTGATCGGGTTGCAGTTTGTCGTTATAACCCTCATCGCTGAAAGGCCAATCGTGGCGAGTCAGGAGTTGGCCGGCAGTGCGTTAGCCACCCCGACTATTGTTCATTTTGGAACCGTCCTTCTGCTCTCAGCAATCGTAAGTGCTCCGTGGCACGGAGTCGCCGGTATCGCAATTATTTGGAGCCACCGGGCTTCGCCGGGATGCTATACGGGGTCATTGTTCGACGTATGCAAAAGCAAAGCATATACAAACCTCAGTTTGAAGAATGGCTGTTTCATGTTTTGCTGCCATTGGCTGCATATGCTGCGCTAGCCGGATCAGCATTCGCAGCTCGTTCCAGTGTGCATGGTGCAATGTTTGGCGCAGGAGCTGCGGCGCTGCTGCTATTCTTCATTGGCATTCACAACGCCTGGGACGCCGTTACGCACCAGATCTTTTCCAGCAGACACGCACAACACGAAGGTTAGCACCGACAAGTTCAACGGCGTCCATGAGCACGACTTTCCGCCCAATTGAAAAGTTGTACGATGACAGGCCACTCGGAACTCGCGCGATCGCCCCTCACTCGCCTATAACAGCCAGAGCGTGCAGCCAGGACGCAGGGAGCGGATTGGCCCCCTTTTCGGAGGCGGTCCTAGTCCTGCAAGCGAGTGCCATGCCCCAGGTGTTCTAGACGAAAGGATGCCTTCGCATGCGATCTTAGTGACCTGAATCCAACGTAATCAATGGATTCTAAAGGATCGTGTTAAAGGCGGGGGGAGTCGAAATATGTAGGCCTGCTACCAATAGGCAACTTATTGATTTTCCGTAACTCCTAATCCGCCCAAACCTCAGCTTCCACGCCAAACTGAAACATCGCCTTTTCTTCCTTTGGCTCAGTCCTAGGGCGCTCAACCAAGACAGGCAGCATGTTACATCAGAGAACCCTTTGAGCATCTGTCTCCAAAGCATTCCCTAATGAACGCAAACAGGTCGAACCTCGGTCGGCGAAGCCGAGGATTGTGCGGTTTAACGCCAGACTTCGAAGCAACTCATAGAGGCCAGTCTATTCCTCAATCATAAGAAACGTTGTGAAGCCACGAAAAAAAGAGATGCCCCCTGTGGCCTGCCCGGGGTTTGGTACCAGTAGAAGAGAAAGTTTGCATCACAACTCTTGGCTGTAAAACTGGTCTAGGCGTGACCTAAGGGTTATGACGCAGCGCCAAAGTGGGGCGTTCGCGTGTTGGATTCCATCCGCCATTGCCCGATCAGGACCTGCGCCTCCTCCAATGATGCGGGGGAGTCAGACGGATCGGACTTACTGATTCTAAATAACTTACTGAAAACTAAGATGTGTTAGATTTGCAGAATTATCGTAAATTGGACGCATATTGACACGTGGCTGATACACGAGAGTTCATTGAGGGATCCGCAGATTTTGGAAGTCCGATTGACCCGACCAAGCAATACTAATGAAGATGTCACCCTGGTCTTTCGCTTCCGGAGGGAGACGGAGCGCAACCAAATAGTGAAGGGTTTCATCAGCCGAGCGTGCTACGTAGCTGCACGATTCTTCATTCGGCTTCGGCGAAACATCAGTTACGTAAATGTTACGTACTCCGTCGACAAAGACACCCGGGTAAATCGCCCCATCGCGGACTATCCAGAGTTCTGTCCCGAGAACAGCAATTCCATTGCTCTGGAACCAACGGACCACACTGGTTACTGACTCAGGCGCCCACGCGGCCTCTGATCCGCTTATAAAGGCACCTTTAATGAACTCATCGGGGAAGTTTGGCGGAAACATTCGAGAATCCTACCACCCATCTGTCACTCTAAATGGTGCACTTTCAACCGAGCTTCGTGGGTGCCACGGTGCGGCTGACCAGCAGGTGCGACAGATGCGTAACATACGAGAACGAACCAAGACCCACAAATTGTTGGCTGGAAAGATATGAAATTGGTGGAGGCGGGGGGAGTCGAATTATGCAGGCGCGTTGAAAACAAATAACTTATTGAAAACGCGAGGCTCACAATCCGCACCAGTCTCGCAATACGCGGTTTTGACACACACTATACACACATCGCTTTTTCTTCGCCTGCCGAGAGAACAGACATTCGGGTTGCACCGGAGGACCTTTTGAGCATCTGCTCATAATGCTTCTGCCAACGAACGGACACAGATCCAACGAGCGACGAGGAGGCCTACGCACGTTGTGGTGCGAAAGAAGCCGATGACCAAAAGGTCTCATGTGAGTATTCCCGTGAGAATCGAGGGCAGTATGAATATTCATCTGCGCAGAGGAAAGTCACGGCCACGGACAAGCCAGTTTCGTGACCATGGCTAAAACAGAAGCTTCGTCCTAAGCATTATCGAATTCGGTGTCTCTTGGACCGGAGACCTCCTGGCTCTACAAAAAGTTCAGTGGGCTCGCGAGGCTGTCAGAAATCCGCCGGAGCAGTTACGGGCGGCGATGCTGGTCGAAACGGTTCGCGCATACTGTCTTTGTTCTAACAAACTCCACGCAAGCTCTCCGCTAGTGCGGGAGAGAACTCCGCAAGCCCCGGAACTTGGACCTCCGCTGTTACTC
>Ga0102950_1000115_pt1 | contig 19468 bp, 16 predicted proteins | sample SalPon2A_B_D2_MG_FD_78505 | JGI IMG/M metagenome (GOLD analysis project Ga0102950, IMG submission 78505) | Soil microbial communities from South San Francisco under conditions of wetland restoration - Salt Pond MetaG R2A_B_D2_MG | ecosystem: Environmental > Terrestrial > Soil > Wetlands | place...
CACCTTAAACGACCTTTTTCAGAACTGTCAGTCCCGGCTCCGCTGACATACACAAATGACATTTGCGAATTCGGGGACAATGCTTTTGCAAAACATAATGTCATGTCGTATGTTATCCGTCTGTATTCTTCTTCCTTCATGCCCACACTGCTAACACCGGCACAAAAGAAACAGGCATCATAACCTTTCAGCGTTTCATTATCTTCATTCAAAGCCATGAAATCAGCCACCAGATATTCCTTCAGCTTCGGATGAGACAGCCCAGCCGGCCGGCGACTTACGCTCAACACTTCTGTTATAAGGGAATTGTTTAAACACTCAAGTAAAACTCCCTCACCAACCATACCTGTTGTCCCTGTAATAATTATTCTCATAATTAACTCCGTTCTACTGTAAATTTATTGAATTTTTTTGGAATAGCTGACTAATACAGACAGGTATATATACTGTTAATACCCGGCATAAAACGGTATATCATCGCAGTCAGGTCGGGAGAGGTTCTATGAACTAACATCAATTTTTAAATTGTTTCATATCAAATTGATGCAACTTAAAAGCAATTCGTGCGTCTTTATAGCGATGAATTTATTTTCCCGGAACTCTCTGACATTTCACAAACTAATTAGCAATAAAATGAAAAGAACTATCAATCTCCGCAGCCTTGTCCTTCTGATCTCTATGACGATGCTATTTTCCATAGCCCGTTCCCAGACATTTATCCCTGTCAGGGGTACAGGACCATCTGTCGATAAGAAAATTAACGTCTCCGGTTTTACAGGTATTGAGGTATCAAGCGGCATAGATGTAATACTGGCACAGGGTAACAGTGAATCTCTTATACTTACTGTACAGGAAAACCTTTTTAAATATATTACGGTGGCCGTTGAAAACAGGACTCTGAAAATTTACTGCAGAAATAATATCAGGCCAACCCAGCCCATGAAAGCGCACATCACATTTAAGGACATAAACAGCCTTAAGGTAAGCGGTGGAGGGGATACTTACAGCGACACTCCTCTCGCTGTTAATGACCTGGATGTAAATATCAGCGGTGGTGGCGATTTCAACTCAGAAATTAACTCAGAAATTCTGAAATTTAAAATAAGCGGAGGAGGAGATGCGGAAATTGCTGGAAAAACAAATGATTATAATGTTTCAGTATCAGGTGGTGGTGATCTTGAATCAAAAGTCAATGCTGAAATAATCTCCTGCAGGTTAGTGGGAGGTGGTGATCTTCACATGAGAAATGAATCACAGGCTTCTGACGCTGATATTGAAATCAGTGGTGGAGGAGATGCAGATATTAAAATTAGCACCCAAAAGCTGAAATGCTCAGTCTCCGGAGGTGGCGATGCAGTTATTTCCGGTGTAGCTTCAGATTTTGATATAAATTCAAGTGGTGGGGGCGATGCTGATGCAAGGGATCTTTCAACAGAAACCACATCTTTCAATGTAAGGGGGGGTTCCGATATCCGTGTAAATGCATCAAAAGAATTATCCGGACATATATCCGGTGGCGGTGATATTTATTACTCAGGTGATCCTGCAAAACTCTCAGTTGATGCCAGCGGAGGATCAAAGGTAAAGAGGGATTAAGGCGACAGGAGGCAGGCAGCACACGGGAAGCGATTAAATGGCAGATAGAAACACCCGCCATACATCCTTATACACCTAATTTAACAACCTCCTGAAACGGCTGTTGTTTTCTTTCTCCTTAGTATAACAACAGGTTTCTGTTCTGTTGATTCCCTAAGGACAGAGCCGTCTTTCGGAGCTGCTTCCTTTGCATAGTCACAGCCGGGAATTCCTTCCATATATGAAGAATCTGTTTTAGTGGCGGCTAAATCATCCTGGTGTTTAACATAATACTGGTATCCTCCGGGGAGAATCTTTACATTGTTGAAACCAACCTGCCTGAACAGCATCCATGGTCCGTTAGCCTGCAACTGGTCATCACCATAAAGAACTACCGTAGTATTATTCCCCTTTAACTTCCTTAATCTTTTTATGAAGTCTCTTTTAGTCAGGTCGCGGGCCTGAATATTTTCGGCTCCGGGAATATGCCCGTGACTGAAATCATAATCATTTCTTATATCAAAGAGTACAACATTCTTCATATTGTTTTTAAGAAGATCATTGAGCTGCCATGGATAAAACAGGGCATCTTTATTGTTCAGATCTTCAAGACTTGCATGCATGTCTTCTTTATACGACAATAATGGTCTCGAAAAAATTATAATGCCGGCTACTATAATAGCAAGTACAACCGCAATGCCGGCCATTGTAATCCACTGATTTGTTTTATTTTCACCCATTGTCTGATGATTTATTTTCAATTAACTGTTGATCAGCAGCCGCCTGCAACAGCGCTTGTTTTTTTCCTTCGCTTTATTGTTACCGTAGCACTACCTGTTTCCAGACTTCCAGCTTTAGCCCCTGTAAAATACATCATGGCACCTTTACGAAATTCATAAGTAGCCATGGCTTTTGATGATTCTTCCACAGAAGGTTCTTTGGGATTAATTATAGTTTCCATCCATCGGTTCAGTCCGCCTTTCATTACATAAGTGCCATTAAAGCCGAGTCTTTTTGTTAAAACCCAGGCTTTATCCGATGCAATATCGTCATTTGCAATAAAAACCACATTAATGCCGGGGACACCGAAATATAACAGGTTGTTCCTGTTCAAGAGGCTATCGAGAGGTATGTTTATAGCTCCGGGAAGTGAAAAGCGGCTATACTCGTCATCATTCCTAACGTCGATAATTTCCAGTGAAGGGTCGCCCTGGATTATCATTTTAGCCACCTGATCGGTTGTGACATATCTGTTTGGTCTGATTATATCCCACAATAATTGTTCAGGAGGGGTTTCTTTTGGCCTGTTGGTTTCCTTAAAAAATACTGTCCCGAAAGCCAGAACTAACATTAAAACGGCAAGAAAAATATACTTTTTATTCATTTGATTAGAATTTGTATTCGGTTATATTTTTTCTGATGCGTCTTTCAACAAACCTGACAGCCCAAAAGGCAACCAGGGCTACAACTGTAAATGCCAGGGCAAACCAATGTGCGGGTATTCCTGTAAACTGCGTCAGTGTTATATTGCCCAGGAATCCACTGTTAAAAAATCCTGCATAGGCAGGGTATGCCAATGTGAATACACCAATACCAAGATAAATCCCTAGCAGGTAGGCCACTGCGTCAAGCTTGCCAATAGCTATGGCAGTAAAACTTGTTCCCGGACAGAATCCTCCCATAATAAATCCTATACCCATCATCACTCCGCCTAATATCATTGGTCCCACATAAGTTGGCAAGATGAAAATACGTTTCAGATCGATCAGACCAAAATGATCGAAATACAGTAAACCGACCATGGCCACAATAACTGCTGTAAAAAACACTCGCAGAACCACGAAGTTGTAACCATAAAATACACCTACAATATTCCTGGAAGAGGAAAAGCCTGATGATTCAAGAATAAAGCCGAAAGCTATTCCGATTAGCAGGGCAATAACAAAATTCCAATTGCCGGGGATTATACCATTAGGAATTAAAGGTCCCATAATTTATATCTTTAAATGATTATGTTTTTATTATCTTATAATATTCATTGTCACTTTTTAGCTGTATCTGCCGGGGTATTTTCCATGATGTAGGGATCCCCCGTGATATTCAGCTATGTTCTCAGATCCACAGTTTTCTGAACAACCTGGCCACGGCATAGCCTGTACCGAAGATCGCAAACATAACGATCACGCCTCCCAGGGAGAAAGTTGCCGAACCGCTCAGGGCCGCACCACTTGTACACCCTCTCCCAAAACGGCTTCCAATCCCAAAAAGGGCTCCACCAATAAGGGCAGATATGATCCTTGTTTTACTGCTTATCGAAGGGCTGTGCTCAACCCTTAATTTCTTTACACGGCCAAAAATAACACCCGAAAGCAATCCACCGATAAACATTCCAATAGTCTCATAAACCAGCCAGGAATAAAGAGGAGAATGGCCATCGTTTGTAATGGATGGTGCCATATACACGTTCTCTTTCGCCTTAACAGGAGTAACTACCTCCGCAGTCGTTACCACGGCATCCTTGACTGCGCCACTGGCGCCCAGTCCGCGTCCTGTGATATACACTGTAACGAGTACCAGCAGACCTAATAATACGCCCCCGAGATAGGGATTAATATATCTGGTTTCATTTGGGTTTATTTGATTCATTGTCTTTACATTTTAGAGATTAATGTATAAAATGAGATATCTGTCCGGCATCTACCATTATGAAACGGAACATGATACCTCCGAATAAAACCAGGGCTGCCGGTATCCATTTGGGGACATGGAATCCCTTCAGTTCCATTGCTTCCAGTACAGCCGGGAATATGAGGCCAAGTACTACAACAAATGTCCAGAAGCTTACAGTATACGGACCTCCCAGGAATAACTTTGCAGCTTCAATAGAGGTCTGTGATCCGGCCCAGAATCCCATGAACAGGTGAATGATCAGGAATAGTTCAACGAGGATAAAAACAAGGTCGATCCTGCTCAGTATCTTTCTTTCCTCGGCGTCTTTACTTATCCAGATCGTTGTTGCCAGTCCGGTTGAGAAACCGGATACAAGGAACAGTGGTCCTAGTATGGATGTGTTCCACAACGGACGGGCATTGAAAGCCGACAATAAGATACCTGTATAAATTCCAAGGATAATGGCAAAATACATCATTACCCAAGCCAGAACAACACGATATCTGATCAGCAGGGCTTCTATGCGGTTTAGAATCTCAAATTTCCAGTTCCACCCCGGGAAAAGTTCTTTCATATAGCTGGCTACCCATAGTATCGATAGCGGTGTTATCACCATTAATGTCCACGCTCCCCAGCTCATCGGCGATTCAACACGGATCGTTGTATAAAGGTTCCAGAAATAGAGTTTATGTTTCAGATCCCAGAATAGGGCAAGCAGACCGATAACAAGAACAATGGGTGCCAGTATAGGTGCCCATTTTACAGTAGCCTGCATCTTTTTCTCCTTACCGGCTATAACGAAATAACCGGCAAAGAACAGGATTCCGGCTGCCAGTCCGCCAAGGAACAGGTAAAATGGAATCTGCCAGTGCCAAACGTGAAGGTAAGGATCGACGTTGGGAATATGGCGTCCGCTCACAATTAGTTCTTCGCTTATGTTTTCCATTTTAATATTATTAGATCAGAAAATACAATTGAGGTTTAGTCCCGGCTTCAGGCGACAATACTTTCCACTGACGGTCTTTCAGTGCTTTTGATACATCGCTGTTAGGATCATCAAGGTCACCAAAATGGAGACAATAGGTAGGACAAACATCGACACATGCCGGATTTTGTCCTTTTTCAACGCGTTGTACACAGAATGTACACTTGTCAACATATCCTTCAGGGTGAACATAACGTGCATCATAAGGACAGGACTCAATACAAGCGCTGCACCCTATACATTTATCATCTGTTACAAGAACAATACCACCCTCTACTATGTGACTGGCACCGGTAGGACAACAACGTACACATGGGGCATTATCGCAATGGTTACAGCGTTCCGATCTCAGTTCAAGGTGCAGATCCGGATATTTCCCGTTAACATTCTCCACAACCCAGTCGCGGCAATAACCATGGGGAACATTATTCTCTGTCTGGCATGCCACCACACAGTCGCCACATCCGACACATTTTTTTGTGTCAATTGCCATTGAATATCTCATGCTTTAACCTCCTTTCCATTCATATTGGGGTCATCTTTTAAAAAAGTAACAAAATTCCCCCTCATTCCTGCTCCTCCCATTACCGGGTCAACAGAAACATGGGTTATCATTGCTTCATCACTGGCTCCTCGTCCGTACGCCCGTGTTAACTTCCTGTCGGAATGTCCGAATCCGTGAACCATATATACCGAATCCCACCTTATCCTTTCGGTAACCCTTACAGCAACAGGAAATTCAGAAACAACATTATCCTGGTTCTTCAGCCATACCTTCTGACCGCTCTTTAATCCCCAAATACTTGCTACCTTCGGATTCACCCATACATTGTTTTCACTCATCAGGTCCCACAGAAAATGATTATTACTTGTGCGACTAAAAGTATGCATAGGCGCTCTTCCATATATCAGCCTGTAGAAATTCCGGGGAGGTTCGGGTTGTGGTTTGTAAACAGGGATGGGATCAAATCCATGATCGGCCATGTCGCTCGAGTACAATTCAACTTTCCCCGTATTTGTATTAAAGGTATAATCTTCTCCGTCTCCCAGGTAAGGAGGTCCGCTCTTTCTCGGGAACATTTTAACCCCTGTTTTTTTCATTTCTTCCAGTGATGATCCCAGCTGCTTCAACTGCCAGTCTATTACTTCGGCATAATCGTCGTAGTTGAAATAGTCGTGAAGACCCAGGCGCTCACCTATCTGCTTTGTTATCCACCAGGCGGGTTTTGACTCGTACATGGGCTCTGCAGCCGGCATACGAAGGGCAACATTCGGAGTACGGTTCTGAGCAGCCCTCATGAAATCATATCTTTCAAGGTAGGTGGCTTCAGGCAAAACGACATCAGCATAACCGGTGATCTCCATCGGCATTGTATCCATCACTGCTATAAACTCCACAGCAGCAGCAGCCTCTTTGAAAAGCTTCTTATCGGGCAGTGAGATTGGTAAATTGGTACCGCCAACAAGCCAGGCTTTGACCTGGTGTTTATAGTTTTTAGCCGGGATGGATGCATTTAACAGCTCCGTAGTAATCCCCATTGTAGCCATGGGATATTTTCCTTCATTTAGTTCTTTCCAGGTCCATTTTGGTTCCGGATATTCAGGCTGTGGATATTGTGGCAGACTGACTGCTTCAGGGAGGTAAAGACTTCCGCGTTTCCCCCATGCACCCAGTAATGCTGTCAGTATAGCCATGGCTCTTTCCCTCTGAGTGTCGTCGCCGTACCATACCGTGTGACGTCCGGGATGGATAACAACGGCAGGAGCTGCGCCCGCCATGGCAACAGCTGTTTTACGGATTAAATCCGGTTCGATACCTGTGATGCCATACGCCCATTCCGGTGTCATATTTTTTACATGCTTCTTAAGCAGGTCAAAACCAAATGTGTATTTATCAACAAATTTCCTGTTGTACAGGTCATCATAAATCAACACATGTATCCAGGCCATGAGTAAAGCAATATCCGTGGCCGGTTTAATAGGCAGCCAGTAGGTGGAATGACCTGCTGCTGTCGATAAACGCGGATCCACAGTTATAATCGTAGCCTTGTTATTGATGGCTGCCGACATCTCCTGTATCTGCGAATTATGCATGTTCTCGCCTATGTGCGATCCTATCAGGACAAGGCATCTGGTATCGCGGATATCAGTGTTTTCGGGAGAACCGATAAAGGCCCCGAAAGTTGAAAAATATGCCGCTGAACGCGGTCCCCGGCAATTTGCATAAGCTGGCTCGGCATTTGTCTCAGAGCCATAGGCACGCATCAGGTGTTCGAGATGCGCTCCGGGATTACCATGATTAAATAAGCCAAATGCTTCAGGACCATATTTATCCTTAACCTCTTTCATCTTATTTGCCACCTTGTCGAGAGCCTCCTCCCAGGTAGCTTCCCTGAAATATTGAGAACCATCATCGCGGGTTTCTCTTATCAATGGTGTTTTTAACCTGTCTTTATCATAATACATTCCCACTCCACCTGTACCTCTCGGACATAACCGGCCATTGCTGTGCGGATCTTCCTTGTTCCCCACTATCTTCCTTATATGACCACTTTTGTCTACATAAACCCAACCGGCACATTTCCAGAAACATACTTCACAATAAGTAGGATATGGTGTCAGATCTTCATCGCTCACCGGCTTGCCATCGTCGGGACCTAACCATTTGAACACTTCCGATCCAAAGACTTTTAGCCCCACAGCAGTTAATCCGGCACCAACAGTTGAGATTTTAATAAATTCCCGTCTTGTTTTCATTAGTGACTGATTTTTTTCGGTCTGTTAAAAAAATAACAATACAAAACTAAAAAAAACTATTATATAAATGTATATATATCTAGATATCTAGAGGTGATATGTAACAGGTTATGAACCAACGTTCAATACTTAGAATATAGAACAATGTATATTAGTTATTTATATAACAGTAGTGTTACTAAAATAACACATCACAAAAAAACACAGGATATTAATTTATAATCATTATAAATAACAGTCGTGGTAAAATACTAACATAATAATATGCCGGGCTTTTCTCAACAGGATACTATTAAAGAGTAATCCCACTCTCAAACAGCAACTTACAAATTCAATACTATTTAAATACTGAAAAAAACAATATTATATCAGATATTGTGGCAGATGAGTTTATTTGAAATTTAATTTTACCCGATTAAACTTTTACTTTTACAGAGATTCCACGTTACGCTTACTTCTGTTAATATGTTGCAAGTTTATTACTTTTATCGTAAATTTTAAGCAGATGGAAAAAGCGGGTCGCCGTTCCTTTCTTCGCCTGGTAATGGCTGGAATAATTGCTTTATTTGTTCTTTTATGGAACCGGCTGATTGCTGATCACCAGGAACTTAGAAAGCAAAAGACACAGATTATACCTTTCAATAAAAACAAAGCAGTTTCTTTTGATGGCAATTATATTGTTGTAAATCATGATGAACAAACAACTGTGTTTTCAGCTCATTGTACTCATCTTGGTTGCCTCATCAACAAAAAAGAAGGGGACCGACTGATTTGTCCATGTCATGGCTCGGAATACAATCTTGACGGGAAAGTTATAAAGGGGCCTGCATGGAAAGGTCTGGTGATAATCCCTTTCAAAATAACATCAGATGGAAATCATATCGAAATTATCGGCTAACAGCAACCAGAAGAAGAACCGGACTACATACGGGACCCTGGCGCTTGCCATGTTTCTTATCGTTGTGGTTTCCGGGATTCTTCTGGCTGTCCCATTCGATGTGAAAGATCCATATCTCAGTATAACAGGATTTGTAGTCAGCAATCCATGGGCTTCCCTTATAAGGAATCTACATTTCTGGAGCGCTCAGTTCTTTTTGATACTCAGCCTGATTCACCTGTATGATCATTATCATTATAAAGAAAATACAGGACTTAAAAAGGGTATATCATGGCGTCTCAGCTTGGGAGTATTAATAATTTTCCTTGCCATGCTCACCGGTTTTCTGCTTAAAGGCGATGCCGACAGCCTGCAGGCCAGACAGATACTTGACACCCTGGCACAGCGTATCCCTCTTGTCGGTAACATGCTGGCATATACACTACTGGGTGACCCGGACAGTTACCAGCTTATTTATGTTCATCACATTGCCACCTTCACTGTCCTTATCACTGTCGTTATGCTCGAACACAGTCGCAGGTTCTGGCCCACAATGGGTGACTTTCTTATTTCCTTATCAGCTGTTTTACTGCTAAGCTTCCTCTTCAGTGCCCCTCTTCATGATAATCTCAATCCAACTGTTAAAGGACCCTGGTATTTTGTCGGCTTCCAGGAAATACTGCATTGGCTGAGCCACCCCGAATGGTCATTGTTGATCTTCCTGGTTGTCCTTATCCTCATCTATGAGGTAAACGCGGGAAGCGGGAGAGCAGTTTTTTTGTGTAAAAAGAGCCTGCTTATCTTTGCAGGAATTTACTTCCTGCTAACTGTTACAGGGCTTTTTTTCAGGGGTGAAGGCTGGAAATGGATGAACCCATGGGATACAGGATACAGGTATTCTGTCCTGCATAATTTCAAATCACCGCGTGTTAGTTTTTCCCCGGGATTCAATCTTAAGGACGCTGCCGCTTCTCCAGTTGTCATGGGCAGGAAGGAAAGCTGCCTTGTATGTCACAAAGAGCCTCATGGATTTGCTGATGCACATAAACCTGAAGCAATAGGATGTTTTTCCTGTCATGGAGGCGATCCCTTTGCCACATCAAAAAAACAATCGCACAGGAGCCTGATACTTATCCCGGGAGATCTTGCGCAGGCAGATCAGACCTGTGGTACAACACAATGCCACCCCGATATAGTGCAACGTCTTCCAACAGGATTAATGGCAACACTGAGTGGTATGATAAGTGTCGACCGTTATGTATTCAACGAACAAAATAATCCGGATGAACTTACCAATATACATGACCTTGGTAATTCGGCTGCCGATATACACCTGAAAAATCTCTGTGTGCGATGTCACCTGGGTAATCCGAAAACAACATATGGCCCAGTGAATGAAATGAGCAGAGGAGGAGGTTGCCTGGCCTGCCACCTGAACTATACGGAAGAAGCTGAATGGGACCTGAAGCGAAATCCCGATACCCTTCTTAATTTCCATCCTTCTGTTAGCCTGAAAATTACTGACGATCATTGTTTCGGCTGTCATAGTCGCTCCGGACGCATATCAACAAGCTACCAGGGCTTGCATGAAACAACTCTTGAAGCAGGTCAGATGCCAGACAGCAGTAACTACAGACTTATTGAAGAAAGCCGTGTATTTAAAAAGGAACCTGAAGATGTTCATCATAAACTGGGACTTGAATGTGTCGATTGCCATCATTCGTATGAGGTAATGGGAGACGGTAACCTGTATGCACACGAAGAGGACCAGGAAGATGTACAGTGTGCCGATTGTCATTTTAACACCAATCCTATGACAGTAACAACAAACAATCTGGATAATGAATCGGCAAAAATAGCAGCACTGCGTTTCGGGAATATTGAAAACAGGAACTTCCTGACAACACATAAATACGGACATGTACTAATCAATGCATATGTAGAAAATGATTCCGTTATTTTCCTGACCAAAAACACCGGAAGGAAAATGTTAATGAAGCCGCCTGCTCCGGTTTGTACTCGCGACAAAGCTCATGACGGGATGACCTGCTCCGCCTGTCATAGTGCCTGGGCACCTACCTGTATTGGTTGTCATAACACCTATGATCCGAACAGTCCCGGCTACGATATGCTGAAAAATAAGGATGTAAAGGGAAGCTGGATTGAATATATCGGAAGCTACTCACCTCAGGAACCGGCTCTGGGCATCAGGACCAATGGAACAGGCAGGGAAATTATTCCCGTCATCCCCGGTATGGTGCTTACAATCGACAGGGCATCCTTCCCTGGATCAACCGGCGATTCAATCATCTTTCACCGGCTCTTCGCCCCTATAGCTCCGCATACAACAGCAGCAAAAGGACGTGATTGTAAAAGCTGTCATAATAACCCGGTTGCCCTTGGCTATGGCCGGGGAAAACTTGATTATTCTGTAGCTAAAGGACAAGGCAAATGGACTTTCGAACCTTATTATCAAAACGACATACATGACAGGTTACCCGCCGATGCCTGGACTGGTTTCCTGACTAACCGCACAGGCAGGGTTTCGACGCGAAGCAATGTGAGCCCGTTCGATATCCGGACGCAACAAAAAATACTGACAGTGGGTGCCTGCCTTACCTGCCATGATGAAGGATCCGCTGTTATGCTCCAATCACTAACCGATTACCAAAAAGTGCTTAACGGAAGGAGTGTTAAATGTATCCTGCCAGACTGGTGAAAATAATCGACTGCTAAAATTCCTGTCTCTTAATTTCATTGACAAGTCTGATATCAGTTATATTTTCAGAGTCTTTTATTCTAATTCCTGATACATTACGTAAATCAAAATATGAAGCATTATCTGTTCCCTGTTGAGCATTTATAAAATCAAACCCAGCGTCATTTACATCTTCCAGAACAAACGCCGGACGATATTCAGGACTATTATAGTCAATCTTTGCATGACTTATTTCAATTCCGTTGACATGTCGTATAAAAAACCCGTATGCGGGTAGTGTTCCGAACATATCGGGATCGGGATAATTCCTTTCTTTTTCGGGTGGAAAAATATCAGCATCTTCTATTGTTCCCCCTCCTTCAGTATTAATCATGATATTGCTTATTGCCAGGTCCTCTATCGGATGATCCGGTATTCCGCTTATAATACTTGCTGTGTTTCCTTTCACACCGGATACCACAACATTATTAATGTTGATCCTTCTTATTGTCCCGACAGTTGGATTATGGGGTCCTCTTGCCCTGTTTCCAAGGCGAATGAATACCGGGCAGGTAAAAATATTTCGCATTGTAATATTTGAAACAGATACATCTTCAATATGAGAACCGTCAACACTCTCAATTGCGAGACCCCAGCACTCATCAAAAACACAGTTTGTAATTGTTATATTTTTAAAATCACCATTTGATTCAGTCCCGAATTTAATCCGGCCAATATTCTTTGCTCCGGTATTCTTACCGTTGTGTGTGAAGGTACCATCGAGCATTGTGCCTTCATCAAAATTCCCTGCAACATAACAGTCGGAGATAGTTATGTTCTGACAATGTGTAATTTTTCCCAACCCGTAACTCGCCTTAAGGCAAATTGCATCGTCCCACGGAGAATTGACGCTGCAATTGGATATCCTTACATTATTACAAGCATCTACATCCATCCCATCGCGGTTAGTATCTATTTTCAGGTTATCGATAGTAAGATTTGATACTCCTGTTGCAAGAATTCCAAAATGCCCTCCGTGCAGGATAGAGAAATCCCGTAAAATAACATTGCGGCAGTCGCGAAGGGCAATAGCTTTATTACCGGTTCCCGGACCACCGTCTGTATAGATTAAACCGCCCCCCGGTTTAGTACTCGCATGATATCCCGGATTAAGTCCTTTTCCATAGATCAGTCCCGGTCCAATAATTGAGATATTCTCTAGCCCTATTCCCCATATCAGGCTGTTTTGCCAGTGACTGTGCCCGAAATCCTGGTAATGATCCCCTGCTTCATTTGGTTCAGGCAGGTCATATTTAGCCAGGGAATCATCTGCAGCTTCAATTACTGAACCTGCTCCGAGATAAATTGTGATATTACTTTTCAGATGAACCGAAGCTGACACATACGTGCCCGGAGGAAAATAAACAGTCCCCCCGCCATTTTCATAGGCTTTTGCTATTGCGTCATTTATTGCCTTTGTATCTATTGTTTTTCCATCACCCTTTGCTCCATAATCGCGAATATTGTAAACACTTATCCCGCTACAGGCAGCAAATGAGTGATAAGAAAGCAATTCAAAGGTCAGGCAGACAAGTAATATAAGACTGTTTTTCCTCATTTTTCACCTGCTATATCGAGGATTTTAACATCGGCAGGCTTACTTGTCATATCTGCAGTCTTTTCCCCGAATGCCTTAAAATATGTTGTACCAAAGTGAAAGTCTATCGCTGCCTGGTTCTTGTACCTTTCAATGAAAATGAAATTTGTTTTTTCATAAGGTTCCTGGTACAGCATATAACTAAGGCATCCCTCCTCTGCTTTTACACTATCGATCATTGTTTTCGCTGCAGTGATAAAATCGTCCTCTCTGCCGGGTTTTATATACATCCTGGCAGTTATCATTTTAGGATAATCTACAGTTTGTGCTGTGTCTTCAGTTTTTGCAGCCTGAACAGGAGGCTGCTGGTTGCATGAAGTTGTCATAATGAATAAAAAAGTAAGTAAAAAAATAATTCTCGTTTTCATATGTAAATAATTTGAAGTTAGGCTTCTCAGCAAAGATGAATGCTTCTATATGTAAATATATTAAAACTAATGATTAATATAGATGACACCGGGATAATTGACAATAAAAATACCGTACGTAAATGAGACCGGGATGTTTAAATTGTTAAATTAATGATCCTTTTCATACTGTCTACTGAGCCGTCCAGCCACCGTCAATCAAAAGTGTGGTACCCGTGATAAGAGAAGATGCTTCTGATGATAAAAACATGATAGCGCTTGTTACATCTTTTGGAATACCCACTCTTCCTAGTACAACTTTTGAAAGGATTTCCTTTTTAAATTCTTCATCATTAAGCCATTGTTCCGTTCCGGGAGTCTTTATGAAGGTTGGAGCCACCGCGTTAACTGTAATATTATATCTACCCCATTCAACGGCAAAACATTTTGTCAGATGAGCTATTGCCGCTTTTGTCATGCAATAAACAGATTCCGTTGGCAGAGCTATGAAGCCTGCCTGTGAGCTTAAATTGACAATGCGCCCGTATTTCTGCTTAACCATAAGTAGTCCGGCTTGCTGGCTTACAAAAAATGTCCCTTTAAGATTCACATTTACAGTATAGTCGAAGTCTTCTTCAGTTACCTTCTCTACAGGATTAGGAGGTCCTATCCCTGCATTATTCACTAATATATCAAGTTTCCCAAATTCCTTCCTCAGTGTTTCAATACCTTCTTTTACTTCTGCCGTATTACTTACATCCATCTGAAGAGGTAATACTTTTCGTCCCATTGCTTTTATCTCATCGGTAATACCGGCATCAGAACGAATATCCCTTAAACCCAGAACTATATCAGCACCTGCTTCCGCAAATGCAAGCGCACACTCGCGGCCGATCCCCCTCGCCGCCCCTGTTATTAATACTACTTTATCTGAAAAATCTTCCTGATAATAATGTTGCATAAGGTTACTTTTTAATGTCTCATTAAGTTAATAAATATATCTGTGTGCCGGTTATAAATGAGAATATTAATTTTTTTGTTACCATCCCTGAATGTGTTTTCGAAGCGAAGTACCTTGTGACGCCGGTTGCCTGATGATATTCTGCTGCAGATTACAACCATGTCAGCTATTTGTCCGGACCAGGAGCATATCTCACAATAATTCGAAATAAATAATACATAGTTAACCGAAATAAATAATAATACTTTAAAAAAAGTAAAAAAATGTAAAATATATTTGACATTGTGTAAATTATATTTATCTTTGTGTCGATGATATTTTACTAAATGTAAATTTATGTATACACTAATAATTTAAAATTATGTCGTACAGAGAAAAAGAGAACCTGGTAAATATTTTCAGCTCGCTGGTGATAACAGCTGTTTACGCGCTGATAATATATCAAAAACAAATGGCCGGACAGATCAACCTTGAGGATGATTTTCAAAAATGGGGAATTGTATTTCTGATTTTCGCAGGAGTATCGATTGTTGCCAGGATTATTATCTATATCATTTTCAGTATTATTAATGTAATTGCTACAAGGGAAGGAAAAATTCCACCTGTTGATGAAAGAGATAAGCTGATAAAGTTAAAAGCCACAAGGAATTCCCATTATACTTTCTCCGTGGGTTTCTTTTTAGCCATTATTGCACTATCAATCGGGATGCCGGCTTACTGGCTTTTTATACTGTTTGTAATAAGCGGAGTGGTTTCCGAATTAATTGACAACGGATCGCAGATGTACTATTACCGGAAAGGAGTTTAAAATGGCAAGGAGTAATATTCAAAATAATATCAGGCGATTCAGGTTCGATGCAAATGAAATGACACAGCAACAGCTGGCTGATGAGGTCGGCACATCACGGCAGACAATTGTTGCCATTGAGAAAGGTAACTATTCGCCTTCCCTTGAACTTGCTTTTCGTATTGCCCGGGTCTTTAGTACAAGCATTGATAATATATTTTCATATAAACCGTGAACAGATGGAAACAGATACACAAAAAATGAAAGCCGTAATATGTACCGGATACGGACCCCCGGAAGTGCTGAAACTATCATAGATCTTAAAGCCTGTGATTGACAGAGTCTATACACTTGATCAGGTAACAGAGGCACATCGTTATGTTGACCAGGGTCATAAAAAGGGGAATGTGGTTATAATAATATAGCGGTTATCAGTCTCGCCTTCACATCCTATTACACAGTATATCTGCTCGTTACGTCATACATTTCAGAAATGTGATTAGCCCTGGGTAAATCGCAGTGCGACTTCACCAATACCAGCCAATGCTTGATCATAAGCGATAAACCACGGAGAGGCTCCAGGATGTTTACCCAATAGATTATTTATGTAAATGGCATCCGCTAAGTGATAAGGGGATTTTTCTTTGGTGAGTACAAATGACTGGATGACTAAATATTGACATCCTGCAATGCTTTACTATTATTACCTGTACTTATCACACATTTCAGTAAAATCAGTTATTAATGTATACTGACATATGCAAAAAAATGTATTTTAGAAAGCTGAAAAATCATAAAATCCGGAACATGAAAGTAACTGTAAATAATATAACTCTCGATCTTTTTAACGGTGCAAAAGTTAAAGATGCAATACTGAGCTATTATGCACAAAAAAAAGAAAAATGCCCCGATCCGATGCCTGTTATTGAAGATAAATACGGAAATGTTGTTGAGGCTGACGGAGAGCTGGCAGAAGGCAGTAAGCTGTATATAAAGGAAAAGAAAAACAAATCATTCCTTACTCTTTTGCTTTTTTTCACAATTCTGTCGTCGGTACTCATGTTCTCGTGCAGTACCACGGGTAAGACAATTTCGGATCAAAAAGGAGAAAAGCAGGCAGTCATATTTGCAGTGAATGATATGCATGCAGCCATTGATAATTTTCCAAGGCTCGCTTATATCGTTGACAGTCTTAGAGCTAAATACCCCGATATGCTGCTTGTCTCTGCCGGAGATAACCAGACCGGAAACCCTGTAAATGATCAGTATCCAGAAAAAGGGCTGCCGATGATAAGACTCATGAATGCTCTTAAGTTTAACCTGAGCGCCGTGGGAAATCATGAATTTGATACAGGACAGGAAGGATTCGGCTACCTGACACACAAGGCAGACTTTCCTTTTATCTGCGCCAATGTAAAGGAAAATGACTCCCTTAATGTAAAAATCAAACCCTACGAGATAATTAAATTGAAGAATGGCCTGAAATTAGCTTTCCTGGGACTGATCCAGATCAACCGAAACGGTATCCCTGATTCACACCCCGACAAAGTCAGAGGCTTTACCTTCGAATCAGCTTTTAAAATTGCTCCGAAATACCTGTGGCTCAGGGATAAAAGTGACATTTTCATAGCTCTTACCCATCTTGGATTTGAAAGTGATGTCAAGCTCGCAGAGACAATGCCTGCCGGTCTTGATCTGATCATAGGCGGACATTCCCACACAAGGATTGCCAAAGAGCAGGTCTTCAACAATATTTTAATCACACAGGCAGGCAGTAAGCTGAAATATGGAACACTTATAATCCTTACACGCCAGGAAGACGGGTCATTACAAAAGACAATGAAACTCCTCGACATAAATAAATCGGGGAAAGAAGATCCTACGATACGGACTATGGTTGATAAGTTTAATGATAACCCGGGTCTGAAAGAAATAATTGCAACAGCAACAGGTGATTTCACTTCGCATGAAGAACTGGGCTACCTGATGGCCGACGCTCAGCGGTCCGCAGCTAATGCTGATATGGCCTTTGTTAATACCGGCGGTGTTCGCATAAGCCACCTGGCTAAAGGTCCAGTTTCGGTAATGGATATCTATAAACTTGATCCTTTCGGTAACGCACTTGTTGTTACAGAGCTCACCGGTCATGAGATTATAGCCCTGCTGTCGGCTGCATATAAAATGGACGGCAGGCACCTGCCATATCCGTCCGGCGTAAATATTACAGTGAACAATGATGAAAATGGAACTCTTCCAAAAATATCTCTGTTTACTGAAGACGGGAAAGCCCTTGATCTTAATAAGACGTATTCAGTTGCCATGAATGATTATATGACCCAGGTATATAAGTACAAACATGCCGATCCGGGACATTCACTTTTTATAACCACTGCCGAGGCAACTGTCAGTTATCTGAAGAAAATCAAAAAGATTAAGAATTACAATGGAGTCAGCAGAATCCATTTTAACAACTGATTACCATATTATTACATGGTAACATTTTAGTCCGGTACAAGTAATCTTCTTCACAGTCTGAACAAGTAATATTATAAGTTTGTCAATAGAGGAGAAAGATCTGTTGAGAAACCGGTAATGTTTTTCATCTGAGATAATTGGTGGAAGACCCATTTTGAACTAATGGGACTAATTAAAATGTTGAAAAGGAGATTACATTATGAAAACAAAAAGTATTGAATCAGTGATACAGCCTCCTGAGATACACTGGGTAGGCAACGGGTTCAGGGTACACAACTTTATCCCCGGTGCAGAACTGCTCGCGATGGAACGTATGAATCCTTTCGTTATGCTGGATTATAACTCAAAACATTATTTCCCACCCTCAGAAAAGCCCAGAGGTGTCGGAGTACACCCACACAGGGGATTCGAAACAGTAACAATATCATATAAGGGCAGGATAGCACATCATGACAGCAACGGGGGTGGTGGAGTTATAGGTGAAGGTGATGTACAATGGATGACTGCAGCTTCCGGGGTCCTGCACAAGGAATATCATGAAGAAGAATGGAGTAAACAGGGCGGTGACTTTCATGTTGTTCAGTTGTGGGTAAACCTTCCTGCAAAATATAAAATGTCAAAACCCCGTTACCAGGCTATTTCTAAAAGTATAATGGGGAAAGTACAATTACCCGGTAATACAGGTATTGTAGAGGTGATATCCGGCTCATACATGGGAACGGACGGACCGGCAAGCTCATTCACTCCGGTGAATCTTTTTAATGCACATATCAGCAGAAACGGGAAAGCCGATTTTTCCTTTCCCGCCAACTATAATACAGCGCTCCTGGTTATTGAAGGAACAATTACAGTTAATGAAAAAGAAACAGTTGCTGCCGATAATTTTATTCTCTTCAGGAATGACGGAGAAAATTTTACAATAAGTGCTGTCGACAACAGCATAGTGCTGATAATGAGCGGAGAACCTATTAATGAACCAATTGCTGCCTATGGGCCATTCGTTATGAACACACGCCAGGAAATAATTCAGGCAATTGATGATTTTAACCAGGGAAAATTCGGATCACTTGAGGATTGATTGCTATCCCGGCCCGATATAAAATATTTTTTTAGTTATTTTGGCAGTTCCGGAGAGTTAATCCGGTATGATTTACGACGCTCCGATAATTGAAAAAGTCATTATACTATATATTATTTATTCTGTTGGTTTCCTGCTCCCCGGGAGACCATATAAGCTTTGAAAATATCCCTGTTGACGGAAAGCTTGATGCTTTTACAAATGAACTTCTCAGTCTTGGCTTCATAAAACAAAAGTCGTATGAAGAAAACCTAAGCAGAGTCAGCGGAACATATTGCGGCAAGAATTGTGTGATATCTGTTTTTGCGACACCTGAAACAAAATCAGCATACAAGGTAGTTGTTAATTTTCAAAAAGAACCACATGATTCTGTTAAGGTTACCTACCAGGACCTGAATAAGAGATGTGCTTCAATTTATGGAAAGGGTGCAAGCATATACCAACAGTTCCATAATTCTCCAAGATTTCTTTTCAATGAGCCAAAACTTATCAGGGAGCCCAGGCCGGGTGACTATACAAGATACCTGACACGATCAGGGACTATTATTCTTGAAGTCAGGTTGGATTACCTTTCTGTAACCTATATCGATAAGAGCAATAG
>Ga0102950_1000117_pt1 | contig 19388 bp, 14 predicted proteins | sample SalPon2A_B_D2_MG_FD_78505 | JGI IMG/M metagenome (GOLD analysis project Ga0102950, IMG submission 78505) | Soil microbial communities from South San Francisco under conditions of wetland restoration - Salt Pond MetaG R2A_B_D2_MG | ecosystem: Environmental > Terrestrial > Soil > Wetlands | place...
ATCAATCCCGATTCGGTACAGATCAACACACTCGACAGGCCGGGTACAATTGAAAACCTCAGAAGTGCGACACAAAAAGAACTTAAAGACATTAAAGAATTCTGGGGCATGGATAATGTTGAGATTATTTCCTTAGCTCCCGACAGAAAACATATCACTGCATTCAGAAAAGATACTGAGACAGCTATCCTTGAAACAATAATACGCCGTCCGTGTACCGTTGATGACCTTTCTCATATACTTGGTCTGCATATTAATGAGGTAAACAAATACCTCGATGTTCTGGATGCTGAAGGCAGGATAGAAAGTGTAAAGGGCATAAGGGGATATTTCTACCAGGTAAAGAACAAATAGTTATTCCCTTCTGAAAATAGTGATGCGATTTTTTTTAGTAAAGCAAATGTCAGCATTTGTTAAAGCACAATTCTGTAAAATTCATTTAATGTAAATCCCTCTGTTTAATTATGATAAAACGCATGGATTTCTTTTCAGAATCTTTGTAATTTTAAAAAAAAATGGCACCTTCAAAATTTCTAATCGCATTATTTTGCCTTCTCGTTTTGATATCGTGCAAGACAAAAAGGTCTGATGACTCTGGTGAGAACCGGGAAATGGCTGGTCAGGTTTCTGTTAATGGAAACATTAGTATCAGCGGAGCTTATGCCCTGTCGCCACTTATGAAATTGTGGGCGGAAGACTTTGGTAAACTGCACCCAGATGTAACTATTGAGGTAAAGGAGACAGGAACCGGCCGTGGAATTAAAGATCTCCTGGATAAAAACTGTCTTCTGGCAATGATCTCCCGTCCGTTGACCGACAGCGACAGGCAGGCAGGAATATGGGCAGTACCTGTTGCCAAAGACGGTGTAGCTGTAATAATTAACAGGCAAAATCCTTATTTGCACAGAATATTGCAACAGGGATTAAGTCCCGATGAATTACAGAAAATATTTACATACGATACTCCGGGTAGTTGGTCAGACTACCTTGATACCACGGGACATGACAACATCTCTGTATATTCAAGGGCAGATGAATCAGGTGCGGCTGACCTTCTTGCTGCTTTTATCTATAAACATGCTGCAGATCTCAAAGGCACACGGGTAAACGGTGATGAAGCAATGATAAAAAGCATAGGAAGTAATAAACTTGCAATAGGATTTTGTAATTTCTCCTTCGCATTCGATGTTTATACAGGCGACCAGGCCGGTAACATTCTTCCTGTACCGTTAGATCTCGATTTCAATAATAAGATTGACAGGAGGGAAAGGACAATCAGCAAGCTTAAAGAAGCACACAGAAGTGTCTGGCTGGGACTCTACCCTGCCGGCCTTTGCAGGGAACTTACGATAGGATCATCAGGGAAGCCTGCTGATCCGGCTGTTAAGGAATTTATCAGATACATACTATCTGAAGGCCAGGAAAATGTTGAAAAAATGGGATTATGCAAATTAAATAATGTATATCTGAGATATTCCCTTGAAAGCCTTAAGTAAAACATACTATTAATATGAAAGCAGGGTATTTCATCAAGCATCTGAGCGGGACCCTTGTGTTTTTTGCCATACTTTTCATTAGTGCCGGTCGGGCAGATTACTGGCAGGGATGGGTATATGTTGTTATAAGCCTTATAATGTTCACCCTGGGATACACCCTTTTAAAACCGGAATCAAAGCTGCTGGCAGAAAGGAGTAAACCCGGGAAAGAGGTAATTAAAACAGATAAGATTATACTGGGCCTGTCATTTCTTTTTTCACTGACAGTTTATTTAACAGCCGGCCTGGATTCAGGAAGATATCATTGGTCGCCGGATACCGGTACGGGCCTTACTGTAACGGGCATTATTCTGACAGCTACAGGACAGTTTTTATTTCTTCTGGCCCAGAAGCAGAACAAGTTTTTTTCCAGTACTATAAGGATTCAAACTGACCGGGGGCATACAGTCTGCGATAAAGGTTTATACAGTGTTATACGGCATCCGGCTTACCTGGGATCTGAAATACAAAGTATGGGTTTCCCTTTATTAACAGGTTCCTTATGGTGCTATATTCCTTCAATAGCTATGATAGTATTATCGTTAATCAGGACTTCGGTCGAAGACAAAATTCTCATGAAAGAGCTGCCAGGGTATCGCGAATATTCAAGAAAAACAAGATACAGAATGCTGCCTTACATATGGTAAATTTTAAAGAATCCATGTATTGATATTTTCTTTTATATAATAACTTATTTTTCAGATATTTCGCCCATGACAGAACTTCACCTTACTGAGCTTGGTTTAACGGATCAAATGATAAGATACCTTGAGGATAATAACCTTTCAGATTTTGCTGTCGGAAGAGTTACCCGGGAACACAGGGAGAGATATACAGTATCAGACGGGGTAAAAGAATATGAAGCAGAAATAACAGGAAACCTTCGATACTCTGCAGGATCAAGAAAGGACTTCCCTGCAGTTGGCGACTGGGTAGCCATGCTAGTATATGAATCAGGACAGGCACTGATCCATAATGTTCTGCCACGCAAAACAATTCTCCAGAGACAGGCAGTTGGAAAAACAGGTGAAATACAGATCATTGCAGCTAACATAGATGTTGCATTTATTGTGCAGTCAATTGATAATAATTTTAATATAAACAGGCTGGAGCGGTACCTGACTATTTGTTATTCCTCCGGAATTGAACCTTCGCTTGTAATAAGCAAAACAGACCTTGCCACCCGGGAACAGATTACAAAAGTTGTGAGTAAACTAAAAAAAAGAGATAAAAATATCAGACATATATTATTAAGCAATATAACACTGGATGGCATGGAGCAGGTAATGGAAAATGTTAAGAAGGGAAAAACATACTGTGTTGTGGGTTCTTCAGGTGTTGGCAAATCTACACTTATTAACAACCTGCTTAATAAGAGTGTCTTAAAAACCGGAAGCATCAGTAGAAGCACTAATAAAGGAAGGCATATCACAGAACACCGTGAACTGTTTGTGCTTGACAACGGGGCTATTATTATTGACACACCCGGTATGCGTGAACTGGGAGTTACAGATAATAAAGAGGGTATAAATACGACATTTGAAAATATTGAAGATATAGCATCAGATTGCATGTTTCCTGATTGCATGCATATTAACGAAAAAGGCTGCGCCGTTATAGCCGCTGTAAAAAATGGCAAAATAGAGAAGGACTCATACTACAATTATTTAAAGATCCGAAAGGAACAGGAAAGATTCAGTTCCACAATTGCGGAAAAGAAAAAAAAAGACAAAGCCTTTGGTAAGATGCTAAAGAATTATTATAAAGACATCAGAAGAAACCAGGATTTTTAGATTATGCTTATCTAAATATTTATATTCTGTAAAAACTTTATCTGTTGAATTGTTAATAAGTTAAGAGATTTGTTTATGATTAGGCAGATGTGTGCTCCTTCCAAATCCTGCAAAACGTAATTTTGTACATGAATTAATGTGCGTTAGCTCAGAGAGTGTTCTTTAATCCCGGTAGAACTCACAGGTTTATTTATTAACAGAGCATTAGGTAAATATGTTATACTTACTTAAGTTTATTGGAAGAACACTTATATCAGTCTTTGTAATATACTTATCAACAGGCTCATGCGCCTTATTATCCCAGTCTGTTACCAGCCTGGATAATTACACCGGAAACTGGGAGGACCCTCTTAGCTGGAACCCTGAGTGGGACTCAGTGACTTCAAAAATTACTGATACTGACATTACTGTAAATGGCTTTATCACAGTAAATGGAAATCTGGAATTCTATGGGAGTACAACATCCCTGGTAATAAACGACACCCTGGTTATCAGAGGTGATCTGGTCCTGGGAAATAACAATAATGTCGTGATAAATGATAATGGTATTCTTATCATCAGGGACAGCCTGAAGATCAGTAACCAGACAGAAATAACCGTAAATGGGTACCTCATAGTGACAAACGCATTATCAAAGTTGAGTGCTATCAATCAGGGCTCATTAACAAGTAATGACAACCCGGTTAATATATTTATTTGTGGATCGGTTTCTGATATCGGACTTACTGACAATAATATATCTTATCCAGCAATAAACTGTTCCTCTCCTGTAACAATAAAATATCCGAACAGCAATTGCAGCTACGGTAACCTGGCTGACTTAATGAACAATCAGATATACAGCTTTTACCAGTCTTTATGCCCGGTATGGGCTCCACTGATATCTGCCGATGGTCCGCTATCCTTCTGTGAAGGAGATAGTGTAATACTAACAACGGTTAAGGATTCGGCATACCTTTGGTCGACCGGAGATACAACTCAAAGTGTCTCTGCCGGGGTGTCTGCCGGTTACTTTGTAACTACAACCGACAAAAACGGTTGCCAGAGTTTAAACTCAGACACTGTGAATATAATTGTTAATGAAATGCCTGGGCAACCGCTCATTAATCCTGAAAGTCCGGTAAGCATATGCCAGGGTGACAGTATAACTTTATCATCTTCTGAGGGCTTTGGCTATCTCTGGTCGACGGGAGCGGATACAAAATCAATAAATATTAGTGAGCCCGGTAATTATTCTGTTAAAATATTAAGCGACAGCGGTTGTTTCAGCAAATCTTCAGCACCATTCATACTCACTGTTAATTCTGTTCCCGATGTTAGCATTACAGGCATAACAGGATCTATGTGCAGTGGTGAACAAATAAGTCTTACAGGTGACCCAGCCGGGGGTATTTTTATGGTTACTGACGGACCCGGGATAATAAGTGGTAATACATTAACCGCAACAGGACCGGGTATTATAAAACTCGGGTATACCTATACCGATCTTTGTTCCGGCAGCGATTATAAGTCCGTTAAAGTTGATGAAAATGTTATTGCAGACGCTGGTCCCGACCAGGTACTTGTGTATGAATTCCTTACTCAAATGGATGCATCCCCTGCTCTTCCCGGCTCAGGTCAATGGTCGGTAGTTTCAGGTACCGGTATTATTTCCGATTCCTCCTCTCCCACTTCTGTTATCTCAGGTTTATCAGCCGGTATTAATGAATTCTTATGGAAGGTCCGGAATGGCAGCTGTGAGTCTGACGACATGGTTAAAGTTGAGATCAGTGATCTAGTTACTCCGACTGTATTTACCCCTAATGATGACGGGCTGAATGACGAACTTGTTTTTCCCGGTCTCAGTGCATTTTCCGGAAGTAAGCTAATGATATTCGACAGGCTGGGAAACGAGGTGTACAAAAGTCAGGATTACCTTAATGACTGGAAGGGAAAGGACGAAAAAAACAGGGATCTTAAGCCCGACACTTATTATTATATATTAAAAATATCCAATGGCAGGACTATTAAAGGGTTCATTGAGATCAGGAGATAGTTATGTTAAGAAAGATACTGTATATTATAATTATGCTTATTCCTGGAGCTAAGATTTCAGCACAGGTAAGGCCTTTTTATGATCAGTACCAGTTAAACGGACTGGCAATAAACCCGGCTTATGCGGGGAGCCAGGAAGCATTAAGTATTGCTATTGCAGCCCGTAATCAATGGATCGGGTTTGAAGGTGCACCAAGAACATTTACCTTATCAATCCATTCTCCCTTACGTGATAACAGGGCAAACTTCGGCATACTTGCAGTTAATGATAAAGCCGGATCTAAGACTGAAACAGGAATATTACTAAATTATGCATACAGAATTCTCCTTCAGAACGGGAAATTATCATTTGGCCTGGCTGCCGGCTTTAACCAAATAAATACTGATCTTGAAATGCTTCGTTATACTGACCAGGGCGATGCTTTAATTGTTAATCCGGGTACATCAGCCTTCCTTCCGGAGATAAGCTTCGGTATGTTTTATTATACAGACCGCATTTTTGCCGGATTGTCGGCACCGGATTTGCTCAATAATTACATATACGAATCAAGTGGAAAATACAGGGTCAGGTTTAATCCTGCAAAATCATACTTACTTTTATACTCCGGGTATCAATTTAAACTGTCAGATAAATACAAGTTTGTTCCATCGATGCTTATTAATTCAGATGCATTCCGAAGAATGCAGATTGATATTAACTGCAGCATTATATACAGGGATAAAGTATGGTTAGGGACAGGCTACAGGACCGATAAGAGTATGTCCTTTTTGCTTCAGTACCAGGCAAACAATCAGCTCAGGATTGCATATTCATACGGCTATGAGCTCTCTGACCTTAGTCATTATCAAAAAGGCACTCACGAGATAATGTTGCTATACAATTTTAAATACCAGGTAGATGTTAGAAGTCCAAGGTATTTTTAATCTTCTGTAATGAGACAGGTAACAATTGTCATATTACTTTTTTTTATTCCGGAGATTTTTATCCAGGCTCAGGGTAAATATTCCGAAAAGAAAACAAATTTCAGTTCTGCAAGGTATGATGAGTTTTCCCCTTCGTTTGACGGTGACAGCATTGTATTCTGCTCGGACCGTCAGGAAGAACTTTTTATAAGGCACCTGGGACCGGACAAGAAGGGACTTCTGAACCTGTTTTATGCGAGAATGGACGACTCATCCGCCCGTCAGATTCCTTTAATTTTTGGACCCGAATTAAACTCTCCTTACAATAATGGTCCCATTACTTTTGACAGTAGCGGCACCTATGCAATATACTGCAGGAATATGGCTAAGGGGAAACTATCAGGTGCAGGGAAACAGGGAGGAGACAACCTTGGCTTGTATACTGCGGAACTAATAGATGGAAAATGGATACATATAAATCCATTCAGATATAATAATCCCGGGTTTTCAATTCTTACTCCATGTCTTACTCCTGATGGTCAGTATCTTTATTTTTCATCTGATATGCCCGGAGGCTATGGCGGAGCAGATATCTATATGTGTAAAAAGGAAGGAAACGACTGGAATAGTCCTGTGAACCTTGGAAGTATAATAAATACGCCGGGAAACGAGATCAGTCCTTATATTACTGAATCCGGCGAATTGTTTTTTGCATCAGACGGTCATCCCGGCCTGGGAAAGAAAGATCTGTTCCTGAGTAAACGTGTTAATAATGAATGGCTTCGTCCTGTACATCTCGATCCTCCTCTGAATTCCGGATATGATGACTTCAGTCTGATTACCGATAACTCATTCTCCAAAGGCTATTTTTCTTCTGACAGGGACGGGTCAGATGATATTTATGAATTTGAAACTGTTGTCCCTCAACTATATAATTGTGACTCACTGAAAGAGAATAATTATTGCTTTCAGTTCTGGGATAATAAAAATCCTGGTTCAGATACTTTAAAAGCTGTTTTTGAATGGCAGTTCAGTGATGGTGCTGTCATAAAAGGAGCTTCGGTTGAACATTGTTTCCCCGGAGCCGGTAAATACTGGGCATTTCTTAAGGTAACTGATACTATTACAGGGGAGAACTTTACAGTAAGGGATTCTCTCTTTTTTGGAATAGAAGACTATAAACAACCTTATATCACATCTAAAGATACATTATTTGTATCCGGTAAGGCCGCATTCAATGCCTTAAGGTCGAACCTGCCGGGTTTTAAGACTGAGGAATATATCTGGGATTTTGGTGACGGAGAATCAGCCCTTGGGCCTGAAGTTGTTCACCAATATTCAGATCCAGGCCATTATAAGGTAAAACTTGGCATTAAGGGTAAAGAAAATAATAAATCCGGTTCGGTTACATATTGTATATTTAAGCCGGTCATTGTTATGAAGTCCAATGAGTAAGATTAATACAGAAATAAAATTATAAAGATAATAATGTCCTATATTTTGAAAAAATCCATGTATTTGATTCAGATTATTTCCGGAGGACATTTTAATAATATTCACCGGATCAGGACAAGTGTTGTAAAACTTATCATTGTAGTATTCACGATGACAGGTTTCATGCCTTCATACTCTCAGTCAGTGCCGGCCAGGGATGAAAACATTCCTTACCTTGTAACCTTTGGTAAGGATGCTGACAGATCGTGGGGCGATTATGATTTTTGCCAGATTTTCTTTTTCCGGATCCCATTCTCATATAAAAACACCTTTTATATACGTATTTATGATCCTGATACCGGCGGATCACTGGATGAGCAAAAATCTGATTTTAATACAACAATCAGATTCTCAATTTACGGAGGGACCGGCGCATGGAGCGAGAAAGATGCCCGATCGATACATCCTTCAGGAAACTTTGAGAGCGGGAACCTGCTCGATTCAAAATCATTCGGGATTGACAGCCAGTACGATCGGCACTGGTATACCTTCGGGCCATTCAACCCCATGGAAGGAGAATCTTCCGATGAACTTAATGGCTACATATTCAAAATAATAGCGAAAGGAATAAAAGGTGATGACGGAAACCTTTACAGGTATTTCCTGAGTACATCAGCTGATGATAATAAGCCTGTTGAAGGAGGAAACAGTTTTACATACGAATACACCTTCAGGCTCTCTGATGACCAGGATCATGTCTCTCAGATATACCCGTACATAGACGACAAGGTGACTTCAGTTAAAATTTTAAACTTCGACTGGGACAATGACGGATATATCAGGGTCATTTCTGTTGCAAAAAGAGGAGAGTTATGTAATGTTTCAGGCGACAATGAATGGCAAACTTCTGAATTGCCCATAAGCGAAGAAGAGAGGAACACTTCACTTGAAATTCAGTTTATTAAAAACAAATCAGAAAAAATAATAAATAATAATGTTGTTGTCATTGTACAAAACCAATACGGGGTATCTCTCCCCTTCTATGTGATACCAATTGGAGGAATACCAGTCTATAAACCGGCATTGATGATGAAATCTGTAGAAAGAAAATAACTCATATTATGGCACCAAGAGTAAAATCTTTTATAATTTCAGTTTTAATACTAACATGCCTTTCAATGTCAGCCCAGACTAATTATTTCCGGCAATACGGAAATTCAGATGGTCTGAGAAATTTATTTATTTATTCAATAAACCAGGGCAACGGTGGTTATCTGTGGATTGGAACAGCTGATGGCTTGTATCGTTATGACGGATTCGATTTCAGGTATTTCACCGTAACGGACAGTCTTGCAGGGAATTTTGTAACACTGATTCATAAAGATTATTCCGGTGACCTATGGATTGGACACATGAATGAAGGGATTACACACATCAGGAACGGGCGTTTTACAAGATTTTCTGACACTTCCGCCGTTCATTCCCCGATAACTTCTGTTGCAGAATCAGATACAGGGACGATGTGGTTTTCAACCCAAAGCCAGGGATTTCTTGTTTACAACAGGGAAGGTGAAATGACAAAGGTTACTTCGCCTTTTATCGACGACATTATTCTCAATATTAAATATTTAAACAGAAACCAGTTCCTCGTCGGGACCCAGGAAAAGCTTTACATCCTCTCCTATGTGAAAGAAACCTCTTCAATGATTATAAAAAAAATGGTACATGAATACCCGGCATCGAAGGTAGCTGAGATATTAAAAATAGGTGCCGGCAAGTTTCTTGTCTTTTCACGGGATAAGGGTATTTATCTCGTAACAGCAAAAAATGATAGTATTGAATGCAAACGTATTGAGATATCAGGAACAGGCGGGAAATATACTGATAATATCCAGGGTGCTCTCAGGGTTGGTAAAAATGAAATATGGGTCAATACCACCCGCAACGGGATCATGAAATTCATGATGGAGGAGGGCGGTGCCAGACTTATTTCTTCAGGAATTTTAAATACAAAAAACGGACTGAAATCGAATAACGTAAAATGTATGTTCGAAGACAGTGAAGGCAATATTTGGCTTGGTATGTTTGGAGAAGGCCTGATGAGACTTATTAGTAACAACATTAAATTCATGTCGTATAAACATTCAGCTTCGACAGATCTGATATATGGCTTATCTGAAGACAGTTTACATATCTGGATGGCTACAGATAAAAATATAGCACAGTTATCTCCGGAAACAGGATTAATCAATAATTTATTTACATATCCCCGATCTCTTACAGGAGATCGGGTCAATTCAATTTATTGCTCAAAAAACGGACTTATCTATATTGGTTTTGAGAAGGAGGGTCTTTATACTTTTAATCCTTCCAAAAACAGTTTTGTGAAGAATCAGCTGTCATCTGATATGCTGGAAAACTCTGTAAAATATTTAACAGGAGAAGGACGATACTTATGGATAGGCACAAGAAAAGGTGCATGCAGATTAAATACTGTTTCCGGTACAAAGAAATGGTTTAATAAAAGTAACGGCCTTCCAAATAACGACATTCAGGAAATATATATCGATCATGAAGGAAGGAAACTTATTGCAACGACATGCAATAAAATCTATTATATAAATTCGAAAGATTCTGTTGAGACATTGGAAAATACCTCATCTTTCGGACTTAATTCTATTATGGCATTTGAGGAAGATAACTCAGGTTCTTTATGGGTGGCAACCTATGGAAACGGAATTTTCAGGTTTGGGAAAAATGGGAATCTGAATTATACTGTTGCGTCAGGTTTGATCTCTGATTATTGCTACAGCATGATGTTTGATAAAACTCACAGACTGTTTATCGGCCACAGAGGAGGTATATCACAAATAAATACTGAATCTGGGAAAATCCGGAATTATAACTATAATGAAGGCATTGAAAGCACAACTGAATTTTATCCTAATTGTGCTTTAACAGATAACAACAGGCGCGTCTGGTTTGGCACATCAAACGGAATAACAATATTAAGTTCCGGCACAGGCTCAGGCGGTATGAGTCCGCCTGTTATGCATATAGATGCAGTATATGTAAATAAAAAGAGAGTAGACTTTGACAACACAATAAATCTCAAACCGGGAAATTACGAGATCAGGATAGAATATACCGGCATAAATTTAAGTAATCCTGATAATGTTACATATCAGACAATGCTTACAGGATACAGTTCCGGGTGGTCAGAAGTTACTTCCAGGAGATCTGTGACTTATGAAAAAGTAAGTTACGGCCAGTATGAATTTAAACTAAAGGCCTTCAACGAAAATTTTATTCCTGTTAAGAAACCTTTGACAATAAATTTCAAAATCAGTAAACCTGTCTATCTGTCATTCTGGTTCTATCTTGCATTAACTTCAATACTCATATTTTCCCTTTTTGAGTTTATCAGGATCAGGGAAAGAACACTGAAATCCATTCAAAAAAAACTTCTTAAAAACCTTGATGAGAAAACAAAAGAGGTTATAGTTAAAGAAGAAATAATTAAGGAGAGACAAAAAAATGAAAAGATCCTTATCGCTGCTAAAGAGAAGGCTGAACTGTCGGATAAATTAAAAACATCATTTCTGACCAATATATCACATGAGATAAGAACCCCGATGAATGCTATTGTAGGATCGTCCGAATTACTGAAATCAGGAAGTAACACAGAAGAAGAAAAGAATGAGCTCTTAAATCTTATTGTGTCAAATTCCAATAGTCTTATTGGTATGATTGATGACATACTTGATATTTCAAAGATAGAATCAAACCAGCTTAAAATACATATTGCCGACTGCGCCGTTTATCCGATGCTCAGGGAAATTTATAAAAAGTATTCAGATGAACTGAAAGCCAGGGAAAAGGGGCATCTTGAATTTCATCTTTCTTATGATCCTGACTATGATGATCTTAATATTAAAACAGATGAAACCCGTCTTAGACAGGTGCTGGGAAAGCTTCTTGACAATGCAATCAAGTTTACCGATAACGGCAGTATAAATTTCGGCAGCCGGGTTGAAACAGATAAAATTATATTTTTTGTGGAAGATACCGGAATAGGTATGTCGGAAGATAAACAGAAAATTATATTTGACCTGTTTCGTAAAGTTGATGATGATAAGCTCCGGCTGTACAGGGGAACAGGGATGGGACTTGCTCTCTCCCAGAGTCTAGTAAGACTTATGGGAGGTATAATAAAGGTTGAGTCACAATTAAATAAAGGATCAAGGTTTTATTTCATCCTCCCCCTTGTTTCCACTGGCTAGCCCTCTATTTAGAGCGGGTTCCTGCACATAAAATTAACTTATGTACAAAACAGGCTAAATTGCTTTCACCGGGAGAAAAGATTTTTACTATTATTTTATATATTAAACATGTTTAATACACTAGAATATTTAACATGTAAAAGAAAACTGAATTTTGAAAAACATAGAATACAATAATAAGAAACAGGTTCTGATAATAACAGACATGCAAAACGATTTCGTTCTACCCGAAGCTCCGGCATGCGTTGAAGGTGCTTACAGGACAATAGGAACTGTAAAAAAACTCCTCGACCACTTTCGTAAACAGATAAAGCCCGTCATTTTCCTTAAACGTGAATACAGGGCAGATGGCAGTGATATTGAAAAAAACCGGTTTGATGATTTTATGACAAACAGGAAATATCTGTTGCCCGGAACGGAAGGATGTAAAATTATTAAAGAACTCACACCCGTCGAAGGAGAATACGTAATTATAAAGAAGAGATTCAGTGGCTTTATGAAAACAGAGCTGGATCTTATTCTGAGAAGGCTGAAGGTACGGGATCTTGTAATTTGTGGGACACAATATCCTAACTGCATCAGGGCAACTGCATTTGATGGTATTTCTCTCGATTATAATGTAACTGTTATAACTGATGCTACATCGGCAGCCAGTGATGAAATAGCAGAGACTAATATAAGAGATATGAAAAATGTGGGAATAAACTGTATAAGTCTGCAGGAGTATCTCAGGGAGGACGATAAAGGGCCCCGGGCATAGGGCATAAGGCGCAGGGTTTATCGGAAATCCGGGCAAAGAGGATTAAGGTCAGGAAAATCGAAAAATCAAAAATCATGGATAAAATAAGGATTTCCACAGCTCAGTTCGAGCATCACAGCGGTGATAAATCATATAATCTTTCAGTTATTGAAAAGCTGGCTGAAAAAGCTGCAAATGAAGGATCAGATGCAATTGCATTTCATGAGTGTTCCATAACAGGCTACACATTTGCCAGGAAACTATCAAAGGAGCAAATGCTTAACCTTGCCGAAACGATACCCGGAGGTCCGTCAATTGACAAACTAACAGAAGTTGCCCGTAAAACAGGTATTACTATACTTGCGGGTTTATTTGAGAAAGACAGTGAAAACAACCTGTTCAAAGCCTATGTGTGTGTTGACGGAAACGGACTGGTTGCAAAGTTCAGAAAACTGCATCCTTTCATTAACAGGTATATTAAACCCGGAAACGAATACTGTGTATTTGATTTAAAAGGATGGAAGTGCGGTATTTTAATATGTTACGATAACAATATCACTGAGAATGTAAGGGCCACAAAGTTACTCGGCGCAGATATTATTTTTATGCCCCATGTTACAATGTGCACTCCATCCACAAGGCCGGGAGCCGGCTTTGTCGATCCGAAGCTTTGGGAAAGCCGTGAGGAAGATCCTACATCTCTCAGGCTCGAATTTGATGGCATGAAAGGTCGTGAGTGGCTACTGAAATGGCTTCCATCAAGGGCATATGACAACGCTGTTTACGCAATATTCTCAAACCCGATAGGGATGGATGATGACCAGCTCAAAAACGGATGCTCAATGATCCTCGACCCTTTTGGTGATATCATTGCTGAATGCAGATCATTTGACAACTCTTATGTAACAGCAACATTAACAAAGGACAAATTAACAAAGGCAGGGGGATTCAGGTATATGAAGGCCAGGCGTCCTGATCTTTACAGGGATATTATCGGGAGAAAGCATAATCCGGAACAAAAAGTAGCCTGGAAAGACGCAGATGATATTAATAGGATCAACGATAAAAACATATGATGAAGGAATTCTTTGATGAAGAGAAATTTGAAAATCTTAACTTTCAGACCAAAGGTCTTTCTCCGGGTGATTATGATAATTGCAGCTTTATAAACTGCGATTTCACCAGGACAGATCTGTCAGTCATTAACTTTCTTGAATGTGAGTTTATTCAATGTAATCTGAGCCTGGCAAAACTGACAGATACAATATTCCAGGATGTGAGATTTCTAAGTTGCAAGCTTACAGGTTTACACTTTGACGATTGCAACAAAGTGATATTCTCTGTAACCTTCGATAACTGCTCATTGGATGTCTGCTCATTCTATAAATTGAAAATGAAGGGTACATGTTTCAGAAATTCAAAAATTGCAGAATCAGACTTTGAAGAGACCGATTTAAGCAGCGCCATATTTGACACATGCGATCTGACAAAATCCCTGTTCAATCATACAAACCTTGAAAAGACCAACTTCAGAACTGCTTTCAATTACTCAATAGATCCTGAGTTAAATAATATAAAAAAGGCAATGTTTTCACTCCATGGAATAACAGGATTACTCGATAAATATGACATAGACATAGAATAAAAGGGTATGACAATAAAATTCAAACTATAATCTTCTCAAAAAATCCGGATGACAAATATTCAGAACTTACTATTCGATCTCGACGGGACATTAACGGATCCCCGCGAAGGTATAATCAATTCAATACTCTATGCACTCGACCACCTTGGAATTGAAGAAAGCAGGGTTAACGAGCTTAATTCACTTATAGGTCCTCCCTTACGGGAATCATTCATTAAAAGATATAATCTTTCTGAAAAAATGGGCGACCGGGCTCTAAAATTATACCGCGAATACTTCGGAGTAAAAGGGATATATGAGAACAGGTTGTATGAAGGTGTGGATAATGTTCTGGAATCATTATATGAAACCAAATTCAGGATTTTTCTTGCAACCTCAAAACCAACTGTTTACGCGACAGAAATCCTGAAACATTTTAATCTCGACAGATTCTTTACTGATATTACAGGAAGTAATATCGACAATACAAGGACAGACAAATCTGAAGTTATTGCTCATGTGGTTAATTCCAACACTTTAATAACAAAGCACTCGGTTATGATCGGCGACAGGAAACATGACCTGATAGGAGCCCGCAATAATAATATGCGGTCTGTTGCTGTCACCTACGGTTACGGTACCACAGGGGAACTAAGAGCAGAACATCCTGATCTGCTTGTAAATAGTTGCAGAGAACTGATACCTGCTTTTATAAAGTCTTAATTATTCTCAATTTCTCCCTTGTCGGTTTTTAACTGAATATGGTAATAATTAAGGATTCCGTAATAAAAATAAAATTGACTTAAGTGAAATCATAATGTAATTTTGATTAATAACAGGCTGCACCATGAGAAGCTGCAAAGTGATTATATTCCTATCAGTCATTATCCTGATAAGCGTCAGGTCTTTCGGGCAAAACATTCCTGACACTACAAAAGTTTTCAGGATAGAAACAAAGGACGGCAATGCCTTCACAGGTAATATTACCAGGATTGATTCCATTAGTCTTGTTTTTAAGACGGATAAATTCGGAGAAATAAAAATACCTCTGAATGAAATTAAGTCACGGACAGAAATAAAAGATTTTAAGGTTGTCAATAATGCATTATGGCTATCAAACCCGCAAGCGAGTCGATATTTCTGGGCCCCCAACGGATATGGTCTTGAAAAAGGTTCATCATATTACCAGAATATATGGGTTTTGTATAACCAGGTGTCAATAAGTGCATCGGATAATTTTTCTGTTGGATTGGGAATGATTCCCTTATTCCTCTTTGCAGGAGCGCCTTCGCCCTTATGGTTATTGCCCAAGATATCAATCCCTGTTGTTAAGGATAAATTAAATATTGGTGCCGGTGCTCTGCTTGGTGCTGTTCTGGCTGAAGGATCCGGAGCATTCGGACTGTTGTACGAAACAACAACCTTCGGATCGCGTGACAGAAATTTGAGTATTGGATTCACCTACGGGTTTGCCGGTGATTCCTGGATGAACCGTCCGATAATAAATGTAAGCACAATGATAAGGACAGGTCCAAAAGGTTATTTTATCAGTGAGAACTATATTATACCATATAAAAGTGAAACATGGGATTATGATCGCCCTGTTGAGAAATATAAATCCGCAGTAATAATTTCTCTTGGCGGACGCAGCATCATTCGCAATATAGGACTCGACTATAGTCTTTGGATACCCGTCGGGGCCAATCTCGATTCATTTGTCGCCATACCCTTTCTCGGAGTCACCATTCCTATTGGTAAAAAGAACTGAGAACCAGGTTGAAATACCTGCTTAAGTGCATTAACATGCCAAAATATGCTGCAGGGTTTTCAATAATTGCAGATCACATATTTGGGTGAATGTTCCTGGTGTCATGATAAAATTATTATAATTATTAAAAATGCAACTTAGCTAAATTAGGAAGTTCCTGATTTTTTTATGCCCTACGGGGAAAAATTTACCCGGAATTATTTTGTAAAGATTAGCTCATGGAGATTTAATTATTTTAGCTCATGGATCATTACATCATAAATAAAGCATCCATGAATAAATTATCTTCTCACGCTGCTCTCCTCGGTTCGAACGCTTTGCCAGCCCTTCGCGTTCTAATCGCCCCGGTTGAACATAAAAAAGGCGCCTTTCAGCGCCTTACTTGTGATTCCGGCGCGATTGTTCGCTCCCACAGGCCATCAAGCATGCTGCTCACGAACTCGTCGCTGCTCTCCTCGGTTCGAACGCTTTGCCAGCCCTTCGCGTTCTAATCGCCCCGGTTGAACATAAAAGGCGCCTTTCAGCGCCTTACTTGTGATTCCGGCGCGATTCGAACGCGCGACCCACAGCTTAGAAGGCTGTTGCTCTATCCAGCTGAGCTACGGAACCATTTCCGGCTGCAAAAATACATTTTTTTTCAATTTATCCAACCAGTAATAAATACAGGGATTACAATTCCCCGCAAACAATGCACTGTGTCCGGGTTTTATAATTGCCGCAGTTATAAGGATTGCATATAGTTAACAAGGCCCCTCTTTTCAATTATCTGCTTCAGTTTTTCCGGAAGCGCATCGAAATGGAAAACGTTATCATTGATTACAATTGTTCCCTTGTTATAATCCACATTTACCGTATCTCCCTGCTTATAAGCCTTAACAGCCTCAGGATGAACAACAAGAAGAAGTCCCTGGTTTATTGATGACCTGTAGAATATCCTGTTTACAGATTTTACAATCACAGCTGTAATACCTGCATGGGCAAAACCCACTGAAGGGTGTTCCCTTGAACTTCCGCAGCCAAAATTATCTCCGGCAATTATAACATCTCCTCTCTTCACATTTTTACTGAAAGATGGATCGAAATCAGCCATCAAAAGGGGAACAATGGAATCAGGATCGGAACTTAATACTTTATATGTATGTTTACCGGCAAACATCTGGTCGGTATTGAGGTTGTCAACATCAGAATAATCCCATACCGTGCCAAAACGCCTGTTCTCACCCTCTGCTATAACAACGGTTCTGCTCTGTTTTACAGAATAAGGATATATATCTGTCCCCTTCTGTGATCTTGGATCAGTAATTATACCCTTCAGTGCCGATACAGCAACTGTAACAGGTGAAGCAAGATAAATTGATGCCTCCTTGTTACCCATCCTCCCGCGGAAATTCCTGTTGGCTGTCGAAATTACAGTATGCCCGTTAGCCGGAATACCCTGCCCGGTTCCCAGGCAAGGTCCACAGGATGGTGCCAGTACATTTGCTCCGGATTTAATGAAAACTGTCACAAGTCCTTCATCAATTGCCTTCAGTAATATCTTTCTCGATGCAGGAATAATATTTAATTGGAAACCCTCCTTAATAACCCTGCCCTTCAGGACTTCCGCTGCAGCCCTCAGGTCTTCAAGTCTTCCATTTGTGCAGGTCCCTATAAGACCTTCCATAACAACTGTACCGGCAACTTCGGATACAGCTTTGACCTTATCTACGTTATGTGGAGCAGAGACAACAGGAAAGACATCATCCAGGTTAATATTTATCTCTTTTAAATACACGGCACCTTCATCGGCCCATATCCCATTTATTTCTTCACCATAAAAATCATTCAGGACAGAGTCAGGTGGAAAGGCAGCATTTTTTGCCCCCATTTCAGAAGCCATATTGGCCAGTGTCATCCTGTCGGAGACGGTCAGTGTCTTCACCCCGTCGCCATGGTATTCCACTGAAAGGTAGTTGGCACCGTCAGCCCCGATCATCCCTATAATCCATATCGCAAGGTCCTTTGCGGTAACATTCTCTTTCAAAGAGCCTTTAAGGCTGATCTTAAATGATCCGGGTACCCTGAACCATGTTTCCCCCCTTTTCCAAATACCTGCAGCTTCTGTTCTGTCTATTCCTGCAGCGAAAGCATTAAAAGCTCCCGCTGTTGAGGTATGGCTGTCACTTCCTACAATAAGCATTCCCGGTTGTGCGTGATATGACATAACCTGGTGACAGATACCTTTACCGGCATCATAAAACTTATTTATTCCCTGATCAATAACAATATCCCTTATATCCTGGTACTGGGTAGCCAGGCAGGCATCGGTGGGCGGTGCATTATGATCCAGCACAACAAGCATCTGTTTTGGGTCTCCCACCCTTTTACCCCCCATCTTTTTAAATGTTTTATAAATGCTGGAGGTATTATCATGAGTTAGTATTATATCAGGTCTTGCAAAAACTATTGAGCCTGCCGGGGCTTTGAATATTTTTTCAGCAAATGTCTTTGGATCCATAATTATTGTTTTTATCAGGATATTGTTCAGTTCCCAAGCAAACCTCCTCTGAGATATATTTCAAATTGTACTTCTGAAAAAGGATCGGCGCTTATAGTTTTACCTGAACGTTGTAACAGTATTCTTCCAGTCTTAAGATCTACCTCTATTTCATCACCTGTTCTAAGAGAAGCAACAGCCAGGTCTTTGCAGGTTAGCACAGGGAAGGCTGCATTTATTGCATTACGCTCATAAATAGCGCCGAATGACTCTGCAATAATTGCCCGGATACCCAGGGAGACAAAACAATCGACAGCCTGTTGCCTTGAGCTGCCGCTGCCGAAATTCTTACCGGCAACAACAATGTCTCCTTTTTGTGCTTTCCCTGCAAAATCCTCAAAACCAGCCAGGTTATCAAAGGTATATTGTCCCATCTCTTTAATATCGGTAATCGAAAGGTACCTGTTATGGTAAATCATATCAGTATCAATATTATCCCTGTCAATCACCCATATCTTTCCCCTGATAACCTCGGGGTGATCGGTAATGGTTACCCGTTTTATTTTCTTGTTATCGTTAAGCTGTTCTTTTTGATCATAACCGTACACTGCCGGGCTCGCGGGTATCTTATCTGATGTGGTGATAAAACCTGCTATTGCAGAAGCGGCCACCACTGAAGGGGAAGCCAGGTATACCTGTCCTTTTCCCTGTTTACCGGGGAAGTTCCTGTTTCCGGTACTTATGGTTACCTCTCCCTGACCATTCTGTCCCACCTGTCCTGCAGCACAACCTGCGCAGC
>Ga0102950_1000120_pt1 | contig 19272 bp, 12 predicted proteins | sample SalPon2A_B_D2_MG_FD_78505 | JGI IMG/M metagenome (GOLD analysis project Ga0102950, IMG submission 78505) | Soil microbial communities from South San Francisco under conditions of wetland restoration - Salt Pond MetaG R2A_B_D2_MG | ecosystem: Environmental > Terrestrial > Soil > Wetlands | place...
ACTTTGTCGATTCTCTTGCCGGAAAGATTGGCAGCATAGTAAGTGTGGGAAATGTTCTTGTCCCTCGACGGCGACCAGATTGCGTAGTTTACACCGTTTATAATGCCGTGCAGATCGGCGCTTCTTCCCTTCAGTACGCCGTCCAGTCCGGCCCCCATTTCCTCGGTCTGGATCTCCCGGGAGTAACGGGGTGATACGGTCGTGATCTTGTCGGCGTACGATATCGCCGCCTTCAGGAAATTTACCTGGTCGTAGAATTCAAACGGAGCTGTAGCGTAGAAAAGTTCCAGAGGAAGTCCCAGGTGCGCGAAGTTCTCTTTCGCGAAGGACCCCTGATAGGCAAGATTGTGAATGGTCAGGACGGTTCTCGTCCGCTCGAAAAAGGGATCCGTCGACAATGAGGTCTTCAGATACGCCGGAATGAGCCCTGCCTGCCAATCATGAACGTGGATGATGTCCGGTTTCCAGTCGAGTTGTCTGACCAGCTCCAAAACGGCCCGGTTGAAGAAGATGAACCGTTCATCGTTGTCCTCGTAATCGACCCCCGTAGCCGGATTGCGGTAGAGCTCGGGGCGATCGAAGTAGTATTGATTCTCGATAAAATAATGTGTGATCGGTCTCTTGCGGTGAGCGATCGATGATGCCGCAATGGGATGGTCTTGTCCGTTGATTGTTGTTGTGCCGGTCAGTTCGACCTCAGTCGGAACGGCCGATCCGAATTCCATCCCCCGGTACCTTGGAAGACAAACGGAGACTTCGTGACCAAGTCTGGCCAGAGCCATAGGCAGAGAGCCGATCACATCTCCCAGCCCTCCGGTTTTTGCAAATGGTGTCGCCTCGGAGGCGACCGTAAGAATCTTCATGAGTGACTATTCTGCTCCCGCGGCCTCGGTGTTCACCTGCCGGGTGTACTCGTCGATCTTGATCTTCTTCAGATAGTCGGCCGCTTCTTCGGGCGTCGTTGGGTTGATATAGAAACCGGAGCCCCACTCGAATCCGGCTACTTTCGTTAGCTTGGGAATGATTTCAATATGCCAGTGATAATACTCGCTGCATTCGCGCGAAACCGGCCGCGAGTGTATCATGAAATTGAACGGCGGATCGTTCAGCGCCAGCTTCAATCTGAGCAAGGCATCGCGGAGACACCTCGCCAGCGAAATGAACTCCGAGCTGCTGATTTCGGTATAGCTCGACTGATGCGATTTCGGCGCTATCCAGGTCTCGAACGGGAAACGTGCGGCAAAAGGCTGAAACGTTATGAAAGCATCGAAATCACTGACGATCCGTTCGTTGTCGGAAAGCTCCTGGCGGATGATATCGCAATAAATGCAGCGTTCTTTGAAGTTGTAGTACACCTTGGATCCGTCGAGTTCCTCCGCAACCCGCTTCGGAATAATCGGCGTTGCGATCAACTGGCTGTGAGAGTGTTCGAGCGAGGCGCCTGCAGCTTCGCCATGATTCTTGAACACAAGAATGTACTTCAAACGGCTGTCTCGTTCCAGATCTATCATCCGCTCCCGGTAAACCCAGAGGATATCCCGAATCTCCTCGTCGGTCATGTCAACCATGTCTTTCGAATGATCAGGGGTTTCGATGACGACCTCATGGGCGCCGATTCCGCTCATTTTGTCGTAGAGTCCTTTCGGTTCGCGGTTGAGACTCCCCTCAACTTTGAGCGCCGGGTATTTATTTGGAATGACTCGCAGCGACCAGCCGGGCCGATTCGGCTCCGAGCCGGGCTTGCGATAGGCGATTATTTCAGGCGGGGTGTTGTCTTCGTGGCCGGGACAGAACGGACACATCCGTGCCGCCACCCGTTTCGAGACCGAGCTATAAGAGGAGGGACGTTTACCGCGTTCGGTAGAGATAATAACCCATCGCCCCAGAATCGGATCTTTTCGCAGTTCCGGCATCTTATCTCCTCAGTTGGTCTGACAACATATCATCATCTTCCGTAAAAGTCAACTCCGTCCCGCCAATTACGCCGACTCAGAACCTGATCAGACCGATATCGTTCGCCGTCCCTGCCGCAATCGCGCGCAGCAGCTCGACTTCGCTATCGGTCAACGTGTGATGCCGTCGCATCGTAACGGTACGGGCCGTGTCTATCGCCTTCTCGATTTCGTACCTCGTATAACTGCCGGTGGTTCCCCAACTAAACGAAGGAACTTCCTTGTCGGCTACCAGACTGCCGCCGAATATGTTACTGGCAACGCCGATATTTATCCCGGTATTGAGCAAGGTTCCGATTCCGAATTTGGTGTGGTCACCGATAAACGAACCGACCTTGTTCGAACCGGTATCTATCTGCTGGCCGTCCAGGCTGACGCGGATCGAAGCATAGTTGTTTTTCAAATCTGAATTGGTCGTCATGGCGCCGAAATTCACCCACGAACCGACATAGCTATGGCCGATGAATCCGTCGTGATATTTATTGACGTACGAATGAAACACTGACTGCTCGATCTCTCCCCCCACCCGGCAAGTATGACCGATCGAAGAGGAGCTGACCTTGCCGGCCAGGACGACTGAGTTCGGACCGATATAGGTAGGTCCAAAAATCGCGGCGTGCGCTTCGACCCGGCAAAGATCACCGATATAGACGGGGCCGTTGGACGCATCGATCACCGCGCCCGGAAGAACCTCGACGTCGTTGCCAAGATAGACGTCCTCCTGATTGACCCAGAAAGCTCCGTCGTGGATCTTCATTCCTTTGGCGACCGGAAACGAAGACTCCATCGCGCGAAAGTCCGAAGTTATCTCAGACTCGATATCCGCCATCACTTCCCAGATGTAGGAGTAGAGTGTTGCCGAAGTCTCGTGTTCCGGCAACTGATCCCCTTCGGCAGTCACTTGTTTGCTGAAATCCTCAGGAGTGCATACCGGAGGCATCCCCTTGAGAGAGGCCTCCGTGAACAGGACTGCCACGGTCACCCCTTGCGCAACGAACCGTGTCGAAAGCCGTGCCTCGCTCACCAGCTTTGCCAGATCGCCGTACTGACGGATCCTTCCATTCAGCAACAGAACCTGCGGGGTCGTCCGTTTGATGATGTTTACCGGGTAATCTTTAAACTGCTCCGCCACTGCGCCGGCAAGTTGTGCTCGACAACAAAAGACGAATCCGGCTCCCGGGAACTGATGTTTTGCGCGGGCATAGAGCGGAACAATACCTGCCCGGAGGGCATAAGCAGGACGAACCAGGGTTAGTGGATAGAAGTTGGTGTACTTGTCGTCTTCGTAAAAGCAGATGGTTATCGGCATCTTGAACTTCCGTCTCTGTGGTATCAGTTGGCAGCTGTCGTTTTGGTTTCTATCGGCTGTCCGGCCGACTTTGCCAAGTACCTCAAAATCAAATGTTAAATGCCTCTGGACAAGTGATTTCCGGTAACAGAATCGGCCGAATTGCGACTCCCGAGAGCAGGAGGATATGGTCATTCTGCGCTTCTCACACCTTCGGATAAATTTCTTGCTTTTCTCTATAATTCCTGCATCATTTTATGGTTAATTTGATCCGATATATAAATAGGAAAGGACTGTTTTTCATATGCTTACGGTAACTGACAGTGCCAAAACAGAATTGACCAAGCTGCTCGGCTCGGCCACGGCCAAAGACAAGCAGTTGATCATCTATTTCCAGGGATATGGCTGAGGGGGTCCCTCATTGGGAATGGCTCTGGAAGAGTCAGTGGATGGAATGGAGATGCTTGAGTCGAACGGGATATCAGCCTATCTCGATGCGGGTCTCAAGAACCTGATAAAGAACCTGGGACGCATAACGATAGACTTCATCACGACGCCCTACGGTGCCTCGGGTTATTCAGTGACAGTCGGCGACAAGAACTGCTCAAGCGGAGGCTGCAGCTGCTAATTCTGCCGGCGCAAATTCGGATATGAAAGGTCGCCTAATTCGGGCGGCCTTTTTCTGTAAGTGGACGAACCGCTCAACAAAAATCCGCATCGGTGTTATCATAGAAATTATCACTCGGCGAAATCACTGCAATGGCCAACCATAAATCTTTTGCCGCTTTACGCCGTCATCAAACACAGGCAAATGTGAACGATTTCACGTAATTTTGGCATTTCCAAGGATTATCGAAGTCAAAAATCAGGGATTCCCTGATTGTCATAGAAGAGCTACGTAGATTTCTTTGTCTATGACCGGATTTCGACTTGATTCTCTTTGTCCCTTCGGGACTTGGAGGCAAAACTAAACATCCTTGAGGAGATGAAAATGTCAAACTTCGTTGACACAATCATGGCAAATGTGAAAGCCAAGAACCCGGCACAACCGGAGTTCCATCAGGCAGTGCAAGAAGTCGTAGAATCACTTGCGCCAGTTATTGAAAGACATCCCGAATATAAGGAAGCCAGAATTCTTGAGAGAATCATCGAGCCGGAGCGCCAGTTGATGTTCCGGGTGCCGTGGGTCGATGACAAAGGCAAAGTCCAGATCAATCGCGGTTTCCGCGTTGAATTCAACAGCGCAATCGGCCCGTACAAAGGCGGCCTGCGCTTCCACCCGAGTGTTAATCTGGGCATTCTGAAGTTCCTCGGATTCGAACAGGTCTTCAAAAACTCCCTGACGACGCTCCCGATGGGCGGCGGTAAGGGCGGTTCGGATTTCGATCCCAAAGGAAAATCAGATAATGAAGTCATGGCCTTCTGCCAGGCGTTCATGAGCGAACTTTTCCGTCACATCGGCCCGAATACCGATGTTCCGGCGGGCGACATTGGTGTCGGTGGTCGTGAGATCGGTTACATGTTCGGCCAGTACAAGAAGCTCCGCAATGCGTTCGAAGGCGTATTGACGGGTAAAGGCCTCAACTGGGGCGGCAGCCTGATTCGTCCGGAAGCCACCGGTTACGGATGTGTCTATTTTGCCGAAGAAATGTTGAAGACCCAGGGCAAGTCGTTCAGCGGAATGAAAGTGGCCGTGTCCGGCTCGGGTAACGTTGCCCAGTACGCCTGCGAAAAGGTCAATCAGCTCGGTGGTAAGGTAATCACCCTGTCCGATTCTTCCGGCTACATAGTCGATGAAGACGGTATTTCCGGCGACAAGTGGGACTTCGTCATGGAGCTCAAGAACATCCGTCGCGGACGGATCAAAGAATACGCCGACAAGTTTAAAGGCGCGAAGTATTTCGAAGGCACGGGCGTGTGGAACGTCAAAGTTGACGTCGCCCTCCCCTGCGCTACCCAGAACGAACTGAGCGGCAAAGACGCCGAGACGCTGGTCAAGAATGGCTGCCTTTGCGTATCCGAAGGCGCGAATATGCCGACCACTCCGGAAGGTGCCGATGTATTCGTGAAGTCAAAAGTGTTGTTTGGTCCCGGCAAGGCTGCCAACGCCGGTGGCGTGGCTGTCTCCGGTCTCGAGATGTCCCAGAACAGCCAGCGGTTATCATGGACCCGCGAGGAAGTTGACAAGAAACTGCACGGTATCATGGTCGCGATCCACACTTCGTGTATCGAAGCTTCGGAGCGTTACGGTACGCCGGGCAACTACATCAACGGCGCCAACATCGCCGGCTTCCTGAAGGTTGCCAATGCGATGCTGGACCAGGGCGTTGTCTGAGCAACCCCGACAACCGGTTTCAAATCGAGAGGCGGGGACTTCCCCGCCTTTTTATTTGATTCACCATACGCGCCGGCGTTAACTTGTCGATTGGGAACGAGAAAGCTGCAATGGTTGACAAACTGAACATAGAGAAATTCGAGTCGAAATTCGGGAAGTTCGACAGCCTGATGCGATTCCGCGTCAAGCATATCCTGTTGGTGGCGAGTTCGTACGATGCCTATGTTCTCGAAGAGGACGGCAAACTCACGGACCTGATCTACAACGAATATCTCGAACTCAACCTGACTATCAGCCCGAACGTTCGTCGCGCCTCCACGGCGCAGGAAGCACTGGCGATCCTCGAGTCGCAGGAAATAGACATGGTCCTCATCTTCAAACGGGTGAGCGACATCAACGTGGTCTCGTTCGGCCGGGCCGTAAAGGACATCTATCCGGACCTCCCGGTTATCCTGCTCGCCTATCACGAACGGGAGCTGGAACGGATGCTGGCGGAGAAGAACGGACATTCAATCGACGATATTTTCGTATGGACCGGCGATGCCTCGATCCTGCTTTCGATAATCAAGCTGGTCGAGGATCGATTCAACGTCGATAGCGACACCGAACTTGTCGGCGTGCGCGTGATTATCATTGTCGAGGATTCCGTAAAATTCTATTCATCATATCTTCCGCTCCTGTACAGCGAAATCATGCGGCAGACCCGCGACCTGATGACCGAAGGTCTGAACATTTCCGACAAGATTCTCCGCATGAGGGCTCGTCCCAAGATCTTGCTCACTCACACCTACGAACAGGCCTGCGAGACGTACCGCAAATACCGTAAGTACCTGCTCGCGGTCATTTCCGACTTCAGCTTTGATGTCGACGGTAAGGAACGCGCGGATGCCGGGCTCAAGTTGGTAGATACGATTCGGTCTGATATTCCCGATCTCCCGATCCTGATGCAGTCATCGGACGAAAGCAATGCCCTGGTCGCCGAAGAACACAAGGTGGGATTCCTTTCGAAACGATCGCAGACGCTCTACTCCGAACTGAGCAGCTTTGTCGCCTCCCGCTTCGGATTCGGCGATTTCGTTTTTACCGATCCGGATACCGGCGCCCCGATAGCGTCGGCAAGCGACTTCAGGTCGCTTGAGAAGTGCATCCGGAATATCGATGAACGGTCGCTTATCTACCATGCGAACAGGAATCACTTCTCCAACTGGCTGATGGCCCGGACCGAGTTCGATCTGGCCAGTAAACTTCGACCGGTCAAAGTCTCCGAGTTTAACGACGCCGCGTCGCTGAGGAGATACCTTATCGACACGATTCGCGATTTTCGCCATGAGAAGCAGGAAGGGGTCATTTCCGACTTTGCGAGAAAGCAATTCGACCTGCAATCTGATTTCGCCCGAATCGGCGGTGGGTCGCTCGGAGGAAAGGGTCGCGGTCTCGCCTTTGTCAACGCCTTGCTCAGCCAGCACAAGCTCTACAACGAATTCCCTGGCGTGCAAATCACCGTCCCGACTTCGATAATAGTTGGAACGGACGTGTTCGACGAATTCATAAGAAGCAACGAACTACTTCAGGTCGGCCTGAGTGAACAACCGGATGACGAGATCATCGCCGCCTTCGAGAAGGCAAAGTTCTCTAAAGACATTGTATCTGATCTCGATGCACTGCTGACCGTGGTAAAATACCCGATCGCAGTTCGGTCCTCTTCGATGCTCGAGGACTCGCATCTTCAGACGTTTGCGGGAGTCTACGACACGCATATGCTGCCGAACAACCACAGCAATCGAAAGGTGCGCCGCCAACAGCTCGAAGACGCGATCAAGATGATTTATGCTTCGACCTTTCTCAAGAATGCCAAGGCCTACCACGAGGCATCGGGAAACCGCGTCGAAGAAGAGAAGATGGCCGTCATCATCCAGCAGGCCGTGGGCTCACAGCACGATCGGGTCTTTTATCCGAGCTTCTCCGGCGTTGCGCTGTCGTACAACTACTACTCGCTCGATCACGGTGGACATGAAGACGGTGTCGTCTATGTCGCCCTCGGATTCGGGAAAACAATCGTCGAAGGAATGAACTGCCTTCGCTTCTCCCCCAGCTATCCCGACAAGCTGCCACAATTCTCCACCGTGAAAGACATGCTCAAGAACTCTCAGCATGAGTTTTTTGCCATTGATCTCTCACATCCCGGTGCCCCTTTGAAACACGATGCTTATGACGGACTGATACGATTGTCCGTAACGCACGCCGAATCAGACGGTACCCTTGCTCCGATCTGCTCGACTTACTCGGCCGAGAACAATCGGGTGTACGACGGGAGTTCGCAAAAGGGATCGCGGATTATCTCTTTCGCGCCGATTCTGAAATCCAAGACCTTCCCCTTACCGGAAATAACCAAATTTCTGCTGCAGCTCGGCAGCGAAGGGTTGAACTGTCCGGTCGAGATTGAATTCGCGGTGTCGCTCAGTCCGGACAAGAGCAGTGTGGACAGATTTTATTTCCTGCAGATTCGCCCGATGATCAAGGAGGCGCTCTTTGAAACGGTCGAGCTGGCATCGGTCGACTCGAAAAGAATAATAGCGCGAAGCGACAAGACGCTTGGAAATATGCGCTCCTCCGCCATCTCGGATGTGATTCTCGTAAGGCCGGACGCGTTCGATCGAAACAAAACCGTCGAGATTGCTCAACAGGTAGGCACGCTCAACCAAAAGCTTAAAGAAGAGGGGCGGCAATACCTTCTGATTGGTCCCGGACGCTGGGGGACCACTGAGCGATGGCTCGGTATTCCGGTCGCATGGAAGCAGATTTCCGAGGCGAAAGTAATCATGGAAGCAGCCTACGGAGACTTCGCCCCCGATCCGTCGTTCGGTACGCACTTCTTTCAGAACCTCACCTCGTTTCAAATCGGCTACTTCACGGTAAATCCGAACAAGAGCAACGGGTCCGTCAATTTCGACTGGCTGCTCGGACAGTCGATCGAGGGGAGCACCGATTTCATCTCCCATATCAGGCTGAAACGGCCGCTGGAAATTCTCATTGACGGTCGGGTCGGCAAGGGTGTTATTGCAGGTTAGATGAGGCCGTTTCGTCCGGAGTGTAAATTTATCCGGTACGGATCAATGCGAGTCTGAGAATCCACCGTTGAGATGAACCTCGACTGAGATTCCCGAAAGAGTGTGAAGTCAGACGGTACGGTTTCGTTTGAACAGTATCAGAACTACAAGCGCGAAGCTCACCGATACAAACGCCAGTACGATTTGAAGCAACTCAGGGGTTGACAACTTGGCCTGAACCAGGACGGGCAGGTACCTGAAGAGGGAATTGAGCAGAATCGTGATTGGCAGGATGAATGAGAGCTTGCGTGTTCCTGTTGCGAAAGCATAGCCAATCAGCGCCCCCGAAGCGGTCTGGAAGAGAATCGTAAACGCCCGCTCCAATACGCCGATACCGAACAATTGAGTGGAGTTAACACCTGCTGCGAGATAACTCGCCTCGATAATTCCGAATCCAACTCCCAGCATTGCTCCGAACACGATCCCCTTGTTTCGCTTGAAGGCACCGAATTTGATGAGCCCAAACATCCCTCCTGCTTTGACCAGCTCCTGAATGATGCCGACAACGAGAGCCGGAAAGATTCCCCAAAGCAGTGGCGAAGCTCCGGCTATGACTCTTGGCGTGAACAGCTTTCGAACGACGATCAACTGAAGGGGAATCTGCGTAAAGATCATCAGAAAGTAGAGCATACCCCCGACTACCAGGACTATATAAGAAAGCGGGTTCTTGAACTCGGCGCCGATAAACAGCAGCGCTGAAAGTGCGCCGATGAATATGTAGATCAAATAGGCTTCAACTAACAACCCGATCGAGCGTACCGGCTTGTACGGCGGCGGCGCCTGCTCAGCCGGCTTGACAGCATCAAGATAAATCTTGATATCCTGCGCCGGGATGACCGCCTTGATCAATCGCTTATCGGGAGTAAAATACAGCAGCTTCTCCTGAGGTTCGCTCAGGTGAATGGCGAATGCGGAATCGAAAACTTCGTTGTAGACCCGAAGATTCAGGAAAGCCACCACATTCCCTTTGATACGGGTATAGCTGAGCGATTGCGGCGAAAACACACTGTCTATCAGGGTGTCGCCCACTTTGATATCGCGCATCGCGAGAAACATTTCGTACTGATCCATGAAATTGGACTCGACCGCGAACCTCTGCTGAGGGTAAGGGATCTTTTGCTGAATCTTCTCCCCACCCCTGGTCGAATACCCGACTATCTCATCCCCCGACCGCTGCAGGAACAGCTGCTCGTTCTGATTGGAGATATTCAGGTGCATATCGTCCGCCAGATACGAACCGGACTCGGTCACCGTGCGTTTGTTGTTGATGTCCATCGTGAGGGGAGAACCGATCTTATTGTAATCGAGCTTGAGCACCTCGTCAATCTCCACACCTTCCGTCCCGTCGATCTCCGTCCGGGCCTTTACCGTCGACACAAGATTCCCCACGGTTGAGTCTTTAGCCTCAAAAGTCCAGACGCGCATCTCCCCCAGCGGGCGGTACTGCTCGACCGATTCGCTCTTCTTTATAGCTCTTTGGGCCGCGGCGGGCAGAGCGAGAGCCAGAATGGTGAAAAAGATGATCCAGGTTTTCATGACGATTACGGGAAGATAGGGAAATTGGAGACGTCGTCAACACAAAAGATCAAGACCCTCTTCGCTCCGACTTTCGAGCAATCAAGACCAGATCCCGGCCTGTTTTTCGAAAGGTCTGATCCATTCTCAGGTTCCCGTACCGTTTCAGGCCGACAAAACCGCTCCGACGAACGACGGCTTCGACTTGATTGACGGTGAAGTTGTCGAATTCATGCCTGAAGACCTCCAGCTTAACGGGCGAGACGGACAGATCCGCCCGAGTCACATACAGGTTAATCCGCTTACCAAGCCGCTCAGAGAATCTTTCGTACACGATATCCCTTTCGCTGGTCGCCTTGATCGGAAACAGCTGCCCTTCGGCCATCGAAACATAGTTGAGCAACTGGAGGACGAGGTGGCCGCCGGGTCTCAGGCAACGATGGAATCCCGTAAGCGCTTCGCGAAGCCCCTTCTGATTCCCCACCCCGGTTATCGCGTTCGCGAGACATACGACCAGATCAAACTTCTCTGTTAGCGTGCGGGGCAACTTCTCGAATTGACCATACTTGAAGGTCAGGTTATCCTTGAGGTCTTCAAACTTCTTCGTTGCGAAGGCGAGCATCGGTCTCGACCGATCCAGTCCGACCGCGGAAACGCCCTTTCGGGCAAAGAGCGAGCTGGTCAGGCCGGTCGCGCAGCCGGCATCAAGGACAGCTGTCGGCTGGAAGCGGGCAATTAAGGCGTCGACTTCCTTGCCATGTGGCACCGCTCGGGAATCGGCACCGGTAAGAGCGTCATACTCTTCAGGATATGTCTCGAAAAATGATGTCGTCGTTCGTTTAGCCAATGATGCTCCTCCTGACCCATTTGGACGGTTAGACTGAAAAGAACGCTCGCATGGCAGGACAAGTTCACGGAAAGTTCAGAGTGCGACTACGGCATCGGATGGGTGTACTGCCCTTTTTCAACTGCCGTCATATGGTGTATGTATTCCTGTGTAGAGATATCGTTTTGCCAGGGACCGAAGAGCTTGAATGTCAGCAGACTTCCCCAGAACACCAGTATGAGTATTGCGACCCACTTGACTCTGGAAACCGGACGCTTCTTCGAGATCAGATGAACCTGCAGAGTCTCGCTCACCGGGCAGCTGTCGACACACGCCAGGCACCCGCTGCACTCGTCGGATCGGACCTCACGGACCTTGTCTACCTTGATAAAAGCCGGGCAGACTCTGGAGCAGGCTGAGCAGTCAATGCAGCTCTTCTCGTTGCGAATGATCCGGGTCGGAGATATGAAATTGAGAAGGCCGAGCAGACCCCCATAGGGGCAAAGGTATCGGCACCAAAATCCTCTCAGAACAAGCGAGAGGACGAAGAGCGACCCAATCACGATCAGCGCTGTCGGACTGATGTCCGTAAAGAACCGTAGCATGAGAATATCGGCGACTTTGTTGTAGTTGGAATAGAGAAACGACTTGATCGATGCCGGGGTCATCATGATGAACACGGCATAGATGAAGAAGGCGAGCAGGATATACTTGAGCGATCGGAGCGGATAGTCAAGCCATCGCGGAGCTTTCAAGCGCCGACGAAAGATCTTATCGGAAATGTCACCGAGGAGTTCCGAAACGAACCCGATCGGACAGACCCACGAGCAGAATCCCTTCTTGAACAGCCAGGCGGTCAAAAGAATCACAGCGAATATTATCAACCCGGACGGGTGAATTCCGTTTATGATCCCGGTATTCAACCAGTACCGCAGGGAAACAAGCGAACTTATCGGCAACCAACCTTCGACACCGGGAGGTCGGGAAATGACCTCGGCCGCCCCCTGGCTTCCGATGTATTTGACGAACAGATAGAATTGAACCCCGATCCAGATATTCACGACCAGTGAAAATAGTTGGCTGTAGAACCTATATTTCTGAACGGACTTTCTCTCGTTCCTTCTCAGGACTTTACCCGGCTCCACTCGTGTTGCTGTCTTTGCCATAATCCTGTCCTTTCCTGTGCTTTCAAGGTCGGTATAAGCGTCAGGAAATGACTTGATTTTAGTCAAAAGAGAGAGAAAATGACAGAAAAATGACGAGCGACCGGCAGGATTTTCCTGTCGGTCGCTCGGTCAATTCTAAGCGTCAGGAGTCGGACTCAAGTTCAGCATCCGAGGGGTAGTCCGACCGCAAACAAGTCATAATATTGTCGATCGCTTTTCGGGCAGTACTTAGAAACTGCTTGCGCACAACCGCTTGAGTCCTTAATGTAACACTAATGAGGTCGCTTATTCCATCACAGCTTAGTAATCTATGACTACCAAAGCCGGCAAATTCATCCTGTTCGGAATGATTGTCGGGGCTGTCCTCGGCGCTCTCGGCGGATATCTGCTGAGTGGATTGTTTCTACAGATACAGTTTCTCGGAACGATGTTCCTCAATGCCCTTAAGGTGGTCGTGGTCCCGTTGATCGTGGCCTCAATGATCATGGGCGTGGCATCTCTGGGAGACATCCGTCGACTCGGTCGCACCACCGCCAAGACACTTGCCTATTATCTGGTCACGACCGGATTCGCGGTAATTATCGGAATCGTCCTGGTCAACATCATACAGCCGGGTCAGGGTGTAGATAATTTCGGCGCTTTCGTGCCGGATATTGTGGCGCAGAGTCATCAGAAAACTCTAATCGATGTAATAGAGAGTCTCATCCCGTCGAACATTATCGACGCCGCGGCAAAAAACAGCATCCTCCCGCTCATTGTCTTCTCGCTTGCATTCGGAGCTGTGCTGACCACAATCGGCGAGAAAGGAAAACCGGTAATTGCGTTTTTCGACGGCCTCAATCACGCGGTCATGAGGTTGGTGACCTACATCATCTATTTCGCCCCGATCGGCGTCATGGCTCTTATCGGCGGAATTGTCGCCGAGAATCGCGGATCGGTCGAACATCTGATCTCAAGTCTCGCCTGGTACACGGTCACGGTCATAGCCGGGCTCCTGATTCATGCCTTCGTCGTGCTGCCTCTGATTCTGAAGGTCTATGCCAAACGCAATCCTTTCGACTATTTCCTGAATATGGGAGAAGCGCTCGCCACCGCGTTCACTTCCGCCTCTTCTTCGGCAACTCTGCCGATCACAATGGAATGCGTAGAAGAAAAGAACGAGATCGATCCACGGGCGTCTTCGTTCGTTCTGCCGTTGGGCGCGACAATCAATATGGACGGCACTGCCTTGTACGAAGCTGTGGCGGCGCTGTTTATCGCCCAGATTTACGGTATCGATCTTTCAATGGGCCAACAGATAATAATCTTCCTGACCGCGACTCTGGCCTCGATCGGAGCTGCCGGTATCCCCCATGCCGGAACGGTCACTATGGTGTTCGTTTTAAGTGCGGTCGGTCTTCCCCTTGAAGGGATAGGCTTGATCTGGGCGATTGACTGGTTTCTCGATCGCTGCCGCACCACCGTGAATGTCATGGGCGATTCGGTTGGGGCTGCCGTGATCGCTTCGACGCGCGAGTTCGCTACCGATAATTGATTGAACGCCTCTACTTTCGCATCCTTACCGATCAGAATCCGCTTGACCCTGGAGTCAACACCCGCTATGTTATGCGTAGTCCTTCCTTAAGATATGATTGAACGGCAAACGAGTTTGCGCCAGGCAAGGCGCGGACCCGGGCAGGGTTGTCGATTCTGCCTATACGAATTCTTACAGGAGCGTATCTCATGAAGAAACTGACAGTGATGTCGGCGACGTTAGTCGCAATTTTCACCTTTTCGGCCGTACACGCCGCGCGGCAAAAAGTAGATTTCACTCCCGGAAACAGTATTCAGAAAACTCAATTCAACCCACCCGTTTCGCGCGCATCCTGCTTTCTGCGTCACTACGGCAATTTCTTCTCCGGCTACGCCACCGGCCAAGCCCCGGACGATCGGATTGTCACTTATTTCGACCCGTCCACCTGCGCAAGCCCGGCTCTTCCGTTCGAGATTCAAGCGGTGTCATTCTCGCTGATTGGATTTGTCGGTACTCCCTGGCCGGTCGGCATGGATGTAGTCGTCTTCGAACCCGCAGCCGGTACCTCGTGTTCCGGCCCGGGCACCGAGTTATATCGCGCGCATGTATCCTGTGATCAGGGGACTTTCGGTGCTCCTCAAATCGGAACGGTGAACGTTCCCTCCGGGTGGTGTGTCACCGGACCTGTCTTTATCGGGGTCGAATACAACGACACGACCACCGGTCCGTATCCGTCGATGCTTTTCGACACCACTTCGGCACCTGATTCCTGCGACAACTGGTATTATTACATGGGAACATGGTACGAATGGTACGATTTCTGGAATAACCTGCCGGGCTATCCGCTCATCGGTGTTCTCGGAGAGACGAACTCCTCGGCATGCTGTCCCGACGCCGATGGAGATGGCATTTGCGACGCGTCAGACAACTGTCCCAATACTCCCAATATTTCGCAAGTTGATACCGATGCTGACGGTGCAGGGGATGCCTGCGACAACTGTCCCGCCATATCGAATCCCGGACAGGCCGATGCTGACGGTGACGGGATAGGAGACGTGTGCGACGCCTGTCCTTCCGACCCGCTCAATGATCAGGATGGCGACGGCATCTGCGGAAATCTCGACAACTGCCCCGGGATCTACAACCCGCTTCAGGAAGACCTGAATTCCAACGGAATCGGGGACTCGTGCGAAACCTGCTGTGTCGGAATCAGAGGGAATATCGACCGTGATCCGTCCGAATCGATCGATATCGTCGATTTGATCTATCTCGTCGACTATCAGTTCGGTTCACCGATCGGCCCGGTACCACCGTGCCCGGCGGAAGCCGACGTCAACGGCGATGGCAACCTCGATGTAGCCGACCTGATTTACCTGGTCGATTACCAGTTCGGTTCAGGACCACCGCCGGTCGCCTGTCCGTAAGATCGAAACGCCCGCAACTTCGTACCAACTCTCCCGTATTCAGCAAGACGGTTACGCGCCGGATGCTAAAATGGGCTATATCGGGTCATAAAGTAAATTATTTCTGTTAATGTGATGCCGCCGGAGGAACCGACTTTTTATCTTTGTGTTACAGGATCAAGTCGGATCGCCTCCGGGCATTTTGGCTGAAACGATTGTGTGCTTGGACCAAAACCCTAAATATCAGGATAAATCGATGAAAACAAGGTCAATGGTACTGCCTGTTGCTATATCTCTACTCCTTTCGACTGCGGCCGTGGCCCAGCAGCCGGTACTCGTCAAGACGGATAACGTCAAACGAATGGAGTTTTCGGACCAGATCAGGCTGGTCGGGCGAACCGAAGCCTGGGTCGAGAGCAAACTGGTCGCAGAAATTGCCGGCCGGGTCGAATCTATCGACGCTAACGAAGGTGTTTTCGTGAAGAAGGAGGCGTCGCTGGTTTCGATCGACGCTGACAAGATACGGCTCGATCTGGATTCGAAGAAGGCCGAAGCTGAGCAGGCCCGCCTGCGGGCCGATCTTGCTCAATCTCAACTGAAACGAGCCAGGGAGCTTTTCGCAAAGACTTTGATATCGCAGTCGGGCATGGACAGTGCGACTGCCTGGGCCGGTATTTCGCAGGCTCAGTACGACCAATTGAAGGCGGTGCAGGACAATCTGGCTCTTGATCTGCAACACTGCACGATTACCGCGCCTCAGAGCGGGTACACCGGACGACGGCTTGTCGATGTCGGCGAGTGGGTAAATCCCGGTACTCCCGTTTACCAATTTGTCGATCTGTCGCGAATCCGCGTACGGGTCGATCTTCCCGAACGAAATTTCGGTCATGTGAAAGTCGGGAGCCCGGTGGTGATCGAAGTGTCCGGCGATAAGACCTCGGAGATGAAAGGCAAAGTAACCGGAATCGCGCCGGCAGCCTCCGCGGAAACGCATACTTTCCCGGTGATCGTCGAAGTTCCCAATCCGGACGGTCGTCTCGGAGGCGGCATGCTTGTTCAGGCAACGCTTTCCCTCAACGACAAGTTCGAGAGTCTCGCCGTTTCGAAAGATGCGGTAGTCCGTAATGGCGGCGGAACACAAGTATTCACCGTGGTCGATGGCAAAGCTTCACCTATCCCGATCACAACCACGTCCACCCAGGGCGACATGGTTGCGGTCAAGTCCGATGCTCTGTCCGAAGGAATGCCGGTAGTTGTTCGTGGTAACGAACGGATCTTCCCGGGTGCTCCGGTACAGATGATCGGAGCTACCGATGCCGCCAAGGGTCAGTCGGCCCAGTGATCTCACTGTCGATCTGAATATACAAACTGAAGGAAAATCTGCGTGAGCCTGATATCTACATCGATAAAATTCCCCGTCACGGTCATTGTCGGGGTGTTCATTGCCGTCATGGGGGGGATCATTGCTCTTGAAAAGGTCCCTGTCCAGCTTACCCCGGAGGTCGAACGGCCGCTTATCACCGTGACAACAAACTGGACCGGAGCCTCGCCCGAAGAGGTCGAGAAAGAGATCGTCCAGAAGCAGGAAGAGTATCTCAAGTCGGTCGAAGGGCTGTTGGAGATGCGTTCCGAATGTCACGATGGCCGTGGAGTCATCACGCTGGAGTTTCCGGTCGGCACGGATCTAACCGGCGCGACTGTTCGCGTCACGAACAAACTTAACGAAGTTCCCTTCTATCCGGACAATGCCGATCAGCCGATCATCAGTTCCACCAGCGGTATCGAAGGTGCTATTGCTTGGTTCGTGATCAAGGCGGACAGCGCCGGCGTCTACGTACCACAACAGCAGGATCTCATCGAGGACATGGTGAAGCCGCGGCTTGAGCGTGTCCCCGGAGTATCGTCAATTAACGTCTTCGGAGGGCTTGACCGCGAACTGCACGTGACAGTCGACCCGAACCTTATGGCCTCCTCCGGCATTACCTATCAGCAGCTTGGCAGTGTTCTCGATTTGCAAAACCGCGATATCTCCGCGGGCGATTTCGGCGAAGGGAAACGCAAGTATGTAGTCCGGACAATGTCCCGATTCGACAATGTCGACGATGTCAAGAACACCGTCATCACGGTCAAGAACGGTGTGCCGATTTATGTTCGCGACGTGGCCGACGTTTCTCTCGGCTTTCAGAAGGCTACCGCTCTGGTCCGTCAGGCGGGCGTCCCCGCAATCGCCTTTAACGCCCAGCGCCAGGTCGGAGCGAATGTAATCAAAGTGATCGACGGCCTGATGGCTCAGGTCGACATCATCAACAAGGAAGTGATGGAGCCGCGCGGTATGCACATCGAGAATGTCTACCGCGAAACAGTCTACATCAATTCTGCTATCGATCTCGTTCTTTCCAATATATACCTCGGCGGCTTTCTTGCCATCCTGGCCCTGTTCATCTTCCTGAGATCTATTTCGTCGATTCTGGTAATTGCCCTTTCCATTCCTATTTCGATCATTACGACTTTCCTCGCGATGGCTCTGTTCGGAAGAACGGTCAACGTGATTTCTCTGGCGGGAATGGCATTCGCCGTCGGAATGGTAGTCGACAGCTCTATCGTTGTGCTCGAAAATATCTATCGACATATGCAGATGGGGAAAACCCGATGGCAGGCGGCGGTCGATGCGACCAGCGAAGTTTGGGGAGCCCTCCTGGCTTCGACTGTGACCACAATCGCGGTGTTCCTGCCGATCATGTTCATCCGCGAGCAGGCGGGTCAGCTCTTTCAGGATATCTCAATCGCGATCTGCAGCGCGATCGCGGTATCGCTGATCGTTTCGATCACGGTGATTCCTACGCTCTCGGCTCGAATTCTGAAGGTGTCGTCGAAAATTCACGGCACCCACGAAGACAGCGGGTGGTTAAACCGATTCTCCAATCGGGTGGCACAATTTGTCGACTACATCAACGCAAACGGCACCCGCCGCCTTGGCACGATCCTCGGAATAGTTATCGTGACCATGGGCCTTAGCTACTACCTCCTGCCGAGCGCAGAGTACCTGCCCAACGGGAATCGAAATCTCGTAATCGGATTCATGCTTCCTCCTCCCGGTTACAATCTTGACGAAATGGTCAAGACGGGCAAAGTGATTGAGGATCAGATGAGACCGCTCTGGACGGCGAAGGGAGAATCGGCCGACACGCTTCCCGGAGGAGGAATCAACAACTTCTTCCTCGTGGCCCTGCCTAATCAGATGTTCATGGGCATGGAGGCGCGCGATGCCAGTCGGGCGTCGGAATTGGTCCCGGCGGCGAATAAGGCTCTCTTCACCATTCCGGGTGCGATCGGATTCGCCAACCAGACGTCGCTGTTCGGCCGCGGGTTCGCCGGAACACGTTCGGTCCGAATCGACGTAACCGGACCGGAACTCCCGGAGATCCTTAATATCGCCGGTCAGATATTCGGCCAGATCAGAACGGTACTTCCCGGAGCCAACGCCCGTCCTATCCCGGGACTCGATCTCGGAAACCCCGAGGTAAGAGTCTATCCGGACAGAGTTCGCGCCGCCGATGTCGGCTTCAGTGCGACCGATATTGGACAGGCGGTCAATGATATGGTCGACGGCTCTAAAGTGAGCAACTACTTCCTCAACGGACGCGAAATCGACCTTGTGGTAAAAGCGAGCGACCAGTGGACCCAGCACACGCAGGATATTGCGCAGCTCCCGCTGGCGACCAAGTCGGGCCGGGTGATCACGGTTGGCGATGTCGCGAATGTCGTGCAACAACAGGGTCCGGTGCAGATCAACCATGTCGAAAAGCAGAGAGTCGTTTCAATCGAGACGGTTCTTCCCGACGAGATCCCGCTCGAAGCAGCCATGCAGCGGATTCAGTCTGACATTGTCGGACCGTTGCACCAGAAAGGACTAATCGGCGGATTGTACGATGTGCACCTGTCCGGAACGGCCGATGACCTCACCAAACTCAAAGCAGACATGATCAGTGATTTCCATCTCGCGATCATCCTGACTTATCTCCTGCTCGCAGCTCTGTTCCAGTCGTTCACTTATCCGCTCGTGGTCATGCTGACGGTGCCGCTGGCGACGTTCGGCGGCGTGTTGGGTCTCGACATTGTCCGTATTTTCGACCATGCCCAGCAGCTCGACGTGCTCACCATGCTCGG
>Ga0102950_1000121_pt1 | contig 19149 bp, 22 predicted proteins | sample SalPon2A_B_D2_MG_FD_78505 | JGI IMG/M metagenome (GOLD analysis project Ga0102950, IMG submission 78505) | Soil microbial communities from South San Francisco under conditions of wetland restoration - Salt Pond MetaG R2A_B_D2_MG | ecosystem: Environmental > Terrestrial > Soil > Wetlands | place...
AGTCGCCATGTACTGGGCCAAGAAAGACCGCAGCGGCTACGCCCTGTATTCCCCGGAGCAGGACAAGTCCAGTCCGCACCGGTTGATTCTGCTGGGCGAATTGCGCCAGGCTCTCCAGCGCAAGGAGCTGGTGCTGCGTTACCAACCCATTGTGGACGCCCGTACCGGCAAAGTACGAAGCGTCGAGGCGCTGGTTCGCTGGCAGCACGAGCGCTACGGCATGCTCCTGCCCGATGAGTTCATTCCTCTTGCCGAGAGGAGCGGCTTCATCCGCGAACTCACGAACTGGGTCCTGCGCGAGGCCCTGCGCGACATGGCCACGTGGCACGATGCCGGACGGGACCTGAGCGTTTCCGTCAACGTCACTGCCGCCAACCTGCTCGATCCCGAATTCGCCAACACGGTCTCCGGCATGCTGGCCTCGTTGAAGCTGCCGCAAAATGCATTGACGCTGGAGATGACCGAAACCACGCTATTGACCGACCAGGAGCGTGCCTACGATACGATTTCACGCCTGTCGGAACTCGGCGTGCAGACGTCCATCGACGACTTCGGCACCGGCTATTCCTCCCTGGCCTACCTGCGCAAGTTACCTGTCAGCAGCATCAAGATAGACCGTATGTTCGTCGCCGACATGGCCCACGGCCCGAACGGCGAGGTGCTGCTGAACGCCATTATCCAACTGGCCCACGCGCTCGAACTGCATGTCACGGCAGAGGGCGTGGAGAACGCGGACGTGGCAGCCAGGCTCCCGCGCCTGGGCTGTGACGCCCTGCAGGGATTCGCCATCAGCGAGCCGTTGCCTGCCGACAAGGTCCTGGATTGGCATGGGCGGAAGGTAAGCACCTCCTCCGAGACGCAAACGGCCTGATCCCCGGAACGGCCCGTTCCATGACGATCGGCCGAAACCAGAAGGCAAGCCCCGTTTGCGGCCGTAGCCGGGGCCGGGAGGATCAATGTGCTTTTGCGCTCCCACCGGCCGGCAGCGAGCCCAGGAACCGGGCAAGCAAACCATAAAAACGATCCGGCTGGTCGAGCATGGCGAAGTGACGTGCGCCATCAATTGTCTCCACCCTGGCATGCGGTGCGTTTTCCAGCAATTCGCGATAGTAGTTCGCTTTTTGCCCGGCGGTGGTCAATAGTCGTTTGTTGAGCTTCGCATAGCGCTCGAAATCCACCTGGTAATACGGGGAGATAACCAGTAGTGGCACGGTTATGTTCTTAAGCGCGGGACGCAGGTCCAGTTCGAAATCTTCGGCCGTGTATTCACTGACCGCCGCCGGATCGCTCCGTGCGCTCAATGCAGCGCATTGCTCGGCAAGTTCCGGATCAATGACGCCTACGCTCTTCATGTAGCTCAACTGCTGCGACCGGAATTCGGTCGCCGTCAGGTGCGCGGCCATGCTCCGCACGTGCTGCGCCGCAGCCTGGCGCTGGGCGGCGCTCATCAAGGGGAAAACCGGAAGACCGTCGACCGTAACGAGCCCCGCTATCAGGCCGGGATGTTCCGTCGCAAAACGGATCGCCAACGTGCCGCCAAGGCTATGGCCGATCAATACCGGTTGGGTGATTTTGTAGCGGTCGATCAGCGCCAGCAGCGACGCATCCGCCTGCCCGATCAAGCCCGTCTTTTTGCGCGGCGCCGGCTCGCCATCGAACCCGGCCAGGGTCACGGCATAGATTACGTGCCGTGTCATGAAATGCCTGATAGTTCCGCCCCACACCCAGGCACCGCTCGAAAGCCCCGGAATCAACACCAGCGGTCGTCCCGCATCGCCAAAACGGTCGACGGTCAGGGTGCCTACCCGGAAATGGGCCTGCGCCTTCGGCGGCGTGATAATCGCGGGCGCAGGGGAGCCGGCAGCCACGGCGGATTGCATGACTGCCAGCAGAAGCACCGCGGTAATGCAACGACGTTTACTCATTCCCATGACACCTCATCCGCTTCATCGCGGACGCTACCAAGTTACCACGCCGTAGCGTTTCGGATACACTGCTGCCTTTGAATTCGGGCGGCGCTCATGCACAACTTGATCAATGTCATCCTCCTGGGCATCATTGAGGGCATCACCGAATTTCTCCCGATCTCGAGCACCGGCCATCTTCTTATCGCCGAGCACTGGCTCGGAGCACGCACCGACCTGTTCAACGTAGGCATCCAGGCAGGCGCGATCCTTGCCATCACGCTTATCTACCGCCACCGCCTCTGGGACTTCCTGACCCGCTGGCGCGAACCGGAAACCCGCGACTACCTGTTCAAGCTAATCGTGGCGTTCCTTATCACTTCCGTCATCGGCCTCGTCGCCGTGGAGCTCGGCTTCAAGCTCCCCAAGCACATCGGCCCGATCGCCTGGGCCCTGATCATCGGGGGCGTATGGATGATCATCGCCGAACAGATCGCCGCGCGGCGTCCGCCCAGCACTACCATCACCTGGCGCGTCGCCATTCTCGTCGGCATTGCCCAGATGGTGGCCGGGATTTTCCCGGGCACCTCGCGCTCGGCATCGACCATTTTCGCCGCCATGCTGTTCGGCACCAGCGACCGCTCCGCCGCGACTGAATTCGCCTTCCTGGTCGGCATCCCCACCATGTACGCGGCCACCGGCTACGAAGTGCTGAAGACCGTGCATAACCACGACGTGTCGCAAACGCACTGGGGCGCGTTGGCCCTCGGCTTCGTGGTGTCGCTGATCGTAGCCTTCATCGCGGTGAAGTGGCTCCTCGGTTATATTCGTACGCATCGTTTCACGCCATTCGCGATCTATCGCATCCTGCTCGGAGTCGCCCTGTTGCTTTTCATTCCGATGCATTAGGGACGATGAGCTTGTCTGGTATCGGTTCCCTTGCTCCGCGAACACCGCTCGTATAATCTCTAGGCGTATCCCTGCGCCGATACGGATAAGACCGCTACAAAACAAAGGGAGAATCTCATGCAGGATGTCATCGCCGGGCTGGGTAACGCCGTGTCCGAACCTCTGGGCCGCACCCGCCCATGGATGAAATTCATTGCCATCATGGGTTTCATAGCCTGCGGGTTGCTGGTGCTCGAATCGCTGTTCATCGTCTTCGGACTTTCCGTCGCTCCGACTGCCGATCAGCGATTGCCTCACGGTGCGATTGTCCTGATCACGCTGCTTTATCTGGTAGGCGCCGTTTTCACCTATCTCATCCCCTCGGTGCTGCTCATGCGTGCCGCGCAAGCACTGGACGGAATCGAGAATAAAGGCTCTCTGGAAACGCTTGCCGAAGCCTCGGAACGTCAGCGCCGCTTCTGGAAGTATTGCGGCATTCTAATGATCGTTGGATTATGCCTTTTCGTCCTGTTCATGATAGGCGCCGCGATCGTGATCCCGATTCTGGCAGCAGCACGTCTTCATTGAAGTAGTGGATGCGCCGAACGATCACCCCTCGCACCACAGCAGACGCGCCGCGGAACCATCCCAGTAGAAGACCGCCGCCTGCCTGAACTCGCGCGCCAGGCCCAGGGCCGAGGGCGGGTCGATATCCACTATCGCAAAGGAGGGTTCGACATGCGTGCCGTCCTCGCTGCGTCCAAGAGCAGCATAGTAAGGCCGCCCGGAGCTTTTCAGCGCTTCCTCCAAACGCCGGTTGGCTTCGGCGTTGGCCGCCTCGGTGGGTCGCTCCGTCCCGGGGTTCCATGCGGTAATGATGGCCAGCGAGCCAGCGGGCGCGGGGCCCTTCGGTACGGCTTGCAAACGGAACTCCACCGGCCCCTCGGGAAGATCCGCGAGGTATACCGCACGCTCATAGGCCCGCGCCAGTCCCGCGCGCGTCGGGTTCACAGCCAGCGCTTGCGGCGGAAATAGGCCAGCATGCCGAACAGTGCGATAACCATGACGCCCAGTGCATAGAAATAACCGAAACGCCAATGCAGCTCGGGCATGTTCCAGGGGCTCGCCGTGTCGAAGTTCATGCCGTACAGACCGGTGATGAACGTCAACGGCAGGAAGATGGTGGCAAAAACGGTGAGTACCTTCATGACGTCGTTCATGCGCTGGCTGACGCTCGACAGGTAGGTATCGAGCAGGCTCGAGGCCATTTCCCGGTACATCTCCACGAGGTCGATGATACGTGCGCAATGATCGTAGGTATCCCGCAGGTACAGGCGCGTGTTTTCGCTGATCATGTGTTCGCCGTCGCGCAGCAGGGTGTTGATGACGTCGCGCTGTGGCCACCAGGCACGGCGCAAGTCCACCAGTTCCCGTTTCATGTAATGGATCTGGTTGCGCAACTCCCGGGTAGGCTCCTCAAGAACGGCTTCCTCCAGGGTGTCCATGCGCTCGCCGAAATCCTCGAGCAGCGGGAACCCTTCATCGATCACCACATCGATGAGCGAGTAGAACAGGTAATCCGCCCCGCGTTCGCGAAACATGCGCTTGCCTTGCAGGCGTGTGCGTATGGGACCGAAGGTATCCTCGTCGTGCTCGTTGAAGGAGATGACATAGTTGGCCCCCAGAAAGAAACTGACCTGCCAGGTATGCAAGGCGCCTTTCTCGTCACGGAGAGGCTTGTTGAGCACCACGAAGTACTGGTTTTCATAGGCCTCGAACTTGCTCCTCTGCCCACGGCCCATGACATCCTCCATGGCCAGCGGGTGCAGGTCGAAGGCGAGGCCCAACCCGGCCATCAATTCGGGGCTGGGTGCTCCCTGCACCTGCAGCCAGGTCACTTCACCCGGCACATCGGACGGCTTGCAGTCGGCAACCGATACATCGGTCTGTTCACGCAGTTCCTCCGCGTTATAGCGGTAAAGGTTCAGGCGCCCTGGCGACCGTGGGGGCGCCCCGGGCTCTTCCCTGTATTCCAGGGTTCCCGGCGCGGTTCCGGGGCGATGATAGGTGCCGAGCATCCGGCGCGATGATCTTACGAAGGCGACCCGCGATTGACGGGCCAATCGGCCAACGGATACCACTTTACGCTTGCTTTTCATGTCCCCAGTATAGAAAACACACCACAAAAAAACAGGCAGTGGCGGGTGCTGGGCCTTGCGTCAAGGCGCCACGGGCCGGTCCCTGTCCTTGTCGACGATGCAATAGAAACCGAAGGGCTTCTCGCTTTCGTTGCGGAGCTGGTGAACCTGCAGGGGTGCAATGTAGGCAATGTCATCAGGCTTCAACGTCAGGCGCTCTTCGTCCATGACCACCAGGCCCTGGCCACGGGCGCCGATCAGCACATGCGTATGCACATGTTTTTCAAGACTGGTGTAGCCGCCGGGCTCCAGCTCGAAATAGCGCAACTCGAAATTGCATGGTTCGCCCTGTTTCCCTACCAGTTCGACGCGGCGCACGCCCCGGAAAGGCAAGTCCTGGCTGGTCTTGTAGCGCTGATCCTCGCGCGCCGTCCAACTGAAGTCATCGGATACCGGCAGCAGGCTGCGCAGCTCCGCCGCCGCTCCGCCGGCGGGCAGTTCGCAGGCGGAGGCCAAGGCTTCCTGCGGTTCTTCCAGCCGCTCCTCGAAGTGGGTTTTCATCGCTTCCAGCAAGCGTTTTGTACCCGCTTCGATCCCCCCCTGCGCGCCGTGCAGCGAACCGCCGAGCAGCCACGCGGCTTCCGTGCCGTAAAGTCGTGACAAATCCGCAACCTGTTCCGCCTGCAATCCGCCTCCGGGCGAGGGCAACGCTCCCGCCAGCCCACCCAGCGGCTCCTGCAATGCCTTGGCGATACCCTCGCAATCATCGACCCGCACGTCGAAGCGGCCGCCGGGAGAGGGGAAAACGGAGATGTCCGCTCCGGCCATGCGGAACAGGGTTCCAAGCAGCACCGCATGCGAAATGCCTTCCTGTCGGCCATTGGTATAGGCGCCCGAGAGGGCGGGATGGGCCATGAACACCCACTGGTGGCGCTGGGCAATCGCGCGGGCCCGATCAAGCCCGAGGACCAGGGGACACAGCAGCGCACCCGCCAGGCCCCGCTGTTGTATGAACTCCGCGCGGCGCTCCAAATCCGAATCCGGGCCCGACAGGTGCGGAAGATAGAGGCAACGCCTGCCGCTGGCCGCATTGGCCCGCTCTACGGCCTCCGCGCAGGCATCGACATGGGCGCGAAAACCGTCGAAATCATCGTGGACCAGGTTCTGGTCATCCTTGACGATGTCCCCGCCCCCGCGGGCAAAGGCTCCCGCCAGCGCCGCCAGTTTCTCGCGAGGCACACCGCGCGGCTTGATGGCCTTGGCCAGGAGCGGGCGGCCGTACACGCCCGTCAATCGGCGCAAGCCCTCGCCGCCGTGGACCGGGCCCCGCCAATTTGCCAGCAACGAGCCCGGCAGCTCAACATCGAGCAGGCGGATCCCGCGGTACATGGAAATATTCCCGTACAGCAGATTAAAAAGCTGCCCCAACTGTCCGCAGGCGAGTTCGGCCGGGAAATCGATTTGCACCCGTTGCGCTCCGGTCTGCTCGGGATCGGGGGAAATCGCCCCGACCTGCCCGACGCATGCTTCGGCGGACGTGCCGGCAACCTGCTCCGGGGGGAGTTCCACGGTTTGTTCGTAGCTGGCGGCGCGCGCCATCCGGGCCGCTTCCGCCGCCGTGCCCTGTATGCGGTAAATGGCTCGGATGAATTGACTGCCCATAATCTTTTTCAGCTCCAAGAAGATTCTTCCGGCACGATCCGGGGTTCCGGCTGCAGGGTTACCCCGAAACGCCGGGCCACGCTCTCCTGCACCTCGCGGGCCAGGGACAAGAGTTCGGATCCCGTCGCCTGCCCGAGATTGACCAATACCAGGGCGTGGCCTTCGTACAGCCCGGCAGCGCCGCGCCGTACGCCCTTCAGGCCGCACTGCTCGATCATCCACGCAGCCGAGAGCTTAACGCCACCGCCCGGTTGCGGGTAACCGGGCAAGTCAGGATACCGTGAGCGCAGATCATCCGCCTGCCGGGCACTGACGACCGGATTCTTGAAAAAACTGCCCGCGTTGGCAAGCGTTTGCGGGTCGGGCAGCTTGCGCCGGCGCAATCTTTCCACGGCCCGCGCGACATCCGGCGCAGCGGGGGCCTGGACGCCGAGGGCTTCCAGCTCCTCCCGTACCCCTTGGTACTCCAGGCACAAGGAGCGCCGGCGCGACAGTACCAACTGGACGTGCGTAATGATGTAGCGCTCGCAATCCCGTTTGAAAACCGAGTAGCGATACGCAAAGTGGCAGTCCGGCGGTTCGAGCGTCACGAGCCTCGACTCCTGCCGGTCCCAGGCCTCTATCGCGGCAATGAACTCCGACAACTCGACGCCGTATGCACCGATATTTTGTACGGGTGCGGCGCCTACGGTACCCGGGATCAGGACGAGGTTTTCCAGCCCGACATATCCCGTTTCCAGAGACCATCGGACCAGACCATCCCAGGACTCGCCAGCCGCGACCCGGATCCGGCCCCGGCCGAGATCCTCGATGCCGCGCATCGCCATCTGCAGGACAACGCCCGGGAAATCACCGGCAAACAGGAGGTTGCTCCCCGCACCCAGCACCAAGAGGGGAGATCCTTCGGCCTGTGCGGCTTGCAGGATCCCGGGCAGATCCCCGGCCTGGCGCAGGCGTATGAGCTTCCGCGCGCGCGCGGGCACGCGCAGCGTGTTGGGGATCGGCGCATTCGCCTCCCACGCGACTGTCTCCCGAGGACCCGAAGCGGGCATATCGTCCTCCATGGGTGCTGACTTTAGCGCAATGGCGCTGTTATCCTGAACAGCAACTCAGTTGATTACCGAAAAAACATGACCGATAGCAACCAGCCGCCCGAAATACGCCTCGACAGCGGGCATCTCTACCGGGAAGAAACCTACACGGACCGGCGCATGGGGACGCTGCGCAAATTGCTGCCCATCCATGCCGACGGTTCCGACGACCCAAGCCGGCCGTTCGTCTGGGAAGGCTCCACGAGCCTGCTGACCCCGGCGGGCACGCTACCCCTGAGTTTCGAAATCGAGGCCGAAACTTTTTCCGAAGCCCTCGATCGCTTCCCGGAAGCGGCACGCGAAGCACTTGAACGAACCATGGAGGAGTTGCGTGAAATGCGCCGCGAACAGGCGTCCTCGATCGTCGTACCCGGACAGGAAAGCTCCAAGTTCGGAGGTCTCGGCGGAGGCGGAGGCGGTTTCCCGCCCCGCTAGATCGGCCCTTCAGGCGATGTCGGGGCCTATGCCGGCCAACCAGAGACCCGCATAAAGCTTCGGGTCTATTGCGGCCCCGGGGTGCCGCGCGCCCAACCAATCGCGTAAATCCTTCAACGGCACCGTATGTACCGTAATGGTTTCGGTTTCGTCTCCCCCCCCGGGCCCCATGCGAGTCAGGCCGCCGGCCCGGCAGAAAGTGGTAATTTCATTGCTCAGTCCGGCCGTGGTGGGCCCCGAGGCCAATTCGCTCATGCGGTCGGCACGATAGCCGGTTTCTTCTTCGAGTTCGCGCTGCGCGGCCTCGAGCACGGTCTCTTCCTCGCCGATATCACCCACCAGGCCGGCGGGCAATTCGATGACCGGACACCGCAGCGGAAGGCGGTATTGCTCGACCAGAAGCAGCTCGTCCGCATCGGTGATGGCCACGATCACGGCTACGCCATGGGCATTGGTGCGCTCGACGTATTCCCAGTGCCGGCGTCTCAGCAGGCGCAGGAATTCACCCTCATATAGAATCCGCGCGGACTTGGCCGTCTCGTTCATCAACCGTTTTCTCCGGAAACTCGTGTCATAGTAGCGGTACTGGTTAGAATCTGTCCGGCCCCCAATGAATCATCCGCCCATGCGCCCCCTGACCGCTTCTGCCTGGACCATCACCAGCGCGCTCGGCCATGGCCGCGCGCGGACTCTCGATGCTCTCCGCAACAACCGTGGCGGCCTGAGCCGATGCGATTATCCGAACGCGGAACTCGACACCTGGATCGGGCGTGTCACCGGCCTTGAAGACTATCGCCTGCCGGACAACCTGGCCGAATGGGATTGCCGCAACAACCGCCTGGCGCACCTTGCCTTGAGCCAGGACGGGTTCCTGGACGAATGCGAGCGCCTGCGCGAACGTTACGGCGCGGAACAGGTCGGCGTATTCCTGGGCACCAGCACCAGTGGCATCGAACTGACCGAACGGGCCTACCGGGAGCGTCATGCCACGGGCGAATTACCCGACTGGTTCTCATACAGCCATAGCCAGGACATGTTCACGCTGCCCGCGTTCCTGCGAACGGCGCTGGGATTGCGCGGGCCGGCGCTCGCCGTGTCCACGGCCTGCTCTTCGAGCGCCAAAGTCTTCGCCACGGCCGCCCGCTACATGCAGGCCGGCCTGTGCCGTGCGGCCCTCGTGGGCGGTGTCGACAGCTTGTGCCTGATGACACTTTATGGATTTCACTCCTTGCAGCTGGTCAGCACCTTGCCCTGCCGTCCCGCGGATGCGGAACGGGATGGCATCAACCTCGGCGAAGCCGCCGGCTTTGCGCTCCTCGAATGGCCGGAGACCTGCGAGGACCAGGAATCTCCCGCGCTTCTCGGATTCGGCGAAAGCGGCGACGCCCATCACATGTCGGCGCCTCACCCCGAAGGCGCGGGTGCGGCCCTGGCCATGCAGGCCGCGCTGGACCGCGCGGGGCTGAAGTCTGGCGACGTCGATTGGGTGCACCTTCACGGCACCGGAACACCCGCCAATGACCAGGCCGAGGACCTGGCGGTGCGCCGCGTGTTCGGACCGGGGCAGAGCAGCAGTTCGACGAAGGGCTGGTGCGGGCACACCCTCGGCGCAGCGGGAATCATGGGGTTCGGGATTGCCGCACTGGCCTTGGAGCACGGTTTTGTTCCGGCGAGCCTAAACACGCGCAGGGTGGATCCCGCCATCGACGCCGATATCGTGCTCGAAAACCGCGAACAGGCCGTTTCCAGAGTTATGGTCAACGCGTTCGGCTTCGGCGGCAGTAATGCAAGCCTGGTCGTGGGGCGGACAACCCGATGATGCAGGTGTCGGTGCGCGGTATCGGCTTTGTTGCGCCCGGACTGGTGGGCTGGCCGAAGGCACGGGTTTGCCTCGCTGGCACCAAAACCTACCACCCCGAACCGTTGCCCAAACTCTGCCCCGAAGGACTCCCCGCCAACGAGCGGAGACGCTTGTCGGCCACCATGCGTCTGGCCCTGACGGTAGCCGGAGAAGCACTGGGCGGCACCCCGGAAAACGCCCGGCAGATGGCGACCGTATTCGCGAGCGGCAATGGTGACGGAGACATCATCAATGCCATCTGCGAGGAACTCGCGACGCCGGAGCCGGCCGTGTCGCCGACCCAGTTCCACAACTCCGTGCACAATGCCCCGGCCGGCTACTGGTCGATCGCGGCACACGCCATGACTCCCCACACCGCCGTGGCAGCCCACGACGCCACCTTCTCCGCCGGCTTGCTCGAGGCCGCAACGATGGCAATGGAAGGCATGCCGGTGCTTCTTGTTGCATATGACCGCCCGTTGCCGGAACCACTCAACAAGACCCGCCCGGGCCACGGTGAATTCGCCTGCGCATTTCTGCTGGGCGAGGAGCCGGAAGGGGCCGCTGACGGCTTCTCCATGCGCCTGGAAAGCGGGGGCGAGGAGACCGCCGTCGCCGATCCCCTGCTCGAGGAGTTGCGCAGGGGCAACCCCGCGGCACGCGCCCTGCCACTGCTAGCGGCGCTGGCCCGCGGCCGCGCCGACACGGAAATACACTTGCCCTACGTGGACGGAACGAGGCTCGTCCTCAACGGACTCCGAGTTTCCGACGGTTCCGTCGTCAAGAATCGGCCGGAGTCGTCCCGCCGCTGAACGTCATGCGAACGTTGCGCCGACGCCGACGCTTCCAATCGAGCGTGGCGCGGTAATTGGCGATAGCCGTCACGTAATAAACCATGCGGAACAGGAACATCGGCCAACGCACCGGCGTTTTCCGAAACACGTCCCCGGCCAGCATCGTGGTTACAGCCTCGGGCATCCGTTGCACGTCGCGGGGCGACATGAACAGATTATGCAAGGCAACGGTATTGAAGCGGTAAATGAACCAGGCGAACACTTTCATGCCCCGGCGCAGATAACGTTCGTATTCCCGTGTCAGGCGCCGCTGTTTGCGCGGGTTGTCAAGGATGGCATCCACGGTCCCGGCCGCCTTGAAGGCACCGGTCAGCGCAAGGTGGATACCGCTGGAAAACACCGGATCAAGAAACGCAAAGGCATCGCCCACCAGCAGATACCCCTTGCCCGCGGCTGTCCTGGAGAAATACGTGAAATTGCCGGTCGCCCGGACGTCGCCCTCGAGTTCGGCGTTTCCCATGCGTTTGCTTAACGAGGGCGACAACGCCCAGGTCCGCGCGAGAAACTCCGCGGGCGGACAGTCACGCGTCTTCAGGTACTCCGGCCAGCACACCGCCCCGACACTCATGATCCCGCCCTTGAGCGGAATGAGCCAGAACCATCCGTGCTCGAACCAGTACACCGTGATGTTGCCCTCGTCTTCGCCGTCCTGCCGCGGGACATTACGGTAATGTCCATAAAGAGCGGCGCTGTTGTGGCGGCGGTTTTTCTGCTTGAGCTTGTGCCTCGAGGAAAGCAGCGTGTCGCGCCCGCTGGCATCCACGACATAGCGGGCGCCCCAGAGCTGCTCCTCGCCATCATCCAGCCGCACACGGATACGGCTGGAGCCATCGCCCTTAACATCGACCGCGACGACCCGTGCTCCCTCGAAGGTGCGCACGCCGGATGCCTTGGCATTGTCAAAGAGCATCTTGTCGAATTCGCTGCGCTTGACTTCGTAGGCATAGGGCCATTGCTTGTCCCAGGCTTCGCGGAAGTAATAGGTCTGCTGAGCGTTGGGGTGCGTGTCGGAATGGAAGTGGGCACCCGGCTTGAGCAGGCCGACCGTCTTGTCCACTTGGTCGAGCACGCCCAGCTTCTCGAGGAGCGGCAAGGTCTGCGGGATCAATGATTCGCCGATATGGAATCGGGGATGGTGGTCTTTCTCGAACACGACCACATCGCGCCCCTTGCGGGCGAGCAGGGTGGCCGTTGCCGCGCCGGCCGGCCCGCCCCCGACAACCGCCACGTCGCAACTCATGACCTCATGCGCCTGTTCTTCTCTCATCAAGCTTTCTCCGCATTCACGCCCCTCACCGGGAGGCCGGCGCATGTTAGCGATAAACCGGCGAATTTACGAGCTTTTCAAGCCGTGCCGCACAATATAGGATAATCCGGCTGACAAACAGGGCGAAGAGGGCCCGGGTAAAGGGAGAATATGACCGATTTTGAACTGGATGTGGCACGGCTGATCGTATCCGCGCTCGAACTGGAAGACGTCAGCGCCGAAGATATCGATCCCGAGGCGCGTCTCTTCCGCGAAGGCCTTGGGCTGGATTCGATCGATGCCCTGGAATTATCCCTCGCCATTTCCAAGCAATACGGGGTACAGTTGAAATCCGATAACGAACGGGATCGTGAGGCCTTTCGCTCACTGCGGGCGCTGGCCGCCTACATTTCTGCCCGGCAAACCGAAAACGCCTGACGGCAGCGCAGATGTCGCCCGCTGACGCTCAACCGGAGCGCCGTCTCCCCAAGAGTCGACTACACAGGTTCCTGGGTGCCGCCTGGACCTTGCTTCTCATATCCTACGTGGTGCTTGTCGCCCTTGCCACCGCTTCGGGGCGTGCGCAGCCGGCGGCCTGGCTGCTGGTCCTGATCCTGGTGCTGGGAACGGCACATTCCCTGGCGGAAGGCAACAGAACCGCTGCCATGATGGCGCTGGGCAACCTGGCCGTGGTTGCAATCATGTTCAGCCTGAAGGGACCCTTCGCGGCTTTGAGCCTGACCACGGCCATCATCCAGGCCGTGATCTGCTGGCTGTTCGTGCGTGGCCTGCGGCCCGGAAAAACCGATATCATCACGCATATTGCGTACACGATCCGCCCGGATAGAAGCCGCCGGGAACGCATGTATATTCGCACTGTGGCTTGGTGCTGGGCCACGCTTATGGGCCTGATGAGTGCAACTTCGTTCACGATCGCCTTCGTGCCCAGCGGCGCATTCTGGTGGTGGTGGATGAATATCGCCCCCTTTGCCCTGCCGATCGGATTTTTCTTGCTCGAATGGCTGTTCCGCCAGTTCTGGCTGCACAAGGAAATCAAGGCAGGAGGCCCGATTGACTGGACTCGCATACGCAACATCGACTTCCTGCGGTTGTTTCAGCCATGACCGAGCGCAAAGCTTTACCCCTGCTTCGTGCCGCGCCACTCGACGCGCCCCTGGCCTGGCACAGGGGCCGCATGATCTCGCGCGAGTTTTACCTGAGGCATGCCGCGGCTCTGGCCCAATCGCTTCCGGACTGCCGCCACGCGCTGCTCTCATGTGCCAACCGCTATCACTTCATGGTGGCATTCGCTGCGCTGCTCATGCGCGGGCAAACGGCGCTGCTGCCGCCGGGAACGGCACCCGGAATGCTCGATTCGCTGGCGCACCGCTACCAGGCTTACCCCATAGACGATCATCGGGTTGAAGCGCTGGGCGAGGCGGCCGGGTCCACTTCCGCGGATCCGGCGGTGCCGCTCATCGCACCCGATCACACCGCGGCCATCCTGTTCACCTCCGGGAGCACGGGGGAGCCGCGGGCCCAAGCGAAGACCTGGAAGGAGCTGCATGGCGTCACGTTACGCGCCATGGATCGCTTTGCCTTCGAAGCGACGGGGCACCAGATCGTCGCCACCGTTCCGGCGCAGCATTCCTACGGCTTTGAATCCAGTGTGCTCTATACCCTCCTGGGGCCGGGCACCGTGCACAGCGGGCATCCCCTCTATCCGGCGGACGTCTGCGCAGCGCTTCATGCGCTGAAGGCACCCCGGGTCCTCGTCACGACACCGCTGCATCTGGACGTCTGCCTTCGAGCCGGCCTCGACTGGCCCGAGCTGGCCGGCATCGTAAGTGCCACCGCCCCCCTGGATCCGGAGCTGGCACGGCACGCCGAAAACCGACTGGGTGCCGCCCTTTACGAAATCTACGGTTGCAGCGAGGCGGGCGCCCTGGCCAGCCGCCGCACGAGCGAGGACCTCGCCTGGACCCTGTATTCCGACGTTCGGCTGGAGCCCGCAAACGAAGGCTTCACGGTCCATGCTCCCTACCTGGACGAACCGCGGCCCTTGTCCGACCGCTTGCAGACAGGTCCCGATAACCGTTTCGTACTGCTCGGGCGCAGCGACGAGCAGATCAAGCTTGCGGGAAAACGGACCTCGCTTGCGGAGTTGAATCACCACTTGCTCTCCGTAGGCGGCGTCGAAGAGGGCAGCTTCGTGGTACCCGATGGCGTGGATGTGCGTCTGGCCGCGGTGGTAGTCGCGCCCGGAATGGGGCCCGCAGACATCAAGCGGCGCCTGGCCCGCCTGATCGATCCGGTATTCATGCCACGTCCATTGGTCTGCGTGTCCCGCCTGGAGCGCACGGGAACGGGCAAGCTGCAACGCAGCTACCTGCTCGATATCGTTTCCCGTCATTCCGCCCCCCCGGCTCGGGAACCGGCGTGAGCAACGACTGGAGTACGCGCCGGGAGCGCGGGAATGGCCTGTGGATCGCCTTCATGCGCCTGTCGGCGCTGCGCGGCGGACGCCGCCTGGCGCGTCTGTGCCTGTATCCCGCGGTCGCCTGGTTCCTGCTGGTTACGCGCCGCGAGCAACGCGGTATCCGGACATTCCTCGACCGCGCCCTCCCAGCACGGCCGCGGTGGCGGCACATCGCCCGGAACTACTGGAACTTCGCGGCGGTTACGCTGGACCGTACCTATCTGCTCTCGGGCCGGACCAATCTGCTCGATATCCGCATCCACAAGCCGGAGCCGCTCCTCGACCTTCACAGCGAAGGGCGGGGGGCGATCCTTCTCGGCGCGCACGTTGGCAGTTTCTTTGCAATGCGTGCGCTGGCGCGGCAGCGTATCGGCCTGGATATCCATATTCTTTTCTATCCCGAGCACAATGCACGCATCACCCGGGCTTTCGCCTCCCTGGATCCGGATCTGGCGCGCCGCTGCATTCCGCTGGGATCTCCCGACGTGCTGATGCAGCTCGGCGACCGCATCGAAAACGGCAGCTTCGTAGCCGCGCTCGCCGACCGGGTTACCCCGGCAGATAATCATGTACTGGAGCTGCCATTTCTCGGGAAACCGGCGCGTTTCGCTACGGGCGTCATGCAAGCCGCCCTGGTGCTGGGCTGCCCGGTGCTTTTTTACGCCGGAATCTACCGGGGCGGAAACCGCTACGACCTCTATCTCGAGCAACTGTCAGCCGGCAAGCGGGTAGTGCGGGCAGACCGCGGCGAGGCCGTGAACCAGCTGACCCGGGAGTATGTGGCCTGCCTCGAGCGTTACGCCCGGGACGCGCCGGACAACTGGTTCAACTTCTACGATTACTGGGCGCGCTGATGGCCACCCGCCGTTTCAATCGAATCGACAGCTTGCGGCGATGCGCACTCGCCGGGGGATGTTTTACGGTGTTCGGTGCCGTGGCGCTGCTTGGCCTGTTGATCCCCTTGCCCCTCCTGCTGGCGATTACCCCTCGCAAGCTGCGGGAGCGGCGGGTCCGCGGTCTTGCCAGCGTGGGCTTCCGCCTGCTGATCCGCATGATCGAGGGGTGCGGCCTGGCCCGGATCGAGGTTCGCAGCGAGGGCATCCCGGACCTGGCGGGATGCCTGCTGGTTGCCAACCATCCCAGCTATCTCGATGCCGTATTCCTGATGGCACACCTGCCGCATGCCAATTGCGTCGTGAAATCCTCGCTGCTCAATCACCCGCTGTTCTTCCCGTTTACCCGCCTCGGCGGTTACATGGCCAGCGACAACGACGATCCGCAAAAGCTGATCGAAGCTTGCCGGGCAGCCGGCGCACGGGGCGAGCCGATCCTGATTTTCCCGGAGGGCACGCGCAGCACGCCCGGGCAGCCCTTGCACTTTCGGCGCGGCGCGGCTCAGGTCGCCCTGCGCGCCGGGCTCCGCGTGGTGCCGCTCGTGGTGCACTGCGATCCGCCCGCCTTGACCCATGGGTACCCTTGGTACCGGATGCCCGACAGGCGCGTGCATCTTGTGATACGCTTTGCAGCGCCTTGCGACATAGCCGACTTTGCCGGGGGCGCGGCCGGGGATTGGTCCCGATTGGCGCGGCGAGCGACGCGGGGCCTGGAAAATTACTATGTCCGACAACTGTCTTCCGACCCACATGAGCCACTCTCGTTACCTTGACCTGTACCTGTCGGCGCAACGCCGTGCCCAGCCAAGGGCATGGAGCGACGTATGACCCGGGAAGATCTTTCGACACGATTCCGCAACCTGCTGGTGGAGCGATTCGAGCTCGACCCGGCAGACATCCGTCCGGAAGCGCGTCTTTATGAAGACCTGGATCTCGATAGCATCGATGCGATCGACCTTGCGATTGTGGTCCGTGAGCTCACGGGCCGCAAGGTAACCCCGCAGGAATTTCGCAATGTCCGCACGGTGGCGGACGTGGAGCGCGAGATTCGCCGCTTGATCGATGAGGGCTGAATCCGGCGCTCCAAGCCCGACGGCACCCCGGCTCCCCCAACTGAACGCCAGTGAACCCCTGCCCGATGGCGCGCGGCTGCACCTTGCGATTCCGCCGGGTCTGGTGTGGTTCGAGGGCCATTTCCCTTCGCGGCCCGTGCTGCCCGGCGTGGCCCAGATCGCCTGGGTGGTTTACTACGCCCGCGAGCATTTCGGCTTCACGCGTGATCCCTCACGAATCGAGCGCGTGAAATTCCTGGGGGCGGTACCTCTCGAGGGAACCCTGCTGCTCGAGCTGCACCGGGACGAGGACCGCGTAAGGTGGGAATTATTGGCGGGCAATACCGTGCTGAGTCGCGGCCGGCTCGGCTTCTGACGGATAAGCATGACCCCCTGCGCCCTCATCCCGATCTACAACCATCACGCCACGTTGCAACGCCTGGTCGGCGAGCTGCGCGCGCAGTCCTTGCCAGCCATCCTGGTGAACGATGGCAGCGATGCTGTCACCCGCAGGACGATCGACGAGATCGAAGCGGCCGATGCGCAGGTAACGGCGCTGCACCACGCACATAACCGGGGCAAAGGCGCCGCTTTCCTGACCGGCCTGGAAGCAGCGGCCGAAGCGGGATACACACACGTCCTGCAAATCGACGCCGACGGCCAGCACGACCCGCGGCAGGCCGGGCTGCTGCTCGACCTGGCCCTCGCCGACGAGCTGGCACTGATCTCGGGAATACCCGCCTACGACGCCAGCGTCCCCGCGGTGCGCTACTACGGGCGCTGGATTACCCATCTGCTGGTCTGGCTGGAGACGTGGTCGCGCGAACTCAAGGATTCCATGTGCGGCTACCGGGTTTATCCGGTCGCCGCCACGCTGGCCGCGTTTGCCTCGCAACCGGTAGGCAGGCGCATGGACTTCGATACGGAGATCATGGTGCGCCTGTTCCTGTCGGGCACACCGGTGCGATTCGTGCCGGTCGACGTCCGCTATCCGGCAGACGGCCTGTCGAACTTCCGCATGCTGCGGGATAACCTGCGCATGACCTGGCTCCATCTCCGGCTGCTGGCCGGGATGCCGCTGCGCCTGGCAAAGCGCAAGATAAGGCGGCGGAGCGCCTCCTGAGAGCTCTCATGTATCCTTCACACACGCCCGCCAGGAGCTGTTTGCATGCCGCTTGAGCCTAGCCCCCTGAACACGCCAGGCACCGGGCGCCCTGTTGCGCGCCCCCGGAAAAACTGGCTGGTAGAGGCAGCAGTGGAAATCGAGGTCGAATTTCCCGACCTGGACCCCATGGCGATTACCTGGCATGGACACTACCTGCGTTACTTTGAATCTGCTCGCGTCGCCTTGATGCGCAAGATCGGCTATGACTATCCTGACATGCAGGCCTCGGGCTATACCTGGCCGATCATCGAGGCCAGACTTCGCTATGTGCAGGCTTCCCGGTATGCACAGCGGCTGCGCGTGGCGGCGGGGATCGAAGAGTGGGAATGCGCATTGCGCATCGGTTACCTCATCACTGATGCAGAATACAGCGTCCGTATCACCACCGGTTACACCCTGCAGTGCGCCGTCAATGCCGACGGGGAGATGCAGCTTGAAACACCGGACGCACTGCGCAGGTGTCTGGCAAAATTCCTGTGACCGGCAGCACGGGAGCCTGGCCCGCGCCGCTCGACCTGCTGCCACACGGCCCTGAAGCCTGCTGCGTGGACCGGATTGTTGATTTCGCACCGGGGCGGGGCGTGACGGGGCAATGGACGGTTCGCCGGGACAGTGCGCTTTATGACCCGCAGAGCGATGGAGTACCGGGCTGGGCGGGCCTCGAAATCATGGCTCAATGTGCCGGTTTGTACCTCGGATTGTGCCGGGTCCGGGGAACGCCGGGTAACTCACCGACTGCGGGATATCTTGTGGGGGGGAGGCGGATTGAAGTTCGGGAACCCGTCTTGCCGATCGATGCGGTGCTGACCATCGATGCCGTTTGCGAGGCTGTGGAACTGTCGGCGGCTGAATTGGGCACCTTCGAGTGTCGTATCCTGTGCGCCGATAAGCTATGCGTCACTGCCCGCCTGATGTTGTGGTGCAGCGCGGCGGACCAGGAAAAAACATGACGGATCGAAATCGGGTTCTGGTGACGGGCGCAAGCCGGGGTATCGGACGTGCCATTGCCCTGGCGCTGGGACCCATGGGTTTTGACATCGCCGTCCATTGCCGCGAACGCAGGGACGCCGCGCGCGATACCGCCGCACAGATCCGTAAAGCAGGGGGCACGGCTTCCGTCCTCGCCTTCGATGTCTCGGACCGTGAAGAGACCCGCCGGGCACTGGAGGCGGATATCCGCGACAACGGAGCGTTCTGGGGAGTAGTTGCCAACGCCGGTGTTACCGCCGATGACACCTTCGCCGCCATGGACGCTGAGGCATGGGACGCCGTGCTTACCACTAATCTGGACGGTTTTTACAACGTGGTACAGCCCCTGGTGATGCCCATGGTGAGGTTGCGTTCGGGGGGGCGTATCGTCACCCTGTCCTCGGTGGCCGGCCAGACCGGGAATCGCGGACAGGTGAATTACAGCGCCGCCAAGGCCGGCATCATCGGTGCGTCACGGGCCCTCGCCGTGGAACTGGCCAGCCGGCGTATCACCGTCAACTGCGTAGCCCCTG